>Ga0308395_1000036_pt1 | contig 147000 bp, 132 predicted proteins | sample Hotspr20SampleP4_FD_202097 | JGI IMG/M metagenome (GOLD analysis project Ga0308395, IMG submission 202097) | Hot spring phototrophic mat microbial communities from Mushroom Spring, Yellowstone National Park, Wyoming, United States - 20050930_P4 ... | reverse complement strand
GTACTAAAAATGTTTTTGTGCAAGCCCTCCTGCTGCCGCCCTAAGCCTACTTTTTTGTCGCCCCGAGCCTACTTTTTTGTCTCCCCGAGCCTACTTTTTTTTGTCTCCCCGAGCGAAGCGAGGGGTCCCTCGGCACTTGCGTGCCTCGGGATTACAAAAAGGGAAGCGTGCTGAGGGATGACACGGTAGAAGGCTGTCGTCCCGAGCCCCTCTTTGTCGCCCCGAGGCGTCAGCCGAGGGGTCTCCTTTGGGACGCCGTCCCGAGCGAAGCGAGGGATGCCTCGCTATCGCTCGGAGGCACAAAGTAGAGGGGGGACTTTTTTGAATAGCCTCAGAGCCTTTATGCGGACCTTCCAAAGCGCTTTTGTTGTTTCAAACCCACCGTTTTTTCTTCCCTCCCTGAAGCAACGAGTTTATCAAATTTGGCGCTGAGCCAGAAAGAATTTTTAAGAAAAAAAGCGGGGCAGCAAAGATGGTTAATATTTAAAGAATTTTCTTGGTGAGAACATCTCAAAGGGATGGATTTTTTCTGCAAAATACCCTATAGTTAGAATTAGATAGAAGTTTTGCCTTCCTCTAAGCATTCGTCTTTTAAGGTAAGGACTAAGAAAATGAGAATCTTCTATTAGATTATAAAAATAAGAATCTACGCTGAAAAATCCGTCAACGAAATGGGCGATAAGATGAACGAGCTTGCTCAAATATCCCTGAGGTAGACTCCTTAAATCATCAACTAATTGATAGCCCTCAGATTTTAGCTCCCCAATAAAGCCCTGCAATATTTCATAGTTTTTCTGCAAACCTTTTTCTAAAACTTCCCAGAACCTCTCATCGTGAACAGAAATAATTTCCTCCCTTTTAACCTCAAACCTATCATATCTTACCAGCTGATAGCTTGAAAGAAATTTAACTACCTGAGATAGGGCTTGCTCATGAGAATCAGCCTCAACAAGAAAGATATGCTCTGAGGTCATTTTGTTAGAAGGCTTAACAAACTTTTAAGATAGCTTAAAGCCTTTGGGAGCTCTGCGTAGACCTCCTCCGCAACCATCTCTTCATAAGTATGCATAGACTTATTTCTAAGGTCTATCATCCTTAGCCAATATTCATCGTAATCGATAAGCCCCTGCTGGTAAGCCTCACGAAAACATCCCTTTGGAGACCGGTAAACCACTCCGTATCTATCTTCTAAATAATTTTTCAAAGCCTTCCACCCAGTATCCACAGCTATCTCAAACCTTTTAATGGCAGAATCCCTTGTTATGTCAGTCTTTTCAAGCTTTAGGACCTCCTCAAGTCGTTCTACCGCTTTCTTAAAGCCTTCAAGATGCTTTTTAAATTTTGTCATCTAAGGATAGATGTATTCAACTTTCTCTTTAGCTACCTTTTAAACTCTTCACTCGCTTTTCTGAAATCAACTAAATCAATTTTGTAGAGAATGGGCAAGTTTTCAAGCTCTTCCTCTATTTGAATTTTAATATGCGATGGGATTTCTGGACCCTCAAGGCCAATGTCTATATCAGACCTCTCATCACACCTTCCGGTCACCCTTGAACCAAAGAAAAAGACCTTATAATGCTTAAGGTCTAAATATTTACTTAAGATTTTCAGTATTTCCTCTTTTAGCTTCTCAACCGGATAATGTTCAAGCTTCATGGTTTTCTTTTTATACATTTTAACAGCTTATGGATTTCGTCAAGAATTATGACAGATAAGGCTGAAGCACCGACCATAAGCCAATCGGTAAAGCTAAGAGGGACGGTGTTGAACACTTTAGAAAGGAAGGGTAAATATATGGCAAGGAGCATAAAGATTAAGGAGGAGATAAGGGCAAGAATTAGCCATTTATTTGTGAAAAGCCCGAGCTTAAAGAGAGAAGCCTCTTCTGAACGGCAGTTTAAGGCATTTGCAAGCCTCATGCAGATTATGCCAGCAAAGAAAACGGTCATGGCTTTGGTTAAGTCTGCGGTCTTTAGCTGATAGATAAAGAGGAATAAAGCACAAAGCCCTATCCAGAGCCCCATAAGAGGGATAAAAGTTAAGGCATAGCGGTTGAAGATGCTCTCCTTTGGGTCTCTTGGTGGCTTTTTCATGACATCAGGCTCTGGGGGCTCAACGCTTAAAGCCACAGCAGGCGCTCCATCCATGAGAAGGTTGATGAAGAGTATCTGCACCGCAGAGAGAGGGACAGGAAGACCGGCCACAAGGGCTGATGTTAACCCTACCACCGTCCCTGTATTCCCGGTTAAAAGATAGACTAAATATTTTCTTATGTTCGCATAGATGGTTCTTCCTTCTTCAACAGCGGCAACAATGGTGGCAAAGTTGTCGTCAAGAAGGACCATGTCTGAAGCCTCTTTAGCAACCTCAGTTCCTGTGATCCCCATGGCAACTCCTATGTCAGCTTGTTTAAGAGCTGGGGCATCGTTTACGCCATCGCCTGTCATGGCAACAACATGTCCCCTCTTCTGCAAAGCTTTAACAATTCTAAGCTTGCTCTCTGGGTTCACTCTTGCATAAACCCCTATCCTTTCAACCCTCTTCTCAAGCTCCTCATCAGACATGGCTTCAAGCTCTGCTCCTGAGATTACTTCACCGTGAGTTAAAATCCCAAGCTCCCTTGCTACGGCTTCTGCGGTAATCTTGTGGTCGCCTGTTATCATAACTGGCTTAATTCCAGCTGTCTTACAGGTTTGTATGGCAGGCTTTGCCTCATCCCGGGGCGGGTCAATCATGCCTAACAAGCCAAGGAAGATTAGCTCGCTCTCCGCAGAGGATGCTGAATAAGAAGACTTTGCTACAATACGATAGGCAACTCCTATCACCCTTAAGGCTGACTTAGCCATACTTTGCGCAGCCTCTAAAACTTCTAACTTTTCAGCTTGGGTTAGCTCGTGAATTTTCCCATCGTAGAGGATGTGCGCGCATTTGTTAAGGATAACTTCAGGAGCTCCCTTGCTACAGATTAAAAGCTTCTCATCATCCAAGCTATGCACTGTAGTCATCATCTTTCTTTCTGAATCAAAGGGTATCTCATCAAACCTTGGATGAAAACTTTCAAGCTCCTTCTTATCAATCCCTGCCTTTTTAGCTAAAACAACGAGCGCACCTTCTGTAGGGTCTCCTTTTATCTTCCACTTTTTGTCCTCCTCTGAGTAGAAAAGTTCAGAGTCGTTGCAAAGGACTGCGGCCTTAATAAGCATCTGAAGATGCGCTTCATCCTTAGGGAAAGGTTTTCCGTCAAGCTTAAAATCACCCTTAGGGACATATCCAACACCGCTAACCTCAATGAGATTTCTGTTGACCCAGACCTTCTGGACAGTCATCTCGTTTTTGGTTAAGGTTCCGGTTTTGTCAGAGCAGATGTAGGTTACGCAGCCCAAGGTCTCAACGGCATGAAGCTTCCTGATAAGGGCTTGCCTTTTTACCATTCTTCTTACGCCAAGGGCTAAGCTTATGGTGACAACCGCGGGCAAAGCCTCAGGAATTATGGCTACAGCAAGAGCAACACCCCAGACAAACATTTCCAGCACATCGTAGCCTCTTGCAATGCCAACCCCTGAGATGAGGGCACAAAGTATAAGAGCAAAAGTGCCTATAAGCTTACTCGTTCTATCAAGGTTAACTTGTAGGGGAGTTTTCCTTTCTTCAACTTCACCGAGCATGTGGGCTATTTTCCCAAACTCGGTGTTCATTCCGGTTGCTGTAACAACCATTAGCCCTCGCCCATTAACCACGACGGTCCCAGAAAAGACCATGTTGTACCTTTCGCTAATAGGCACATTCTCTTGAGGAATGGGGTCGGTTTTCTTCTCAACGGGGATAGACTCTCCCGTCAAAATAGCCTCATCAACCCGAAGGTTTATAGCCTCAATCAAGCGCCCATCTGCAGGAACCTTATCCCCAGCATAGAGACTTACGATATCGCCGGGCACGATATCTCTTGCTTGAACGACGACTTCTTTTCCATCCCTTATTACGCGAGCGGTGGGTGCTGAAAGGGCTTTCAAGGCTTCTAAAGCCTTCTCTGCTCGGTACTCCTGCACAAAGCCTAAAACACCAGCCATAAGGACAATGGCCAAGATGGCTATGCTCTCAACATAATCTCCAAGATAGGCAGAGATTAGACCTGCTATGATGAGAATGACAACTAAAAAGTTGGTGAACTGCGAGAGAAAAAGGGCAAGGGGAGACTTCTTCTTTTCTTTTACGAGCTCGTTTGGTCCATATTCCTTTAACCTTCTTTGAGCTTCCTCTGCTGATAAGCCTTGAAGAGATGCACGAAGAGCCTTTAAAACTTCATCAACAGGCAGTTGATAAAAGGCTTGAGGCATATAATATCTCTATAGAATGGCCAAAAATTCTCAAGAATTATAACATGGTTTGAAAAAAAGAAGAGAGGGATTACCAAATACACCCCCTCTCCTTCAAAATTTTGAGATTACTAAAAATCGCTAAAATCCTAAGTTAAGCCTTACCCCAAAGATATGCCCTGAGTGGTCCTTTTGGTCCTCTTCCTTAAACTTGTGCTTCATCCATTGCCAATCAAAGGTAAGATGCGAAGTCAAAAGCTTTTCCTTCTCATAAATCGGTATAGAAAAATAAGTCTCAAAGACCTTTGTGTGTTTTAGCTCGGGGTTTTTAGAAGGAGACTTCAAGAAAGCATATCCTGCACCAAGGGTAAAATCTTTCTTTCCAAAAAGGCAAAACTTATAGGTTAGTCCCGCTGAATACATGCTCTTATAGTCTATCTGAGCATCATCATCCTGAAAGCCAACTCTTGCAAACAAACCAAGCTTATCCTTTATCAGGTCCTGGTCGATAGAGACTCCAAAGCCCTTTAAAGCCTTTTTCTTAGCATCATTCCAATCAGGGAAGCGTTTGTTCGTAGTAAAGCCGTAGACGCGGTAGTTTCCCTCTCCTAAAGGCGACTCAAGCTTATAGCTAATCTGGGCAGAGTAGTAGTTGTAGTTCTTTTTGTTAAAGCTTGGGTCATCATGCTCCTCAGTTTTGCTTGTCATTCCAAGAAGGGTTATCCCAAAAGGACCCTTCCCAAACTCAAAGGCAACGCCGTAGTCGTAGCTAACGATGTTTGCCAAAGGATTGTTTACAAAGGCTTCGTTCATGAATTGGGTTAGCTCATCGTTTGCAAATCGGTTCTGGTCGATGAAGGCAGTTCCGTCAAGGATGCCAAGGGTTGATTTGAGCGTTAAATTTCCAGGCAGGCTAAAGGTCCTTGCATACCAAAGCTCAAGAAGATGGTCCCTTGGACGGTTGTTTATGTTGTGGAGGTCATCCCTTAAGTCATCTGCGTTAGGGCGAAGCTTAAAAATACCCTTTTTTTCAAACACCTTGTTTAGCCCATTCCCCTTAGCAAAGCTTGCCCTTGCTGAAAACTCGTCTACTTCAGTTGGTTTAAAGCTGACCTTAGCATCTAAAGCTACCGAACCTTTTTCTTCGTCGGTAAAATTTCCCTTTTTCTTTTCAAGCCATTGATAAACGCCAGTAAGATTAGCCTCAATAGAAAGCTTTTCGTTAATTTCTAAAGCTTTCCCAGCCTTAGGGAGCCCAACTAACGAAAAACCAACCAGGCTTAAAACTAATAACTTTCTCTTCATTTCCACCTCCTCTTTAGGTTATTTTTAAATTATTTATGACATAAAAAGCACATTTTTTTTCAAAAATGATAATACAAAATCTTCTTAAATTTTTAAGAGATACGAATTTAAATTCCACTTAAGAAAAGTTTAGCAAGCTGGTATATAATAAAAGAAACGATGTATGCAGTCGTGAGGGTGATCCCCATTATTTGGAGGACAAGCTTTAAGGAACCACTTTCTGCCCTCACGGTTGCCGCGTAGGCCATGCAGGGAAAGCATAACAACACAAAGACTAAAAAGGCTAAGGCCCCAGCCTGTGTAAACCTTTTAGGAAGCTCAGCTACAAGACCTTTCCCTTCTTCTGGAAGCTCGACAGTCAAGGAGGCAATACCAAAGGTTGAAGTTAAGTTCAGCACAGCCTTCTTGGTTTTATCTGCAAAGAGGTCTTTTAATTTAATTAGGTCCTCTTTAAGGGAGAGGTCTTTCTTATCTTCTTTATCCTCTTCTTTCTCAATTGCGTAAATTTGGGCCATGCTGGAGACTATAACCTCCTTTGCTGTAAGACCAGTTAACAGGCTTGCGCTTGCTGCCCAATCACCAAACCCAAGCGGGCTAAACACGGGGGCAAGGAAATGACCTACCTTCCCTAATATGGAATCTTCAGGTTTATCGGGCTTCCAAGGAAGGTTTAAAGCCATCCAAATAATGATATTAATAAGTAAGATGAATGTTCCAGCCTTCACGACAAAGTGTCTAAACTTTAACCAGGTATGAATGGCGAGGTTTTTTAGCGTGGGAAACCGATAGGGAGGAAGCTCCATGATAAAAGGAGTGCTTGTTCCTTTAAAATACACTTTATGGAGAATGGAAGCTACGAAAAGAGCAACAATTATCCCTAATAAGTATAAAAATAGAATAACTTCTGCTTGATTATTTGGAAAAAAGATACTAACAAAAACTGCATAGACGGGAAGCCTTGCTCCGCAGGACATAAAAGGCAAGACAAACATGGTAAGCTTCCTCTCCTTTTCATTTTCTAAAATTCTGCAGGCATGAGCAGCTGGCATATTACATCCAAGTCCTATAAGAAGGGGGATAAATGCCTTCCCTTGAAGCCCAAAGTTTCGCATAATCCTATCCATTAGAAAGGCTGCCCTTGCCATGTATCCGCTTGCCTCAAGAAAGGTAATCATAAGCATGGTCAATCCTATAATAGGAAAAAAGGATAAAACGGTCCCCACACCAGTGATAATTCCGTCACCTACCAAAGATACAATCCAGTCTGGAGCACCCAAACCTTCAAGCCCATGATTAACCCAGTTTTTCAACACTTCATTCATAGTTTTATCGAAAAAGTCAACATAAGGATTACCCACATCAAAAACGACCTTAAAGGCAAGCCACATCACCAGCAAAAAAAAGGGAATTCCTAAAACTCTACTTAAGGCGACCTTATCTATTTTTTCGGTTAGAGTTTCTTTTCTAATCTCAGGTCGTTCAAGAATCTGTCTTGCAACGCCTGTTGCCAATCCATAACGCACATCAAGTAAATAATCCACTGGTTCAACCTCATGAACCTTCTTTAGGTGTGATAATAGGTCCTCCCAATCCTTTGGGTCATAGCGAAGGTTTAACCTCTGCAGTAGCTCTTCATCACCCTCTAAAACTTTTAAGACTATAGCTAAGGTGATCTTCCTTTCCCCGTTAAAATCAGGGTTTAAAACAGAAAGATTTACCCTCAACCTTTCTATCAAAGATTCTAATTCATCCCCATAGGGCAGTTTTTTAGGTAGTAGTTTATTTTCATAAGCCTGAACTAAAGCCTGCTTTAATTCTTCAATTCCTTGCTCTTTCACCGCAATGGTTGGAATGGCCTTAACCCCAAGCAATTCCTCTAAAAGAGAAACCTTCACATTATAGCCAAGCTTTTTAACTTCATCAAACATGTTAAGGGCAAGCACTAAAGGCTTTTCAAGCTCCATGAGCTGGACGACAAAGTATAGGTTTCGTTCAAAGTTTGTGGTATCAACCACGCAGAGGATAACATCGTAGTCTTCAGCGAAAAGAAAATCTCTCGCAATGCTCTCATCAAGACTAAAAGGAGTGAGACTGTATGCACCAGGGAGGTCAATAAAATGTAAGACATATCCGTTGTATTCAATCTTTGCTTCCTTTTTTTCTACTGTAACTCCTGGCCAATTTCCAACATGAAGCCTTGCCTTAGCGATGGCGTTGATTAAGCTTGATTTACCCGTGTTTGGGTTCCCTACGACCGCAATCCTTATGTCTTTCATGAGACCACCTCCACCTCAACTAATTCTGCCTCCTTCTTTCTTATGGAAAGATGATAGCCTCTGACTAAAACATCGATCGGGTCTCCAAAGGGAGCAACCTTGACCACCTCAAGAACTACCCCCTTGGTTAGACCCATCTCTTTTAATCTTTGTTTTGCAGAAGAAGTCCCCTTAATAGAAACTATTTTTAGCTTTTGCCCTACCTTCGCCCCAGAAAGTTTTACCATTCTTTCACCTCCTGCTATTTTTATGTTTAAATTAACCCCAGCCAGGACCTTATCTTTTCTTCGATGTTTAAAAAGGCAAAAACCACCATAGGATCAAACTGTGAGCCTGCCCCTCTTCTTAGTTCTTCCAAGGCAGCATCAAAGCTTAGAGGCTCCCGATAGGGTCTTCTATCCGTCATGGCCGAGAAGGCATCCGCAACCGATATAATCCTTACCCCAAGGGGTATTTTCTCACCCTTAAGCCCAAAGGGATATCCGAGCCCGTCCCATCTTTCGTGATGATAAAGCACCATCTCCATCACACCACTCTTTCCTTGAAAGAGCTTTATACCCTTTAGATGGTTTGCACCTATCACGGGATGTTTTTTTACTACCTCCCATTCTTCCTTAGATAGAGGACCGGGTTTATGCAAAATCTCATCAGGGATGGAAAGCTTCCCGATGTCATGAAGATGCCCTGCTATGTGGATGAGGTCAGCGACCATCGGGGGAAGCCCTAATTCTAAAGCCAGCATGTAGCTAAACACAGCAACCTTTTCCGAATGGTCTTTAGTAAACGGGTCCTTTGCTTCCATTATGTTTGTCAAAACCTCGCATAATTGATGAACCGTGACCACTAAGGCATCGCAATTTTGAAGCTGTGAACAAATCTGAGATATGCTTTTATCGAACACGCAAACTTTGGCTTGCATAATTATCCTACCCCTCGCAGATGACTACCATGTTTTTTCCGTTCCTTTTAGCTTCATACAAGGCTTGGTCCGCAAGATTTAACAACTGTTCGAAAGCTTTAAGAGGAGGGGCACCACAAACCCCAACGCTAAGGGTAACCTTTACGAAGTTCCCTTCCCAGGGAATAAGATGGTCGGCGATAGCCCTTCTGATGCGTTCAGCGATAAGGCGTCCTAACTCAACGGGTGTCTTCTTTAAAAAAATCAGAAATTCTTCTCCACCCCAACGGACAACAAGGTCGGTTTTTCTTAGATTTTGCCGTATTATCCTTGCTACTTCTTTTAAAACTTTATCACCAGCAAGATGCCCATAACTGTCATTTATTTTTTTGAAGTTGTCTAAATCACCAATTGCTAAAGTATACGGTGGGTTAGCAAGCTCACGCTTTAACACCTCTTCCGCAAAATGCCGATTGAAAAATTTTGTTAAAGGGTCATACACGGCTAGCTCTTTTAAGTTTTCAAAGGCGCATTTCAAAGGTCTCACCAAAATATGCTTTACATAGGACTTGTCCAAGGCAATCCTACTTTCTCCAATTAAAAGAACGAATTTTTCTGAGGAGAAATCGTGATGGATGATTTCTACTATGTTTCCCTCGCTAATTCCCATGGACTTTAAGCGCAGAGCGACCTCGGGTGATGAGATGCAATAAACCTCAGCTGGCTCACGAATTGGAAAATTTGTAAGAGAGTAAAGAGTAAACTTCTGTTTTCTTATGCCCATTACAACACCTCCTTGGTTTTATGACCCTTTACATACCATTATCTTCATGGCTAAACCTCGGCTAAGAGCGATAAAAGTTTCATCAACTCTAATAACCATCGGCTGACCAGGCTGATTTTTCTTAACTTCCACTGTTTGCCCAACCCTTAAGCCCATGGATTGAACCTTTTGCGCTAAGGTTTTTTTCTTTCGTAAACAACGCCCAAAACCACCACATCCTTCATGACATCTTTCATTAATCCTCACCACTTCTAAGTCCAATTTCTCCTCAGGAAGCGAACAGATTTTAACTACTTCTCCCTCTCTCATAAGAGCAAGAGGAATTAACCCCTTCTCACTTTTAATAGCCCTATGCTCGCTCATTGAAATGCTATTCATCCTTCCTATCCTCCTTGATTTAATTGAATTTCATTTTCAATTATAACCTAAAATTTTTAGGATTGCAACGCCTTCAACTGAAGTATGATTTTTCTTAAGTTGCATAATCCCTTCGCGTGGCAGAATATACATCTTTCTTTAGCTATTTTTTTGGCAAGTCTTGCAAGCTCGTGGGATACACATCCAGTTAGGACTATCACATAGTCGGCGTTAGCGATACTATCTCGAGCATTTTGGCAAATTTTCTCAAAAAACTTGATTTTTACGCCCTCTTCTTTTGAAAAATTTTTAAGCTCCCTTCCAAACCTATTATGTCCGCCTACAACTATCACGGTCATCATTAGCCCCCTTCAAAACTTTGTCTATAAATAGGTTAACAACGCCTTAAATTATAAATTGAAATTCAATTTCAATATAATTCGATAGAACAATTTGTCAAGACCCTTTTTTGCATCCCGAAGCCTCAGCTGAGGGACCTCCATTCGCCCAGACATCCCAAGTATAAGTGAGGGGTCTCCTCATTTAACTACTTGGCGTATCATCCCAATCATGTCCTGCCGAGCGAAGCGAGGCAATACAAAAGGAGACCTCTTACTTCGTTTGAAGTGTCAAGAAAGTCTATGGGAGATCACCCGGTCGCCTAAATTTCCTCCTTAAATTTTAAAACAAAGTAATTATAATTTTTTATAAAGTGGCAAAAAATCGCAAAGGAGCTCAGCATGGGACCATACTTCAAAGATGAGGAAAGAGAATTCCACTCTTTTGAAAAAAAAGAAAAACCCCAGCCAGACCTTTCAGCGGTATTCACCGGGTCTCAAGCCTTAGAGAAGGCGCCGGAGATTAAGGGCGTTCCCACGGGTATTGAGGGTTTAGACGACTTTTTTTCATCGTCAACCAAGAAAACGGAAAGCTCCAGAAAAAATCTCTAAAGGGCATTCCTGCCTATTCAGTCTTTAACATCACCGGAGTTTCTGACAATGGGAAATCTTTGATGGTTGAGCAGTTTGCTGTGTTTAGATCAAGTCAAGGAGATAGGGTTGCCTTTATCTAGGTTGAGTCTCCTGCCCCCTTTGTGGTAGCTGCGTTAAAGCTTCGTGCCCAAGCCATGGGTTTAAACTTTGAAGAGTTTAAAGACAACCTTATCCTTATTGATGCCGCCTCTTCAACAAGGATTCGCGAAAACCTCCCTGACCTTCTTAGCACCCTTGCCTATGTAGTCAAAACCTACAAAGTCAAATACACGGTGATCGACTCTATAACCGGGCTTTTTGAAAACAAAGAGATACTTGCTCGGGCTGTGGTAAGAAGGCTTTACAACTTTATAAAGAAGTGGTATCAAACTGCCCTTTTTGTTTCTCAGAAAAGAAGCGGGCATTAAGAGCTTACGGCTGAGGCAGCCGGCGGATACGCAGTCGGTCATATCGTTGACGGGACGATGATCCTTGCCAAAGAGCTTATCGATTCTGTATACAAGGCAAAGATCCACAAGAAGCAGATAGGCGATATCGTTCGGCTCTTTCGAATTGATGGCTGTAGAATGTGCGGGCACGACACCAAAACCCGCTACTTAGAAATAACCGAAACTGGTTTAGTAAAGATAAAAGAACCCATAGGAGGAGGTGAAAGGAGATGATAGTGCTAACAGGCGTTCCCCAATCAGAGTCTTTTCAGAAAGACCTTGAGCATCTTGTAAACCGGGTGTTTTTTAAAGCTATCGACCTTCTTGGAGGGCTTCAGAAGCTTGCCGAGTATCGCACCCTAACCTGGCTTCCCAGCTTAACAAGGGCTGCCTTTGCCGTGATCCTGAGGGAAGAATACATGAAGACAGAAAATGAGATAGCGCAAATGGTTGGGTTAACGAGGAACACGGTAAGAAACATCCTAAGGGCAGACCCAACCTTGGTGATGGAAAAGCTTAAAAAGCTTGAAGAGCTTGCTAAAGAAGAGGCTAAGGAAATGAAGGTCCATACCGCAGGGGGCATCGCGAAGCTTGCCTACAAGATGGTCAAAGAAGGGCAAGAGGCAGAAACCCTCATGCACTACTGCGGTTTGATGATCGAAGATGCCATGAAGCATTTAGACATCCCTTGGGCCTACACAGTTTTGAAACACCTAAAAGGCACAAAGTATCCCATCACCGGACCTGAGGTTCTAAAAGAGAAGCTTAAGGATGTAAGGATTAAAAACCTTCCGGCAACCGAGGTTGTAGAAAAGCTTCATTATCCAATTAAGAATCCGGCTCAGCTTCTCCACGAGATAAAGATGGTGATAAGCACCGAAGAAGGAAAATAGGCTTATAGCTCAACTTTGAATGGAGGATACCGGTCAAAAACCTCAACTGGCTCATACTCAATATGCTTTAGCACCAAGCCTTGAGGAGGGGCAGGGGGTGGGGCAACTTTCCTATCCCTTGCCTCTAAAATCTTTTCAAAATCTTGAGGAGTAAGGTTTCCCTTTCCTACTTCTATTAAAGCTCCGACGATGTTTCTTACCATGTAGCGCATAAAGCCCCTACCCGTGATCTCAAACTCAAGAAGATGCTTTGCCTTTCTTGACCATTTGAGCTCAGCCGAATAGATATTCCGCACAGTGGTTTTAATATCTGTTCCAGCCTTGCGAAAGCTTGCAAAGTCCTTTGTTCCGATGATCAAAGGTAAGCATTCTTTCATGGCTTTGATGTCTAACTTTTCTGGAACCCAATGGGCATAAAGCCTCAAAAGGGGGTTTCGCACAGGGTAGTTGTAGATGTAGTAGCTGTAAGTTTTTTTTAGGGCTGACTTTTGGGCATGGAACTTAAGGGAAACTTCTTCAACTTGATAGATGCAGATATCCCGAGGAAGAAGCCCGTTTAGGGCTCGGTAGATTATTTCTAAGGGTTTGTCAGATGTGGTGTAGAAGTGGGCAACTTGGCAGAGGGCATGAACTCCAGCATCCGTCCTTCCTGCCCCTTTGAGCTTTACTTTATGCCCCAGGACCTTGGATAGGACATCCTGGATGAGCCCTTGGATGGTTGGACCCTTTGGCTGAACCTGCCACCCAAGATAATGCGTCCCATCATAAGCAATGAAAAGCCGTATATTCCTTATTTTTGGCTCTACTTGTGGCTTTATAAGCTCTTGCGGCTCTTGGCGAGCTTGATGCTCTTCTTCTTGCGATTTCTGTAGTTCTTCTAAATCCTTTAATTCTTGTAGGTCTTTTAGGTCGTTACTCATGGTTTGCCTTCCTTAGTTCTTTGAAAATATAATATTAGAAGGCTTTTTGACAAGGAAAGTTTTTTGGGCAAATCGAGCATTTAAGGTCCCCCTACTTTATCCTGCCGAGCCTCTATTTTTTGTCCTGCCGAGCGTTTTTTTCTTGTCTTGCCGAGCGACCTTTTTATCGTCCTGCCGAGCGTCCTTTTTATTGTCTTGTCGAGCGATAGCGAGGCATCCCTCACTTTGTTCGGGACGGCGTCCCCAAGGAGACCCCTCGGCTTACGCCTCGGGGCGACAAAGAGGGGCTCGGGGTGACATCCTTTATCCTGTCATGCTGAGCGAAGCGAAGCATCTCATCTTTGGTGAGAAAAGAGGAGCTTCCTCGCTTCGCTCGGAATGACACATGGGGGCTTACACAAATTTTTTGTTGATTACTCAATATATTCCATCTTGCTACGCTAAAGCATGTGGGGCGTGATGATGAATTTAGTAGAACTCGTCAAAGGGAGCTCTTCCGAAGATGAAGCAGATGACCGGTGTCCCTTTTGTGGACACCAAAAGATAGACAGATGTAGGAAGGAATGGAGCATAAGAAAAGATAGTATGGCTTCCAGGCTCAAAAGTTCCATTGACTAAATTTATTCTGTTTATTAAACTCTTTATTTGGGAAATACCTGTTGAAAAATCCATTTTGGGCTGACAAGTTTTAAGAAATGTATTCAAAATTACCATCAAGAGAGAATGCTTTAAAAATTGCGGGAGAGTGTAAAAATGGATAGAATTGAAGAATTAAGGGAAATGAGCAAGAAAATTGCTCAGATGCTAAAAGAGAAATATAAAGTTAAAAGGATTTTTCTTATTGGCTCTTTGGTAAAAGGTTATGTGCACGAGAAATCGGATATTGACCTTGTGGTAGAAGGGTTATCACCGAAAGCCTACATAAAAGCATTAGTTGATGCAAGTGATATTGTGCAGTGGAAAGTAGAAGTAAATTTGATCCCTTTTGAAGATGCCTTTGAGACTTTAAAAGAGAAAACATTTAGACCATAAAACCAAGGCTTTTGCCTGCCAAACTATTCATGGCAAAAAAATGAAAGAGAACTAAGGGTTCTTTTTGGCTCAAGTAGTCTATTCATTATTCTATCTTTTCTTCTTCTATTTCTAAGTCAAGTTGATTTATTGCTTCTTTTATTTTGTCTTCATATTCTGTCTTAAGGATTTCTCCATTCTTGGCTGATATTTCAATCTTTATCTCAACATTAGAAAATTTTTGCTTAATAAAATTGATTGTTTTTACTACATCTGAAAATTTTCCACTGGGAATAGAAAGTTTCAAAGAAAGTTGACGATACTTGGGTAGAGAAGGGGGTAAGTCTGTTGTCATTTCCGGAGGTGGGCTTGGCTCTTTTACTTTCTCTCCAACTTTGCCTAAGGGGTCTGGTTGATACTCACCCTTTGGTGGTTTGTATTCCTCTTTTTCTTCTTTACAAAGCTCTTTTTTAATTAAGACCTCTGTTTCTTCAAAATATGGCTCCGCAACTGTTTTATAATATTTACATTCTATCTTTCCGTTTTCTAAATATCCAAGTCCAAATTCACCTAATTTTACTCCTTCTTTAATTGCCCTTGCCAATACCTCTTTACTCTTTATCCTTAATTCTCCTGGAATTTTATAAAAAGAATCAAGTATGTTTTTTGTGTTGACATAATCTTTTGTTTTCAAGTATTTTTCTTTTAATAAATGAGGACTTATTTTTTCGAGAATTTTTCCTTCTTCTTTTAACCGGGGATAGATTTCATCCGTATATTCTTTTTTCCCTATGTATGTAGGAGCTCCCAAATGTATTCTTTCTGGCTCATCTTTATTTGGTAAGTATATAATTCTATATACTGACTTAATTCTTTCTTTTATATTTTCATTAAGGGTTTTGATATTATTTTTTACTCTTTCTTTTTGGTCTGGTGTGAGCTCAAGATTTCTATCCTTCTCTATTTCTTCCCAGGCTAATTTCTTTCTTAACATGTCTAAAAACTTACTTTTTTCTCCCTCCAAAGGACAAAGAAAAATCATAGTATTTCGGTAAACTCGTGGTCTATCTCCGTATGTTTCTATAAATTCTTTAATCATTGTTGGATTATTGCCTTCCATGATGATAAGCTTAAGTTTTTCTGTGTCTGGTATATCTTTTGTATCTTTTGGGCAAATGTATACATCAAAGTGTTCAGATTTTTTAAATACCTGCCTTAACAAATGCTCTTCCACTTCAATTAATCTTGCCTCACTTATCCCATCAATTTTGTTAAGAAGAATACGATTAAGGTTCGGCTTGTTTGTGAAAAGATATATGCTTTCGGAGTCATAAAGGTAGAAAAGAGTATTTCTTAGTTTTTCTAAAGCTTCAACGATTATGCTACTTTGAAACTCTGGTCTTGCACAGGAAAGCTTAATTTCACCAAGATTTGCTCCCTTTTCTGGTCCACCTGAAAAGGAATACATAAAAATGGTGGTCGCAATTTTGGTCCCCAATCTAAAGGATAAATAGGATAGTCCAAGAGAAGTGTCTACTTTTTTAGCTCCAGAGTCTGAAGAAGTAATGTCAGCGGCTATTACGCTATCATATTCAGACCCAATATGTTTAATAAGTTCTCTTCTTATTTCTTCGTTGGATAAATCAATGTTTCCAAGGCTGATAAAAGGTAAGTTTGAATCTTTTAAAGACTTAACAACCAGTGCAAGGAGCCTTAACACTCCTCTTGTTCTCTGAAAGGTTGGGAAGGAGCCCCATCTTTTGTATAAAACATCAATGACCTCTGGTTGAAAAGGATAGCTTGCTTTAAATCTTTGTTTGTATAAAACTTTGTCCATTTTTAAAAAGCCTTCTCTTTCTGCATAATCGATAAACTCTTGGATAATTTCTTCAGCTAAACTCTCATCAACATTCTTAAAAAGTCTTCTTCTTATCACATGGGCAACCTCTTCGTCTTCAATCGGTGTAAGAACCTTTTCCATTCTTCCTACAAATTTTTGAAGTTGCTGAAATCTTTTTTCCCCTCTTTCATCAAAATGTTCAAGGAGACTTGAAGGTAAAGTAAAAACTAATACAGAATTAGATAAGGTTGGCAAAGTCTCAGTAAGCTCTTGCACAAAACACAGGGTTTGATCTCCTAAAGTAGTATTTCCAACTTTAACTCCATCAGCTCTGATAGTATATTCAAGAATTTCATCCATCAGGATTAACAAAGGCTGATGATTTTCTAATACTTTTCTTAATTTTTCTTTACCTGGGGATATGTTTCCTTTTAAAATTTCAACTTTACCTGTCAGTTGTCTTTCTATTTCTTCCCACAAGAAGGTGTCTCTTGGGTCAAATGCAGTTCCGCTAAGAACAACTACATTGGCGTTGAACTCTGTTTTGGCTTTGTGGTATAAAGCTATCAAAGAATGAGTTTTTCCCCCGCCAAAAGGTGTCTGAAGCTGTATAACCGGGTCCCCACCCCTTCCTTCAAGCCTATTTCTTACCACATCTATTAAGTAAGACATCCCCTTTGTCAAAAAGGTCTTTCTAAAAAACTCTCTTGGGTCTTGATATTCGGCTGGAGCAGTCCCTTTATAGACTTGCCATAGGTCAGCGGCAAATACATCCATCGTAAGCTTCTCTTTTAAAATATCATCATGAGGAACAGCAACTGTAGTAAAGGGTCTCATTTATAACAACCTCCCTTGTTTATCCTTTGCAGTCTCTTTTGTATCCTTTATTTCCAATATAAGCCTATCTTTACCTGATAAAAAGCCATCAAGAAGCTTCTTTTCTTTGCTGTCGTTTGGTAAGGTTTCAGATATGGCTTGAGCAACTCGGTAAAAGGCATCATTCTCGCCATAACCAGTCTCTTTAAGCACCCTTTTCATCTCTTCTCGTTTCCCTTTAGACCAAAGGAGTAAAACTTGATGCAAAACATCTATCAAATCTTTATCTCTCATGTTTTCAATGTCTTCTAATCTTCTGTCTTGTGGACCAAGAACCTTTATGTAGTTTCTATCCTTTTTGATGAATCCTTTATTCCAAACCCTTTCTAAATGAACGCCTATGCTTTGGGCAAGCTTTCTTGCTTCGTCAAACTCAACCTTAGCTTCCCTAAAAGACCATCTCCAAAGGATATAAAACTTAGTCAAAGCTGAAAGCTCTCCTGCAATGCCGTTGTGTAAAATCTGTTTAATTGTAAACTCGGTAACCACTTCTCGCACAAACTCAAGTAGCTTATCTGCCCTTATCACATTTCCTTCGTAATCCATAACTTTTTTATACCTGCCAAAAACTTCTATGGCTGAGCCTATGCAGGCAATAAAAAAGTCTGGTCCGGCAACGCCTTCTTCCCAAAGGTTGTTGTTAAAGATCCTTTCCCTTATCTCCTTTTTCACATCGCTAAACCATCCTACTTCTTCCTTTTCCATCTTTCTACAAACTATGTAGATGGATGAGGCAAGGGCGGCAGAATCTTGAGCGCGAAGCCTTGCCTTCATCTCAGTATCAATAGGCCAGCTTGCCGTAGGGACTAAGCCTGAATCTAAGAGGGAGTTTATCAACGTCTGCCAACCAGAAGTAGACTTGTGAGTGTAAACGATTACCGCTATGCCGTTTGGCTTTAAAACTCGGTAAATTTCTTGAAAGGCTTTCTTAAGCATTTCTTCAAAATATCTCTTTCCGGCTTCAAAACCTCCTTCTTGATGGGAATAAGCTACTATCTCTTTTGATTTGGGAGTTAGAGGTGTAGAAAAGAGCTCTGGATAAAGGTCTCCAAGACTGCGTTTTAACCATACATAAAAGAAATCAGAAAGGTAAGAATAGGGCACATTATCATAATAGGGTGGGTCAGTAAAAACTGCATCAAAGTAGTTGTCTGGATAGGGAAGTTCAGTTGCTGAGGCTTGCAGGACTTTAGGGATTGTAATTTTCTTCATCCTTTCTCCTTTTTTAGAATTTGTTCTAACTGTTCCTTAAGCTCAGATAATTCTTCTTTTATAATTTTCCAAACAATACGATAATCTATAGTAAAGTAGCCATGGATCATTCTGTTTCGCATTGCTATTATCTTAGCCCAAGGAATATGAGTGTATTTTTGTTGTATATTCTTAGGAATTTTGTTTGATGCTTCTCCTATTATTTCAAGATTTCTTACTACAGCATCCTTAGTTTGTTTTGCCCTTTCAAAAAGCTCGTAATCCATTCCTTCAGTATACCTTTCAATCTTATTGATACTTTCTAAAATGTCTAAGATTAATAGTTTCCAATCCCTATTAGGTTTAGACATAGACTATATTCTCCTTTACTTTTTCCCAAAGCAAAGGTTTCTGTTTGAGTGCGGTTAGTGTTAAAACATCTACTTTTGTTCCAAAAAGATTTTCAATGTATTCCCAAAATTCATAAAAATCTAATCCAACAGGTCTATCAAGTTCTACGATAATATCTATATCGCTTGTTTCTTTTTGCTCTCCCGTCGCGTAAGACCCAAAGACTCCAAGTATTATTATTCCATACTTTTGTCTTATCTCTTCTTTATGCTCTAAAAGTATTCTCTTTATTTCTTCAAGTGTTTTCATATTAGCAATTTTCCCTGTAAAGCTTTCTGGCAAGGTAAGAATATTGCGGGAATTCTTTTATGAACTGTAGGTAAAGGTTTCTTACGCAATACTCACATCCCCCATCAGCGGTAAGCATTATCTCTAAAACCTTTTTTGCGGTCTCTTTATCCATCATTCCTCCACTTTCACAGGCGGAATTTGGGTAAGATGGGAAAGATTTTCTAATGTTTCTTCCATTATAGTTATCCAGCTACTAGGATGCTCAGTGGGATTCATCTCTATATAATCCCAAAGCATTGGTAAAGCCTGTCTCCCATAAGTAAAACCTATAGCTTCTGTTTGTGGAATCAACCTACATAATGAAGAATTTTTATCAGCCAACCTACTTACTCCCAATCCCAAATAACTAACCACCCCTTTTGCATAATCCTTATCATATCCCTCTTCTATCATTTTCTGATACGCAAGACGGACCTTTTCGGTAAAGGTAATTAAAGCTAACTTTTGGCGGGAGTTGAAAAGGTCGCCCCATTTTATCATTCCATATCTTTGAACCCTAAAGCCAAGAGTATTCTCGGGAGGTAGTTCTTCATCCGGCACAGGGTCAATTCCCCACTCTTCCCAGAGTGTTTTTCTTTTTTCTTCTAAATATTCTTCCGCTTTTCTATAAAATTCAACATCCTTTTCTGTGGCTAATCTGTAGGCTTTACCTTGAGGTCTACTTAAAACAACGGCTACCATCCTTTGACCAGCCTTCCCTTCTTGAAAAAGCCTTCTTACTTGCTTGTCGTCAACCATGCCTCCGCAGACAGGACAAACGGCAATGGCTCGGGAAACCGTCCCCTTTTCTGGCTCAAAGTTAAAAGGAACCTTCGGGCTAAACCCAGGGATAGAGCTTTCAACTACCTGCCATTCATCTCCGTTCTTCTTCACTATAGCAAACTCAACCCTTCCTTCATGAACAAAAGGATAGAGCGAAATCATCTTATTTTCCTTTTTTGCAAGCCAAAACTGGCGCATAAGCGGAATTTCTGCCCCACAAGAAGGGTTTTGACAAGGTATTGTCCTTGCCCAGATATAGCCTACTGGGATTGAGCCGTCCTCATCTTTTGGATAAAACCTTCCTATCTCCTCTCTTGCTTTTTCTAAAACCCATTCACCCCATCTTCTGACATCCGCAATCAATGGACTTTCTTCCTTCTCAAGTTCGAACAAGCGGTAAGCCCTTTTATCCCTGTTTTGTCTCCCATACTTCTGGGGATACTCAAGGATGCATTTCAAGATAAGGACCGCAACGGGGTTATACTCCACAGCATGGGTCTCTAAACCAAGCCTTAAGCACTCTAAGGGGATTGAGCCACCGCCAGAAAAGGGGTCTAAGACGCGTAAAGTCTTTCCCCCATTTGCTTTCAAAATGTCTTCCCTTGCCCTTTTGATAATGTCTTCTTTTAGAGAATTTTCCCATTTAGATAGCTCAACGATGAATTCAGCCCTTTCCTTTGCTTCCTTTTCGGTTGATGGGTAAGGAATAAGGGCAGCATAAGTTGTTGCCCTTGATGAGGCAAGAGGACGCCTTGCCCACCAGATGTGAAGAGTTGATATATGCCCATGCCTTATGTTCTTCTCCCTTGCCGACTCTTCGCTAACCTCTTTTATAGGAAAGGTAACTTCAATAAAGCTCTTTTGCTCCTTCATACTCATGCCCTCTCTCCTTTTTTCTTCCATTCTTCTAACGGAACGATAAACCTTACTACTTCTACCTTATCTTGGACTTTCAAATTCTCCGCTGGGTTGTTTATGATGTATAAAGTTGGGTTTGTGATTGAGTTGCATACTATGTAGAGCCAGTAGTTTTCTTTGAAGCGTTTTGCCTTAAGCCATTCATTAACTATTAATGCGACATCTCCCTCATCATTTCTTGCCTTAACTTCTATGTATCTTATCTCATCTTTTCCTCTTGACCTAATGTCAAACCCAAGGTTTTCTTTTGACACATCTTCAGGCTCCCTTCCTTGACTTCTTTCGTATTCCATAGCTATTTCCATACCTATTCTTTCTATCTCCTCATCGCTAACCATTTGGTCAGTTTTTTTAGGTTTAACCAAGATTGCCCCTTTGAATTGAGGCCAAGATATGGTCAAAGTCTTTTCCCTTTTTATTTCTTCTTTAAGCTCATCTAAAGCCTTTTGATAATATTTTTTTCTTTCTTCTTTGTTTTGAATAGCTAACCTTACTTCTTCTCCTTTATTCTCTCTTTCAATCAGTAAAACAAGTTCTTCATCAAGCTTATCGATAAGATATTCTAATGATTTTATACCGTATTTTTCTTTTATTTCAGCTTGCCTTGCCCTTTCTTCTTCAATTTCTTTTTTATACTTCATTATTAGTTGTCGAGCAAAGTTTTTAGCAGTCTCTTTTCTCGGACTGAGATTTTGTAAGTTTGGCACTTCAGTAGGATTATCTATGGGAATAAAGTCCCAGATAATCCCTGGGTTTATTTCAGTAAAGCCTTTTTCTATATCATCGTAGATGGCAAAGATCCTTTTTCCTGCTGTTTCTCCTTTTCCATCCTTTACTTCTCCTTCAAAGAACCAAATGATACCGTTATATTTTCCGTCTGGGTCTTCAAACATAGCTCCCTTTTGAAGATTGTTTAGAAAGGTTTGATGAACCCAATCTATAAGCGTTTCAAGAAGCGGATGCCCAAAGGAGATAAACTCAGCATCAGGGTTTTTGAAGGCTTTTTCCTTGTCAAAGGTTACCCTAGGATATTTGTCAAGGGTTATGTTTTGTTTCTGAGCTAAATTTTTTAGCTCAGAAGGAAGAGACTCTATGCTGATAAAACCATCTTTTCTTATATGATATTTTCCTCCTGCTTTTGTGAAGGCTTTCTTGAAAAATTCTTCTACATACTCAGGAATAAGCCTATTTTCTTTTGCCTTTTCAAAAAGTTCCTTTATCCTTGTATAATCTATAAACTTTGTAGCTAAACTTTCTCCCAAGGCTGACTTAACTTTCCTAATGTATTCTTCATCAACTTCAATGTCTATTTCTTTTATGATTTCATCCAGAGTTTTTGCCTGCACTACAGCCTCTACGATCAATTGATACAGATTTTTCCCTAAGAAGACCTCACCTATTATGTCAAATACTCTATCGCTACCAAGTTTTTCTTTAATTTCTTCAAGCTTGTCAAAGAGTTTGGATAAAATTCTCCCTTCTATTGTGTCAATCGCTACGAGATTAAAGATAAAGACATCTTTCTGTTGCCCATACCGATGAATTCTTCCTATTCTTTGTTCAAGACGGTTAGGGTTCCAAGGAATGTCGTAGTTTATCATTAGATTGCAGAATTGAAGATTTATGCCTTCACCAGCTGCCTCTGTTGCTACCATGATCTGTGTTTCATCTCTGAACACTCTTTCTGCTTTCACTCTTTCGCTTAAGTCCATTCCACCATGAATATAGTTGACAGAGTATCCCCACGATTTAATTTTGTTTACAAGGTATTCTAAAGTGTCCTTAGATTCTGTAAAAATTAAAATTTTCTCATTTCCGCCAACTTCCCTTAGCTTTCTAAACCCTTCTTCAATAGCCTTCTTTAATTCAGATAGTTTTACTTCCTTTTCTTCTGCTAATATTTCTTTGGCTCTTTCAATTAGTCCTTCAACTGTCCAAATCTCTTTTTTTAGCTCTTCTTTGTTTCTTGCTAAGCTAATTGTTTCCCATCTTTCTTCTATTTCCCATCTTTCTTTCTCTTGATAATCTTCTACTTCCTCAAAGTCTTCTAAATTAGGTAGTTTTTTATTAAGCTCAGAGCTTTTAAGCAGGTCTTCAAGACGGTTTTTTCTTCTCTCAAGGGATTTAAGGAGGGCATAAGTGCTTGAGGTCATTCTTCTTTGAAGTATTAGAAGGGCAAAACCAATGTTTCTCTTTTTATCAAGGGTCAAAGCTTTGTTGTATTGCTCAACGACATATTGAGAAAGCTCTTGGTATAGCTCTCTTTCTTCGTCAGAAAGCCTAAACTTAATGGTTTTGGGATAGCGGTTGGTAAATAAAGGTTTTCCTTCAAAATCTCTTAGGTCTTCTTTGAGCCTTCTTATAAAAAGAGGATTGTCTTTGTCTCTTAAGGAGGCTTCAACCATCTCAGAGGTTGCAAAAAATCCTGGATTAAGTAGGTCAAGAAGTAGGCGAAAATTCTCTGGGTCCCCTTTGTGAGGGGTTGCTGTAAGAAAGAGCAGATGGGTAGAGGTTTTTGAAAGGGTTTCCCCTAATTTATATCTTTGCGTTTTTTCTACTTTTTCACCGTATCTGTAGGCTGCCATTTTATGGGCTTCGTCAACGATGGTTAGGTCCCAATGAGAGGAAGCAAAAAGGGGTAAGATCTCTTCTTGTTTAGCAAAGTCCATAGAGGTTATGACTTGATTATTCCGAAGTAAAAAGTTGTCTCCGTAGAAGGCGTTTAAAGTGTATCTATCAAAGACTATAAAGGTTTCTTTAAATCTTTCCTGCATTTCTCTTCGCCATTGATCTTTTAGATGACCAGGGACAACGATGAGGATCCGTCGAGCAAGCCCTCTAAGCTTTAACTCTTTTATCACAAGACCAGCCATGATAGTTTTTCCTGCCCCGGGGTCGTCAGCAAGAAGAAACCTTATATGAGGAAGCTTTAGAATATAGCCATAGACAGCTTCAATCTGAAAGGGTAGAGGCTCGACTTTAGAAACATTTACGGCAAGCAGGGGGTCAAAAAGGGAGGCATACCTAAACCGAATAGCCTCAAGGGCTAAAAAGGCTTCATACCCAGGTTGAGTAAAACTTAACAAGAATTCTTTAGTTTTTATCTTTGGAAGGTCTGAAAAGGCAATAAAATCATCTATATGCTGAAGGGAATTTATCGTTGAACCAACGATGCGGTATCCATCCTCTACCTCTTCTAGTCTTTTCACTTCAACAGGCTCAGGCCAGAAGTCTCCTTCGATTATCGTGCCTTCTGTAAGCATATTAGGTCAAAAGGTAAAATAAGGGGTTATTTTAACGATGATTATAGTAAAAAATAGTATGGTGGCAAGGTAAAAACTACACTAAAACGGGGCTTAGTATTAGACCTGCGTTTTCGGGGAGACCGAACATGAGGTTTAGGTTTTGGATGGCTTGACCGCTTGCTCCCTTAACAAGATTGTCCAAAGCGGAAACGATGATGTCCATACCACGCTTCTTATCCTCAAAAAGGGCAATCTTACAAAGGTTTGTCCACCGAACTTCGGCAAGCCTTGGGATCCTGCCAAGGGATAAAACTTCAACGAACACGCTATCACGATAAAACTCAGAAAGAAAGCTATGCACCTCTTCTAAGCTTGCACGGAACCGAACATAAATCGTAGAAATGATCCCGCGGTTTAGCGGTAAAAGATGGGGGGTAAACACTACGCGAACTTGTTTTTTGGCAAACTCGGCTAACTTTTCCTCCATCTCAGGCGTATGCCTGTGGCTTGCAATTTTGTAAGGCTTGAAATCCTCGTTCACTTCGCAAAAGCTGTAGTAGGTGTCTGCCTTTCTTCCTGCGCCTGAGGTCCCGCTCTTTGAGTCCGCAATAACTAAGTCCCCTTCGATCAAGCCTTCTTTAAAAAGGGGAATTAAAGGAAGAAGGATGGATGTCGGATAGCAGCCCGGGTTGCCAACAAGGTCTGCCTTAGTTATCTCTTCCCGGTATATCTCAGTAAGCCCGTATACGGCCTTTGAGAGAAGGTCCCGAGGGGGAGGGTCTATCCCGTAAGCCTCTTTGTATAAACTCTCATCTTTAAAGCGAAAATCAGCGGATAGGTCTACAACCTTTACTCCCCGTTTAAGAAAGACTTCAGCTAAGCTTGATGAGGCACCGGAAGGAAGGCAGAGAAAGACGGCTGAAACTTCTTTGGCGATGTCTTCAGGGTTTGGCTCTGTGAAGACAAGGTCGCCAAGTGGGGAGGGTAGGCCATAGACCTCTCCGAGGGTCTTCCCAGACAGCCCTCGGGAGGTGATAACTTCTATCTTAAAATGGGGATGATTGGCTAAGAGCCTTATTAGCTCAAGACCAGTATAGCCTGAAGCCCCAAGGATGGCTACTTTTATCACAGAAGGAAAGCTCTAACGCTTGGAGTATTGTTGCCCTCTTCTTGCACCGTGGAGACCGTATTTTTTCCTCTCCTTTTCTCTTGGGTCTCTCGTAACAAAGCCCGCTTTCTTAAGGATTGGCTTTAGCTCTGGAGAAAAGGTAATGAGAGCCCTTGCGATGCCATGCCTTATAGCTTCAGCCTGAGCAGACTTTCCACCACCGCAAACGGTGGTCAAAACATCAAACCTTCCCAGAAGGTTGGTAAGCTTAAAGGGGGCATAGACCACATCCTCAGCTACTACATGGTCGGCAAAGTATTCCTTTAAGTCTTTGCCGTTAACGGTAACCTTCCCAGTGCCCGGCATCAACCATACACGGGCAACCGCAGTCTTTCTCTTACCGGTAGCGTTGATCCTTTCCATATGCTTTCAACCTCCTATATCTCTATGGGTTGAGGGTTCTGAGCTGTGTGAGGATGGTTCAGACCAGCATAAATCTTTAGCTTTTTCAAAAGCTTTGGTCTCATGCGGTTCCTTGGGAGCATTCTTTTTACCGCTAAGTGGATGAGCATCTCTGGCTTTTTCTCTAAGAGCTTCCTTGCCGTCTCAAGCTTAAGCCCTCCCATGTAGCCAGAGTGCCTCCAGTAGACCTTTTGGTCAAGTTTTTTTCCGGTAAGCTTAATCTTATCGGCGTTGATAATGACGAATAAATCAGCCTGGTCTACATGGGGCGTAAAATCTGGACGGTGCTTACCCTGAAGAAGATAGGCTAACTTAGAAGCAAGCCTCCCCAGCACCTGCCCTTTAGCATCGATCAGATACCAGTTTCTTTGAACCTCTTCCTTCTTTACCCAAGGAGTCTGAGTTGTAAGCCCTTCAAGCATGGAAAAACCTCCTACCAAAATACCTTTCCCTTCGAGTTAGCCCTTAATGTAAGCCCAATTTTAAATTTGTCAAGGTTCTTAAAGACTGTTTCAAAAAAAGTCTCCTGGTCCGTCGTGCCGAGCAATAGCGAAGCATCCCTCACTTCATTCGGGACGGCGTCCCTAGGGAGACCCCTCGGCTTGCGCTCGGGGAAACATCCTCCATCCTGTCATGCTGAGCGAAGCGAAGCATCTCATCTTTGATGAGAAAAGAGGAGGTTCCTCGCTTCGCTCGGAAGGACATGGAGGGGGAGACCCCTTGCCTGACATGGAGGGGGAAACCCATTGCCTGACGGCTCTGAGCGAAAAAAAGACTCCGCGCAAGCAATCGCTCGCCCCAACGGAGATTTTGTTTAGACCCCTCGGGCAGAGCTCACGAGATTAGAGGTGGATGGAAACTCCATAGCCTCAAAACCCTTGAGATTTTTAAGAAAACAGAGATAATTAGATTAATCTTAAGAAAATTTTCGGGAGGCGAAATTAAAATGAGAGAGTTCACCGTTATAATTCAAAAAGATGAAGAAGGTTATTATGTGGCTGAAGTGCCAGGGCTTAAAGGATGTCATACCCAGGCAAGGTCTCTTGATGAACTTATGGAAAGAGTAAAAGAAGCAATTGAACTCTGTTTAGAAGTATATGGAGAGGAGGCATTTGAAGGTTTAGAGTTAATAGGTGTTCAAAAAATTGCTGTATGACCAAACTTCCTTCGTTAACTGGTAAAGACATTCTTTCTATTTTAAAAAAATTAGGCTTTGAAATAAAAAGACAAAAAGGGAGTCATGTTTTTCTTCAACATCTAGATGGAAGAGCTACAGTTTTTCCTATTCATTCTGGTGAAACAATCGGTCCCGGTCTAATGGCAAAAATTTTAAGAGATGTAAATATGACCAAAGAAGAATTTTACCAACTTTTAAAGTAAAAATAAACCTAATTTCTAAAGAAGCATCTCTCCATCAAGCTTTTTCCTCTTCTATTGGCTTCAATACGAAAAGGAGCTGACCTTCTTCGACCATCTGGTTTAGCTTAACGCATATTTCTACGATCTGGGCATCAAAGGGGGCAACGATGGGGTTTTCCATCTTCATGGATTCAAGGTTGGCAATCTCTTCGCCCTTATGCACTATGTCTCCTACTTTGAGTGCCCCTCTCTTGGGATTGCCTATACGCCAGACTGTTCCGCTGATAGGAGCTCCGATTTCGTTCGGTTTGGTAGCCTTTCGGACCTCTGCCTTCTTTGCTCGAGGAGTTGCTACTTCAAACACGCGGGTTTTGTTGTTTACCTTTAGCACAAAATGGATGATGCCATCTGTTTCCGAGCCGATGGAGACAAGCTCGATGGTGTAAGGCTTGCCATCAAGCTCAAAGTCAACCCTATCGCCCGGTTTCTTTAGCCCCTCTCTCCAAACCAACGTAGGCAAGACAAGGGGGGTAAGTCCGTATTTTTCGCGGAACTTTATAAAGTCTATCGCATCTTTGGGATGCATAAGGTAAAGAATAAACTCCTCCTCAGTGGCTGGACGCCCGACCTCCTCTTCAAGCTGTCTTCTTAAAGCCTCAAGGTCTTCATCAGGGATGCTTTCAAGGGGAGATTCGTCCCTCCTTTCTTTGATCTTCTCCTGCCAGGCATCGCCAAAGGCGCTCTTATAAACCCACTCATCAGGCCAGCCAACAGGAAGCCTTCCATAATGTACCAGGATAAGGTTTTTAAAATCGCCGGGAGCATTCCTAAAAAGCTGTAAAAGCTCTTCCTGCTCCTCTGGGCTCATGGCAGAAAAATCTTGCTTTTTCTCTTCCACAAACTTTTCAAGAAGGCTTATAACCCGCTTTACTCCCTCTACGCCAAACTCCTTATAATACCTGTTGACGATACCGCTACAGGTGACCCAGGTTATCTGAGAGCCAGGGGTGACATCAAAGTATTTGACTATTTGATTGTAGAGGCTCATAACCTTGAGGATTGCCGGCATGAGATGGAGAAAACCACCTTTTTCTGCCTGTTCAAAGGAGCTTGGGAAGGCTCCTCCGGGCATCTTATGCTTTGTCACCATGTGGTCAAAGCCCTTGAAGGGAGACTCTGCCCATTCGTAGTCTCGGATCCAATCCCTTACCTTTTCAACCGCAAGCTCAGCAAGCCTTCTATCAAGGTTTACGGGTATGCCTTCCTCTCTTAGAGCAGCCTCTACCGCAAGGATGGGAGAATGCCCGTAGAACCTGCAGAGGGTATCCTCCTGAACATCCATAAGCTTTGCTCCAGCCTTTACCGCAGCAATCAAGACTGGAAGAGCTAACCCATCGGTGATGTGCCGATGATAGTTGATCACAAGGTCAGGATACTTATCTTTTATGGCGGAGCTAAGCTCAGAAACGGATTTGACGGTGCCAACTCCAGCCATGTCTTTGATGCAAAGGATTATCTCGTCAACACCACCGCAAAGGTCGACGATCTCGTCAACCACCTTGAGATAGTATTTTGTGTCAAACCAAGGGGCAACGGTGTAGGAGATGGCTGGCTCAAAGAGCCTCCCCCGTTTCATGACCACTTCAGCCACGGTGCGCATGTTCCGCACATCGTTTAAGAAAGAAAAGCATCTCCAAACATCGATGTCCACCCGCTCCACTACATACTCGATAATGTTTTTTGGATAGGGGCGGTAGCCCCACAAGTTCGTTTTCCTGATAAGCGTCTGCAGAAGCACATTTGGCATAAGCTCACGAAGGATGGCTATTTCTTCAAAGGGGCTCTCCCTGCGGTTCATGACGCCAACATGCCACCTTGCCCCGCCATGACACTCAGCGGCAAAAAGACCCATTTCATTGTAGTAGGGGGCAAGGGTTTTTAGGTCGTATATCCTCAGGCGGTTCTTGTAATCCGATTGACCGGTATCCCTCATCCCAAGGGACACAAAGGCTACTCCCAGTAGCTCCCGAACTGTTTTTACTATCTCCGCAGGGCTCATCCCTGGTCTGACGAAGACATACCCCATCGGCTTCCTCCTTTTTGAAATCTTTTAACTTTTAACTACATCCAAGGCTGTGGTCCAAGCGCAGAGACCTCGGCGATGTATTGAGAGATCTTCAAGGCTTCGTCATCGGTAGTCTTTTCCCGAAAGGCTCTCACCAACTCTTCATACTTCTCCTCGATAAACCTTGTGGAAAAGTTTCCGCTTATGAAATCAGGATGCCTTATGATGCTTAGAAGAAGAGGTGCGATAGTCTTTACCCCTTCAACCCTCAAGCCCCTTGATAGGGCTCTATCCATCACCCGAATAGCCTCATACCTATCAGCGCCTGCGGACATGACAAGCATTATCAAAGAATCGTAATATGGTGGGACCTACGCCCCCTCGTAAACCCCAGAAGCCACCCTAATACCCGGTCCCTGAGGGATTTGTAAGCGGGTAATAGTCCCAAAGGAGGGGTTGAAGGTGCGTGGGTCTTCGGCATTAATTCGAACCTCGATGGCATGACGATTAGGATAGATGTCATCTTGGGTGAAGGGTAGGCGTTTGCCCTCGGCGATATCAAACATCAGGCTCACGATGTCAAGTCCGGTTATAAGTTCGGTAACGCCATGCTCAACCTGAAGACGAGTGTTTACCTCAAGGAAGTAGAACCTTTTCGTCTTAGGGTCAAGCAAAAAACTCTATGGTTCCTGCGGAGTAGTAGCCAAGCTCCCTTGCCAAGCGGACGGCAGTAAAGCAGATCTCAGTGCGCAGGTCATCATCGATGCTTGGAGAGGGAGCTTCTCGTTCAGCAAAATCGGCGTTCTCAGCCAAAAACCCCCATCCCGGATGGATAGCTTGACAACCTCTTTCTTTGGCTACGCGGATGATTTTATCCATGTTGAGGTAAGAGTCGTAAGGTGGAGCCTCTCCGATGTGGACAGCGTCATCAGCTAAGAAGACATGATAGGCTAACCTGTCTGGTGTGCTGTATATGGCTACAGTCTTAATCATCTTATCCCGGCAGGTGTTCATGATCCTTACCGCTGGGACTACGCGGTTTGCTACAAGAACCTTCTTTATCTTCTGCTCAGGCATAATCTACCTCCTTTGGGCCTTTTAAGCTTAAAATTTTAACGGAGAAAATTGTTTAAGTCAAAAAGTATTAGGAGGCATCCCTCATTTCGTTCGGGACGGCGCTTCGGGATGACACGATGGGAGGCTGTCGCCCCGAGCGAAGCGAGGGGTCTACCTAAGGATGCCGTCCGATTGAGATGAGAGATGCCTCGCTAACGCTCGGCACGACAAAAGAGGGGCTGATCGGCAGGACAATAAAAAGGACGCTCGGCAGGACAAAGTAGAGGGGGGACTTTTTAGAAGAGCCTCGGATTAAACTTGACAGATACTCTATGGAATTATAAACTAAGCGTAAACTAACTTTTCTAAACTAATTTTTGCGAGGAAAAAACATGGAGTTTGAGCCGGTCATTGGTCTTGAGGTTCATGTTCAGCTAAAGACAAAAAGCAAGCTCTTCTGTTCTTGTTCCACTAAGTTTGGAGCAACTCCTAACTCTCAAGTCTGCCCCATCTGCACTGGTCAGCCAGGCGTTCTTCCCGTCCTAAACAAAGAAGCCATACACTATGCCCTAAAGCTTGCTTTGGCAGTTGGGGCAAAGGTTAACAGGCTTTCCGTCATGGCAAGAAAGCACTACTTCTATCCTGACCTCCCTAAAAACTATCAGATCTCTCAGTATGAGTTACCCCTTGCCGAAGGGGGAGCGATCGAGATAGAGGCAAACGGGAGCACAAAGCTTATCAACTTAACAAGGATCCATCTCGAAGAGGATGCAGGAAAGCTTGTCCACGACGAAAAGAAGCCCTATTCTTATGTTGATTTTAACCGCACAGGCACACCCCTCCTTGAAATCGTCAGCAAACCTGAGATCCATTCTACTGAAGAGGCGGTTGCTTATCTTAAAACTTTAAGGAGCATCGTGCGTTACCTTGGCATCTGCGACGGAAACATGGAAGAAGGAAGCCTTCGCTGTGATGCCAATGTGTCCGTTCGTCCTAAGGGAAGCTCAACCCTTGGCGTAAAGGTTGAGCTAAAGAACATGAACTCCTTTAAGCATGTGGAGAGGGCTTTGGCTTTTGAAATAAAGAGGCAAACAGCTCTTCTCCTTGAGGGTAAAACCCCTGTTCAGGAAACACGGCTTTACGACGAGGCTACCCAGACTACCCATCCCATGCGAGGAAAAGAAGAGGCTCATGACTACTGCTACTTCCCAGACCCTGATTTAATAGAGGTTAGAGTTTCTGAGGAGTGGATAAAAAAGATTAAAGAGGAGCTTCCTGAGCTTCCTTCAGCAAAGAAAGCTCGTTTTATGGAGGAATACGGGCTATCATCCTATGAAGCTGGCATCCTTGTTGAAGAAAAGCCTTTGGCTGATTTCTTTGAAGATACAGTAAAGCTCTATGCTAAACCAAAGACTGTTGCTAACTTTATGTTGACCGAAGTTTTGCGTTACCTAAACCGGGACAATATCTCCATTGAGCAAACGCAGCTTAAGCCAGAATTCTTAGCTGAACTCCTAAACCTTGTTGACGATGGGACTATATCCATCACCATAGCTAAACAGCAGTTATTCCCTGAGGTTTATGAAAAGGGGATTGCCCCAAAGAGGTTCGTTGAAGAAAGGGGCTTAAAGCAGGAAAGCTCTGAAGAGCTACTTCGCAAGCTTTGCGAAGAGGTTATCAAAGAAAACCCAAGCGAGGTGGAAAAGTATCGCTCGGGCAAGAAAGGAGTCCTTGGCTTTTTTGTCGGGCAGGTGATGAAAAAGACTGGCGGAAAAGCCAATCCTAAGCTGGTGAACCAAATTCTAACCGAACTTTTAGAGGGTTAAGCTTGGATAAACTTTGGGCAAAGCTTAAGGATAAGGCTATTCTTCCCAAAAATGCAGACCAAATCCTTCCTTTTGTCCTTACCGAAGATTGTTTATACCTTCTCGACCAGAGAAAGCTTCCTCAAGAACGAGTGGTCAGAGCTAAAGACCATTTAGAGGTAAGAAAAGCTATAAAAGAGATGGTGGTTCGAGGGGCTCCAGCCATCGGTATCACTGGAGCTATCGGTTTCTACTTAGGCGTAAAACGACTTTTAGATAAGCGAAAAAAGTTTATCGAGAAAAAAGAGCTTAAGCAAAAGTTAAAAAGATTTTACCAAACTTTAGCTGAGGCTCGCCCAACTGCGGTAAACCTGGTTCATGCCTTAAATCAGATTATGAGTGTAGCTGAGAGTATTCTACAGAGCGCTTCAACCCGGGTTAGCTTTGAGGAGCTAAGTTTTTTAGCTGAAGAACTAAGGAAGAAGGCAATTAGCATATGGGAATGGGAGTTAGCAGCCAATCTTGCCATGGCTAAACATGGGAAAGACCTTTTGCCTGAAGGGGGCATTCTTACCCATTGCAACACCGGTACCCTGGCAACAGGTGGCTATGGAACAGCTTTAGGGGTTATCAGGGCAGCCTATTCTCAAGGGAAAAAGCATTTGGTTTATGTAGATGAAACAAGACCCTTTTTACAAGGAACAAGGCTTACAGCTTGGGAACTATCCCGTATAAACATTCCCTTCCGGGTAATCACAGATAACAGCGCAGGCTTTCTTATGCAGCAAGGCTTGGTCAAAGCGGTCATCCTTGGAGCAGATAGAATTACCGCAAAGGGAGATACAGCAAACAAGATCGGCACCTATTCCCTTGCAGTTTTAGCCCACCATCATGGACTACCTTTTTATGTTGCTGCCCCCTCTTCAACCTTTGACCTTAGGTTATTCTCAGGGGCAGAGATACCCATTGAAGAACGTTCAGAAAGGGAAGTTTTAACCTGCGGAGGGAAAAAACTTTCCCCGAAGGGAGCAAGGGCTTTAAACTACGCTTTTGATGTAACGCCTGGAAGCTTGATAACAGCTTTCATTACGGAAAGGGGCATAATCTACCCCCCTTTTAAAGAAAACATACCTAAAACTTTAGCCCAGGGAAGCCCATGAAGGAGCTACCCGAAAACACCCTAAACCGGTTGATCATCTATCTTAAGGTCCTTGAAAATTTAGAAAAGAAGAGGGTTGATTCGGTTAGCTCTGAGGATTTAGCAAGGCTTTCAGGCGTAAACTCAGCTCAGCTAAGGAAAGATTTAAGCTTTGTAGGGACCCTTGGCACCAAAGGGGTTGGTTATTCAGTCAAGGCTTTAAAATACAACCTAAAAAAATTTTTAGGCAGGACTGAGGAATGGAATGTTATCATCGGAGGGCTCACTCCCCTTAGCAGATATTTAATCGAGCACGCTCAACTTCAAAAGGAAGGCTTTTTTATCATGGCTGCCTTTGATACTAAGCCAGAAAACATTGGTGTCGTCATAAGTGGAGTCTCGGTTTACAACCTTGACCAGCTCTCCTATGTTTGTAAGGCTATCAAGGTAGACATTGGAATTATCGCTACCGATGAGGAACAGGAAACCTATTTTTCAGCCTTTGTTCAACATGGTATAAAAGCAATCCTAAACCTTAGCAACTATCCACTCTTTCCCGAGGATGAAAAGATAAAGGTTGAAAACCTCTCCGTAGTTCACGGGCTAACTAAGCTTTCTTATTACCTAAAAAATTTAGGTAGCTGAAAGATGAAGGTTTTGGTCTGGAAAAAGGATCCTCGAGCAAAGCTTCCTGAAAGAGGGACTTCAGAATCTATTGGCTATGACCTCTTTGCCTTAGAGGATGTAAAATTTGCTCCAAAGGAATTTAAGCTCGTTAGAACCGGTCTTGTCATCAAAGGAGCCCCCCCTTATGGACTTTTCATCTTTCCAAGGTCCTCCCTTTTCATAAAAAAGGGGCTCATCATGACCAATTCTGTTGGGATAATTGACTTTGATTATTGCGGAGAAAATGATGAGGTGATGGTCCCTCTTTTAAACCTAAAGGAAGAAAGCGTTGAGGTTCGGGCAGGAGAAAAAATCGCCCAGATGGTGTTTATAAATGTTGCTTTCTTAGAAATCGTAGAGGTTCTTGAGCCTCAAACTACCTCTTCAAGAGGAGGTTTCGGTTCGACAGGAGGGTATAAAGGTGGAGCTTAAAAAGGTAAGGCAAGCCCAATGGGAGTTGATCCAACTTGTCCTTGAAAAAGCAAACTTAAAGGACCTTTCGAAGGGGTTAGCTTTTTCCTACCTTGGAGCAAGGGTTTGCTATCATGATGGTCATCCTTTAAACCTCTTTTCGGAAGAGAAATTCAAGGATAAGTCTCGTTTTGTTAGCTTCCTTCTTCATCTTAAGAAGGCTGGGCACTTCAGCGTCTTTGCTCACACCCCCATAGTTGTTGACTTAGCTGGGTTAAAACCAGAGGAGAAATACCTTCTTGCTAGAACCTATTTTAAAGCATTCTTTGATGAAGAAAGAGGACTTTCTCTTTTCAATCTTAGGCACTTTGCTGAAGCCCTTGATGAGACACAGTTTTTAAGGCTAATCTCTGTGGATTTAGATTTAGAAGGAATTCAGGTTCGGATTTTTGAAAAGGAAAAAGACGATTGGGTTAAGAGATGGGAAGGGAGTTTAGATTCAGCTGTGGATACAACTTTTCAGGCTCCTCAAGGTTTTTTTGCAACTCAAGAAGTGATCCTTCTTGAGGATAAGGCAAATCCATTCCTTTGGACGGTTGTCATCGCACACAATTTCTCTCGCATCTTTAGTCATCAATTCGTAAGGCATACTTGGCTTAACTTTAATCAACGGTCCCACCGCTATACTCAAGCAGACTTTTTCATCGTTCCATCCTGTTTTAAAGAAGAGCATGTTCAGGTTTATCAAGAACTAATCGAACAATCCTTAAGAATTTACCACGACTGGTCAAGGGAGATGAAGAAGGAGTCGGCAAGGTTTATTCTTCCTCAAGGCGTAGCCACCACGGTTTTGGCTTCGGCACCAAGGTTAGTCTTCCAGGATTTTGTAGAAAAGAGGGCAATCCCGCAAGCTCAGGAAGAGATACGGGACCTTGCTATTCTTCTCAAAAATGTTTTATTTTAAAGTATAGAATGGGCCTGTAGCTCAGCGGACAGAGCACTGGCCTCCGGAGCCAGGGGTCGGGAGTTCAAATCTCCCCAGGCCCGCTTCAAAACAAGCTTTCTATTATTCTTTAAAGAAAACCACTCGCCTAATTTTGAAAAATGCCCATCGCAATTTTTATAGGGTAAGAGGCTGCTTACCAGAGTTTTTGTCCCTTCAAGCGTAAGCGAGGGATCTTACCCCTCCTGTCACCCCGAGTCCCTTTCTTTGTCACCCCGAGCGAAGCGAGGGGTCTCCCCCCAGCAACGCCGTCCCGAAAGAAGTGAGGGATGCACGGCTTACGCTCGGCATGACCGAGTGAAAGGACAGGACAGGGTGGAAGGGCTTGCCTTTTTGCAGAGGACACTCGCTTAATGTGACATTTCAAAATAGTAATGACACAAGCCCCCAAGCTTACTTGACAAAGCTTTTGAATGATGTTAGGTTTAAGCAAAAAACAAAAGGGGGGATTTTACTTTGGCAGGAATCATTGTTCGTGATGGAGAATCCTTTGAGCAGGCTTTAAAGAGGTTCAAACGGCTTGTAGAAAAAACAAAGATCCTTTCCGAGGTTAAGAAAAGGGAGTTCTACGAAAAACCCGGAGTTAGAAAAAGAAAAAAGCAGCAAGCAGTCAGAAAAAAATTGATGAAAAAGCTTAAAAAACTTCAACAAAAGCTTGAAGATTAATAAAGAGCTCTACTCCCGGTCGCTTTCTCGTTTAGACTGGGAGAAATTAGTCGAAAAGCTTAAACCCATTGTTTCCCTTGAAATAACTCAGAATAGCCTTTCATCGTATAGACCGTCTTTAGACCTTATCCGGGCAAAAAAATTAAAAGACAAAATAAAGTTTCTTCTTGAGCTTGATAAGCGGGGGGACCTTCCTTCTCTTCCTAAGATACCCGATTTAAGAAAGCTTTTTGCCAAGGCAATTTTTCGAGGGCTTTTCTTACCTGCTGAGCTTGTGTTTTTAGATACGCTCATCACTACTACTCTGAGTTTAGTCAACCTTAAAGATTCACCCTTCTCAGAGATATACAAGCTTTCCGAAGAACTAAAAGAGGTTTCAAACAGGATAAGAGAGGTAATCATTCCTGAAACCTCAGAAGTTAGGGACCAGGCAAGCTATCAGCTTTTTATTCTTAGACGAAAAATAAGAGAACTTCATCAACAGATTTTAACCAAAATTTCTGCCCTCAAGGATCACTACTTCCGAAAGGGCTATCTTCAGGAAGACCTTTACACTCAAAGAAATGGACGGTATGTGCTGCCGGTTAAGCCAGAATTTAAGAGAAAAGTAAGAGGGATCCTGCATGAGGTCTCAAACACCGCCTCAACCTACTTTATCGAACCCATTTCTTTAGTTAGCCCGACAAATGAGCTTGAAGAGCTCCGAGGCAAGGAAGAAGCGGAATTAAGAAGGATTTTAAAGGGGCTTTCAGAGGGGCTTTTTTCCTACCAAGCTAAAATCTTAAAACTTGAAGAGCTTCTCTCTGACCTTGACCTTGCTATTGCCAAGGTAAAGCTTGGGAAACTTTATCAAGGTTGCCTTCCAGAATTCACCGAGGAAAGGAAAATATATCTAAAAAAAGCAGTGCATCCCCTTCTTTTGTTGTCAGAGGGAGACCAATCCGAAAGACCAGTAAGAAACGACATCTTGGTCAACCAAGGGCTCCTCATAACTGGGCCCAATCAGGGAGGAAAGACGGTTACCCTAAAGACAGTGGGGTTGATGGTTCTCCTGGCTTATGAAGGCTTTTTGCTACCAGCGGAATCGGCCCAAATTCCTCGTCTAACTCAAGTGTTCGTTGACCTTGGTGACGAACAAGATATCTTTCACCGTGAATCCTCTTTCTCATCCCATCTCAAGAGCCTAAAGGAGATTCTCTCTTTAGCGGATGAACACTCCTTAGTCCTTCTTGATGAGCCAGGACGAAACACTAACCCAGAGGAGGGAAGTTTGCTTGCCTTTGCCGTAATCGAAAGACTTTATCAAACTAAAGCCATGCTTGTCGTTACCACCCATTCCCAGCTCCTTCGGGATTTGATCCTTAAGCTTGAAGGTTTCGACATTGCCAGCATGGAATTTGACCTGCAAACCCTTAAACCTACCTATCGTTTAGTTTACGGGCAAATTGGCGCTTCCCATGCCTTTGACCTGGCAAGACTTATCGGATTTGATGAAGCCCTCATCGAAAGAGCATACTCCCTCTATCATAACAAAGATTTTTACGCCTGGCAGAAGTGGGTAAAAGAGAAGGAAAAAGCCTTATTAACCAAAGAGAAAGAGCTTTTGGCAAAGGATACCGAGCTTGAAGGGCTAAAAAAGAAGCTTGAAGAAGAGAAGGAAAGGCTTGAGAAGGAGTATGAGCAAAAAAAGCAGGAACTTTTAAAGAAATGGGAAGCCGAGTTTAAAACCTTACTAAAAAGACTTGAAAAGGAGGGCAAGGGCTACAAATCTGCTGTGGAGGAGTATGCAAACTTACTAAATGTCTTCTCCAAAGCCTCATCCCTCTCTCAAGAGAAACCCCTCTTGCCCGGGGATGTAGTTATAATCAAAACTCTTCGCAAAACCGGGAGAATAGCGAAGGTCCGAGAGGGGATGGCTGAGGTAATGGTGGGCTCAATGAGGTTTAAGGTTCCAACAACTGAACTTTCCCCAATTTCACAAGAAGAAAAAGCCAATTCTTTACCGAAGGACGCTGAAGCTTATGCTCAAAATCAATCATCAAGAGGAAAAGAGAGGATTAACATCCTGGGCTTTGATGTTGAAACTGCTTTAACGGAAATGGAAAAACAGATAAACTCCTGCTTTCTTCAAGGAAAAACAAAGCTTCTTATCGTGCACGGGCATGGAACAGGTAGGCTCCGCCAAGCCCTGTGGGATTATCTTAAGGACCATCCATTAGTAGAAAGGTTTGAGCCTGCACCTACAGAAAAGGGAGGGACCGGGGCAACCGTAGTTTACATCGTGCCCCGGTGACCCTCATTTAGCAAGTAATCTTAGCAAGTGGTATAGCCACAATTTTCGCAGGTCATACAGTTTCCTTCACGCATAAGGGAAAGATTACCACAAACAGGACAAAGGTCGCCTATACTTCGGACCTCTTCTGGCTTCTCCGCTATTCTTTTCTTAGCTACAATTTGAGCCCCCTCGGCTAAGGCTTCAAGGGTAGAAGCCTTCCCTCTTACTTTGTTTATAGCATCTTCCATGATCTTTGCTATAATATCCGGCAAACTCTTTGAATGAAGGTCGTTACAACTGTAAAAATCTCCCGATTCAATCCCTTTCAAAGTCAGAATGAACCTCTCTGCCAGGTCGGGATAGCGTCTAAGCCCAACCGAAATAATCCTCCCCACGGCTTGGAACATGGAGTTTAGAGTTGTTCCTGCCTTTCCAACATTTATAAAGACCTCTCTCAAGTTCTTTTCCACATCAAAGGTTGTGGTTATGTAAGCGTTAACCGTTCCTCTTACTTCATACACTAAAGCAAAACGAACAGGGCTCAATTCCTCTGACTTATCCCTCTGAGAAGTGTCACTTTGAGGGGAACTACAAGGCTTAGCCTTGACGAGCACAGTATCTTCTCTACAGCCCTCTCTAAAAATGGTAAATCCCTTTAAACGGAAATCTGCGGAACGCTTTATCAGGTCTTTTATCTCCTCAACGGAAGTATCATAAGGGCAGTTTATAGTTTTCGAGATGCCTGTATGAATAAACTTCTGAAAACTTGCAAGGATTGCAAGCTGATTGATAGGCTTTACTTCATGGGCAAGCTGAGCCTCTACCTTTTCCCTAAAATCCTTATCAAGTATCTTCGGCATGAGATACTCGGTTAGGATCTCAACTTCTCGCCAGCTTCCGCTTTCAAAATCCCTAACGCGTCTTTTCAGCTCAATGGCAAACATTGGCTCAATTCCTGTATCTCCTGACACCCGAGCAAAAAGGGAAACAGAGCCTGTTGGAGGCTGAGAGGTGGTAACGGAATGATAAAAACCGCCATACTTCTTAGCAACGGATTCCATAAGCTTAAAATCGTTCTTGAAAGGAAGCTTATCTTTATCGATTATCTCTTTTAGCTCCGAGAGATGAAGCTCAAGGTAAGATTTTTTCCAGGGATAGAAAACTTGAGTTGCTTCTACCAGCTCAGAAGAAAGCTTTAAAGTCCCAAGGGTTAAAGAAGCCTGCGTTCTCTCGGCAAAACGCAAACTCTCCTCATCATAGCCATACTGGACATCTCCATTGTAAGCAAGAAGTAGAGCGGTGTGAAAGCCTGTCATGCCAACGCCAACCGGTCTAATCCTTTGCGTTGCCTCCCTAATTTGTTCTAAAGGATAGCCTTCGTCTAAATGGATAAGCACCGTTCCAAGGAAGCAGGCTAAGTAGGCTGTCTTAAAGACTGACCTATAGAATTTTTGAAAATCAAAGGATCCGTCTTTTAAGGAAAGGCTGGCAAGCTTAGCCACATTTACGGTGATCAGATTGCAGGCTGTGTAAGATGGGGCAAGATACTCACCGCAGGGATTGCTAAAGCCCGGGAAATCCCTTTCATCATGCTCAGGGTTGAAAGGCGAATACCGGACCATGTTGTGAAGGAAAAGAAGACCAGGGTCTCCGCTTTTCCAAGCTTGATGAGCTATAAGGGAAAAGAGGTCTTCGTTTTGTGGGTTAAAGAATTCCTCATCAACAACGACGGAGATGTTCATGTTGGAGAGGGGCACATCGACCTTTTCGTCCTCTGGGGCTGACATGACTATGCTTGAGATGGCTGGAACAAGGGACTTTGCTTTAATAAACCGTTTGATATCAGGGTGCTTCCAATGCATCTGAACAAGCAAAGCTCCTCTTCTCCGGCCACCCTGGTTAGTTGTTCCGGTAACCGCATCAAAGAGGGTGAGGAAGCCCACAGGTCCTGAGGCTACGCCTTGAGCTTGGTCAACGGGAGAATTCTTGGGGCGAAGCTTTGATAGGTCAACCCCGCATCCGCCACCTCTTATGTAAATCTCCATCATGTGCCTACAAGTTTCATAGATGCCATCCATGGAGTCCGGCACATAACCTAAGGGATAACAGGAAAAGTACCCCTTTCTTCTGGTGTAGGGGTTCCCAAAACTCATGAGAAAGGGCGTTGCCGGAATTATTAGCCGCCCCTCAATGGCAAGCATCAAATCCTGCACAAGCTTATCCCCAAATAATGATTGCACCTTTTCGCTTTTGAAATAGTTTTCAAACCTTTGGACTAAGTCTTCCCAGGTTGCCTCAATCGGAGTTCCATCCTCTGCAGACCTTACCGCATACCTTGTGGTGATAAGATAACGCTCGAGGTCTTCCCATGAGGCTTGAACTTTGGCGATATCCATACCCTACCCCCAAGTAATTTTAGGAAATATCCCGAAAATATGCCCAAGATACGACTTCTAAAATCTATCTCAATCTTTTATCTCTTTCAAATTTGTCAATTGACTTATAAATCCAAAAAAGGACATTCAATCCGTCTTTAAAATTCGACATAATTTCACTGAGTTTTTAAATGGTAAACCATTACCATAGTTTACACTCAAGGTCTTTTGGATGATATGATGAGGTAAGCATGCCTAACCTGAAACAAATGGTTTAAACTTTTGAAACTTTTCTAATTTTTTCTTTAATTTTCTCATCTTAAAAAAATGACAAGATATGAAGGACATTTTAAAATCCTTCCTAAAGAATATGTCTCACCCCGTAGCTGTCCTTCCACCGTGAATATAAACCTCTCATCCCTACTTGGAACTTTTGGCGTCTATGGCTACCATTATGCACTATGAAAGATAGATCCCTGCTTGAAAATAAAGACTTTTTGGCCAGCTCATAAGTGCCACTCCCTGTATGTCTAAAAGTAAAAGGTTGCTTAAAACAGTATTATACCTCGTCGGGCACTTTGCCTAAGAGGTATAGCATCTCATGTAGAACTGTGTTCAGTGGAATTTTATATTCCCAATGCTTCCGCCTGATCCTCAAATAGATGGTTTTTTTCTTCTGCCACAGGTCCAGCTTGCTGTAAGGTGTTATAAAGGATTCGCTTTCGTAGAGGGACAAAGAGAGCACCGAAAACAGAAAGAGATTTTTCTTTTCCGAATAGACCTCCTCCCTTTCCCAACCTGGCCCCTTTGTGGAAAACACCTGAAGGGCGGAGTGATAAAAGTGCTCCCCATCAAGCATAAAATCTTCTTTCTTTATGCCGGCTGGCTTTATGGCTATAGCGGTGCTGAGCTTATCATCCTTTATTTTTAGCCTTTCTTTTAGTCTTTCAAACTCGGTGGTGTATATCACAAAACAGTCCTCCTCTGCCCTCTCGGATATATGGGCGGTAGGCAACTCCGAATATTCAACAAAAAGGCTCTTTTGTTTTATTCTCTCCCTATCCTGGGATTGGGCAATGATCTCCTCCAAGTAAGAATCCTCCCACTTACCAGCGGTTATAAAGCAAAACCTAACATTTTTAAAAGAAACCCTCTCTTATATCCACTTTCTTAGCCTGTCCCTCTCAAGGTCAAACCCACCGGTTAGCAGTATGGTTTTCTCTTCCACATCAACCTCTGCCTTGTTCCCTTCTACCTTTAACGAATAAATTTCATACAAAAAATGCCTGTAGGGTTTGGCATCCGGGCTGAACCTCTGATAGCAAAAGCCCGTGGATGGTTTTTCAAGGATAAGGTAAATTTTCAACTCTGATGAAAGTTCAAAGCCTTCAAACTCAAAGCTTAGACCTTTATAATCCTTCAAAAGACTGATGAAAAGGTTTTTGAATACAGAGTTTATGTGTTTTATTTCATCCTTTTTTGGTTTTGGATTGGAAAGGACTTTAATAGTCTCCTTGTTTAAAGTTTGCACCGGGATGCCAAAGAAATCATAAACAAAGCTGAAGTAGTCCCAAAACCCATAGCCACCATTTTCTTCCCGCACATCCGTATCTAGTAGCAAAATGGCTCCCACCAAGCTCTTTTCCTTTATCACAATAGTCTTTAGGTTTTTTATCCTATAGGCAAAGTAAAGAAGGCTAAAAAGCAGATCCAGAGAGTCTTCATGCTTTAGATTATCAAGGTCAAGCTTTTTAAGTTTTTCTAAGTTGCATATGATTTCCTCTATTGGTATGGCTTTTTCTACCAGCTCTATCTCTGCGTTGCCCACATATCTTTTTGCCCGCCTAAAAGCCTCTTTAAAACCCTCTTTAAAGTCGTCAAGCTTTTTCTCCAAGCCCTTTTCATAAAAGATGTAAAGCTTTATCTTCTGGCTTGGTGCAAAGAAGGTGCCGTAGGTAAGTTTTCCCTCTTGTTGGTCCTTTCTAACAAAGGCGGACAAAAGGTCATCCCTCTATCCTTTTAAAAACTTTTTTAGGGTTTCCTTCCAGTCCTTTCTGAGCTCTTCAAGAAAATCTTTGCTTTCCCATTTTTTTAAAAACTCCAAAAACTTTTGCTTTGCAACCTCTTCGTCTTCTGTCTTATAAAGACCCTTCCTTAGGGCATACAAAAGGTCATTCCAGAAAGGCTCATCGGACTTTAGCTCCTCAAGTAGCTCCTCTCCGGTTTTTCTTTTCCAAAAGAGCCTTGCCCTACCCACAAGCAAAGAGTCCGAAAAACTTTTAAATTCAAAGGGTGCAACATAGCCCAGGAGCTTAAGAGGGAGAGGCTTTGACTTTATGCTTGGTCCCATGTCCTCTTCCAAAACTTGAATAAATTCCTTTACTCTCGAGAGCTCCTCTTTGATTTTTGGATTGCCTGTTAGACTTTCCCAAGCACGAAGTACCTTTTTCCTACCCTCCCAAATTTTCTCCCTGCTAACCTGTGTGCCATCTTCCCCTACCAGCTTTAAAAAGACAAGCCCGCTTCTTTTGTCCAATTTTTGACCTGCCACCCTTCCCACCACCAAATTGAACTTTTCGCCCACTTTATACCTATCAAACTCAAACCTTTCTGAACCCTTTATGGCTCTAAAGCCCCGCATCCAAACCACACGGTCCTTTTCATATCTGGCAACACCCTCAAGTCAATAGTCTGGATCTTGCAAGAATTTTGCCAATTCCCCCCTCAGGGCTTTTAGGTCCTTCTTCTTTCGGTCGAGCAGCCGATGGACCAAAATAGACCAATTTTTGGCATAATCTTCCTCTCCACTCCAAAAGACTCCACCGTATATGTAATGCTGGAAGAGAAATGGAAATTTTTAGCAAACATTCCAATGCACTCTAACCCCGCCCTTCCTCTTATTTCAAAGTCTCCTCTTATTTCAAAGTTTTTTTCTTTCATACTACTCCCCCAATAGCTTTATTATAAATTCAATGGGAAACTTTGCGAACCTACCGCTCAGCACCTCCTTGTATGGATAATCCTCACCCAAAGGCACGCAGGCATACTCCTTTGGAGTGCCAACAAAGCAGTAGGTAATGGGCTCCACATTTCCCATAAGGGTGTCTGCTTTACCCCTGCCTATCCTTCCCATTATCTCAAATTCAACCATTTCCTTTTCCCTCAGAAAGTGTTCGGTGAGCACCAAAGCACAGACAGGAATTATCGTGGGCATTCTTTTTAAAGTAGAGGGTAGTCCACTATTTATGAAGTTTTTAAGCTCATCCGTTTTATCCTGGTTATGGTCTCTTAGTATTTCTTCTAACTCCTCAAAAAGCTTTTTTATCTTCCCCCTCTTTTCGTTTTCAAAGGCGTAGCGCACCTCTTGTTTTTCAAAAAGAATGTATGGATGGTAGTATTCAAACTCTTTTTTAAAATCAATATGCACCGCACTCACAAAGATGGCAGAAAGAAGGGTGTGGTATAGCTTTTCTACTTTTTTTCTCTTTTCCTCGTTTTCCACAATGGGAACAATGTTTTCCAAAAAGCTTAAAAAGCCTTCTATATCTGCCACCTCGTTGGGTATGTATCTCGTGGCGTATTGGCTTGGCAACGGAACAAGCACCTTTCCTTTGCTACTTTTCACAAACTGCTCCACTATACCAAAAACAACCTGGTCCAAAAGGAGCTTTTGCTTTAGCGTATGCTTTCTTATCATAAGCCTAAGGACCTGCTCGTCCGCATTGGGTTCATACTGCAATATTCTTTCAAATAAAGTGTCCCTCTGCGGATAGATGGGATATACAAAGTGAAGCTCCTTTGGATTTTTCTCCGTTTCTTCGTCTCCCCTTGCCCTTGAGATGGCTTGGATCATCTCCACCAAGTTGGACTCAATGCCAAAGTCGATGATGATGGCGTATATCTTGTTTATGGGTTTGTAAGGTCTTGAAAGGTCTATGCCCCTCGAAAGGGCGGAAGTGGAGAGGATGATGTCCTCGTTTCCTTGATTGATCCTATCTTGGCTTTTGCGGGAGTCTGCGGTGGCGATCAAACAGCTATAACCTTCCTCTTCAAGACAAGTTTTTAACATAGCCAAAAGTTCCTTGCTTTGCAAAAACAGAAAGGCAGTTTGACTGTCTTTGTCTTCAAAGGTAAGTTTTATGTATTTAGATATTCTATTAACCAGTTCCTCTTTAACTTTGATATCTTTAGCTTCATCCATAGAAAGGAACTTCCTTTTTACAATTATCTTGGGAGAAGGATAGCCATGGTTTGCACGAACGCTGACCTCTATGTGTTTATGCTTAAAGTCCTCCTCTTTGAAATCTACAATAACCAAAGACTCGGGCACGACTTTGAATTCTCCGTACTCTTCAAGCAACTTTTTTAGTATTGCGGGCGAATAGCCGTTGGCGTCAAAGAGATATAAGTTTGCCCTTCCACCTTTTCCTTTTACCTTTTCTAAAAAGTTAAACATCTCATCAATGGCATAAAGTCCGTTGCTGTGCCCTAAAAACTCATCCAAGATGATGTGAAAGGTGTATTGGTCTGTTATACGTCTGGAAGCGAGATTATTTAAATGCTCCGAAGTAGCTTTTCCATACTGACTTTCCACGAGTGCCTGCTGTGTGCAAAGAGCCCATATGATGTCCTTTTTATCCGTCAGTTTTAATATCTCCTCTACCGTTCTCTTTAGAATGCCGCTGTTGGCACTTAAATTTCTGTAGGTGTCTCCTATGTTTTCCACATGCCTAACTTTGCGGTCTTGCCTTTTTTCATAGACCAAACCTATGCTTTTGTTGGAGTTCTTTAAATATTCCAAAACCTTTTTATATTCTCCATCCCGTGGGTTTATGCCTTTTACAGTCCTCTCTAAAGCATCCTTTAAATCTTTTAGCTTCTTATATTCCCTATCCACCAATACCTTACGGGTTGCCATGTAAAGGACTATGTGCTTTCCCTCTTGCATAAGGATTTGGTTTCTGGTCTGGGTGGTCTTTCCTGCGCCCGCAGAGTGCAGAAGGCAAAGGGCTTTGATGTCTTGAGCCTTTGAAAAGAACTTATACAACTCTTTTTTCACATGTTTTCTTGTCTCGGTTATCTTTCCCGGCTTTATGATTTCCTCAGTGTTTTCTCTTTTTTGCATCTCTTCTTTGAGCCTTTCTATTTCCTTTGGCACCTCCTCCAAGAGCCTTTCCTTTCTTGCCCTGCCTTCTGCCACCGCCTGCGAGTATTCCCAGTCTACTGTCCTCAGCTTCTCATAAAGCTGTTTTATCCTCTCCCTGTAAGGAGAAAGGTCTTCTCCGTTCCAATAGAACCTTGCAGAAAAGGGTTCCGCCAAAGGATAAAAAAGGGAAAGGCTAACCTCCCGCACATCTTTTGGCATTTCTTCACACAGGTAATCCACTCCGTAGGAGACCACCTGGAGAAAACCCTTCAGCTCTGGGTTTGCTGTTTCCAAAGACAAAAGCTCCTCCTCCATTTCCAGAAGGCTAAAGACGAACCTTTCAAAGCCCACCTCTCCCAAGGACACATTTACTGGCAACCCATAAATCCTGTAGGGAATAGACCCTTCCCCTTTATCCAGCAGAGCCCTTATGTCTCCCTCTGCACCCGCAAGCTTAAAATCCACCACATAAAGAACTCCATCCGCAACAAACAGCAGGTCTGCGTTGGGATAGATGCCCGCAATCTGACTACCCTCTCCCAGTTGATACTTTATAAACCTCACATTCTTAAATCCCTTTCCGTAGAAAGAACCTTCGTAGTAGCCAAGCAAGAACAAGAACAGCAAGGTGTTTTTATCGGTTTGTCCCAATCCCAAATTTTTAAGCCCTTGCGGAGGGTTTTCCAATTCAAAGGGCACATGTTCTTTAAGTTGCTCCCACACATAGGCGAGCTCCTCTAACCCATTTTGAAGAAATTTGGATTTTATTCTTTCAAACCCATCCTCTGTAAAGCTATCGTAATCCTCTACCCTACCCTTCAAAAAGCCCAGCTTAAAAGCAAATTCAAAAACCTCACCCAGAATTTCAACCACTTGGGTTGCCATGGTAATTTTTATTATATATACAATTTAGATTTTTGTTAATTTTTGACAATATTTAAATAACATTCCTTTAAACCTCAGGGGGTAGTGTCTCATTAATTGTGTAAAGACTTGAGAGGATAGGAAGGGCATGGTAGCTTCCCCAAGAAATACCAACTCAAAATCACTAAAAAGGAGGGGAAGCTACCATGAAACAACCAAACAAATTCAACTCCCAACTCCAACAAGAAATTTTAGGCTCCTTCCAACAGTTAGTCAAGACATTAATTAAAACACTGTCATTACTATTTTGAAATGTCACATTTAATTCCTAATTTGAAATGTCACATTGAGAGGGTATCCTCCCTGTATCTTCAGGGAGGTGATAGCAATGAAAACATGTCAGATTTCGGGGGTTGAAATGGACAGGCTCAAAATTTTATCCGATGTCCTCAATGGTAAACTTACTTTAAAAGAAGCTTCTCACGCTTTACACCTTAGCTATAGGCAGGCTATTAGATGGAAAGAAAGTTGAAGAGGTGGCAAGAGGAGGGGTAAAACAGGATTGATGGAAGCCGGTAGAATCCATCCCTCAAGGCGTAGTTTTAGATTAAAGAAAAAGACTAAAGATGTGACATTCCAAACTGGGAATTATAGGTGACATTACCATTAGTAATAACAGTTCTCTGGTTTATCCTCGATACGCACACTTATTCCAAACCTTTATGTCCTCTATCAACCATAAGACAAGAGCTGTCCGCAAGCTCCAAAACCATAAACTCTTTTGATACCTCTTTGCAACTCAAGGATTTTAGCAAGATTAAACAGATAATGGACAAAAGGGCTTGTTGGTTAAAGACCTTTGCCCGCTTAAGGGCTGTTTTTAGAGGATTTTTCCAGCTTTCCTGAACTTCGCAACAGGGGTATTAGCTTTTGAAAAAATTAAAAAGGGTGTTATTTTTATTTCTAAGGAAAGGAGGAAGGGTCATGCCGATATTTGAGTTTAAGTGCCTTGAGTGTGGACAGGAGTTTGAAATTCTTCTTAAGAACAGGGAGGAAGCAAATTCTGTTAAATGCAAGTTTTGCGGGGGAAGAGTTGAGCGCCTAATGAGCATTGTCAACTCTATCATCAAGGGTGAGGCCGGAGGTCCTGCTTCAACTGATAAGCCTCGCCTTGCGGAAACGCATACCTGCCCAACAGGCACTTGCTCCCACTTAGAGTTACCTGGTTATAAAAGATAAAGCTCTCATGAAACCTACGGTCAAGCTTGTGATCTTTGACGCTGAGGGGACTTTCATCAAGATCCATCCACCAGTCGGAGAATACTACGCTCAACTTTTCAGGGAGATCGGGATTAATCTAAACCCAGTTGAACTTCAATCAAGGGTTAAAGAAGTTTATCGGTTGGTTTTTAACGAGAATGGAGCTAAACATCGCTGGAACGAAGCGCTTTGTTTTAAAGCCTGGCGTTCCTTCTTTGAAATCCTTTTCAAGGACTATCGGTTTGAGCCTTGGTTTGATAGCCTTTTCGAAAAGGCTTATGCCCATTTTGGAAGCAAAGACTGTGTGATACCTATACCAGGTTTCCCAGAATTTGCCGAAGGACTTCGAGCTAAAAAACTAAAGCTTTGCGTGCTTTCAAACTGGGATGGGAGGCTTCATTCTGTCCTTTCTGGCTTAGGGCTTGATAAGCTTTTTGATAGGGTCTACACAGGCTGTGAAATAGGCTACCTAAAACCAAACCTTGCAAGCTTTCTTCATGTGCTTTCTGATTTTAAAGTAAAACCAGAAGAGGCAGTCATGATAGGCGATAGCTTAAAGGATGATGTTGAGCCTGCCCTAAAGCTTGGAATGAAGGCTATTCACTATCAAGGGGAGGCTTATCAAGACCTTTTTCTAACCTTTCAAGAGAAGCTTCTAAGACCTTAGTTTGCTCAATAGCCCCCATGCCCCTAAAGATCTTTAAGGCTAACTGAAGGGCATCCTTTGCCTGCTCAAACCGGTTAAGCTCTAAGCAACATTCTCCGATGCCAGCAAGAGCTCTACCTGCTCGATGTGGATCCTTATACTTTTCTGCAATCTCAAGGATCCTGTAAAAGTAAGGCAAGCATCTTTCATACTCCCCCTTATCCCGTAAAACATAAGCGATCTTTTCCGCAATGATGCAGGTGCTTATTTCGTCCTCAAAGTTCTCACAGATATCAAGACAGGCTTTGTAAGCCCTTAAGGCTTTCTCAAAATTTTGCCTTAAGTAATAAATATCTCCAAGCTTTTCAAGAACGTTTGCCATATCTTCCATGCGCCCAAGCTCAGAATAAATTTCAAGGGAAGACTCAAAGTTTTGAATAGCATCAAGAATTTGTCCCTTGACCCAAGCTGAATTTCCCTTTTCGACAAGCTCCTGAGCTATCCTCAATTTTTCGCTTTCTTCTGCGCTGTCATTCCGAGCGAGGCGAGGCACCTCGTCTTTCCCTTGCTTCTCTTCTTTGTCCTCCATAAACTCTCCTTATAACTTTATAGCAGCATTTTATTCTACAATCAAAGAAATGTAAACTTATAGTTTAATTATGGTTAAAAACATTCAAGGTAAGAGCGACCGGTCGGTTGCGCTATCAAAAAATTTAAACCGTTAGAACAAACAAACGACAATTGCTAATTTAAAGAATTCTCATTTCTCGCATAGCGAGAAAATCTCATCCCAGCTTAATGACCTAAAATACTTCAATAGCATCAGGGTATTTTGACTCCAGGATTAAGGATGCCGTAAGGGTCAAAAAGGGCTTTTAGGCTTCGCATTAGATTAAGCTCTTCCTCGGATAGCTCCAGGGCAAAGTAGGATTTTTTTGTAAAGCCTATGCCATGCTCTCCTGACACCGTGCCCGAAAGTTCTAACACCTTTTTGATCAAGCTTTCCCTTATGTTCTTTGCTTTTTCCTCATCCCCTTCTTCAAAGTAGATGTTCACATGAAAATTACCATCTCCCACATGCCCAAAGGCGGTGATACGAATTCCTGAGCCTTCTTCATGAGAGCGCAGATAGCTCAAAAACTCTACATTATACCTGCGTGGGAGGGTTAGGTCGTCTGAAAGCTTCTTACTTCCAAGTATTCTTAGGCTTGGGCTCAAAGACCGCCTAACCTCCCAGAGCCTTTCCATCTCCGAAGCATCCGAAGAAAACTCATAGGAAAACCCAAACTCTCCTAAAGCCTTCTCTATAGCTTGAGCCTCCTTCTCAACGCAGCAAGCTTTGCCGTCGACCTCAAGGAGAAGAAGTGCCTTATCTTCAGTCCTAACCAAGGTATGATTGGAAAGCTTTAAGGCTAAGAGTGAGGTTTGGTCTATAAACTCAGCAGAAGAAGGAGTTATACCCATCCTTAAAACCTGATTTATAAAACCTAAAAGCTTAGCCTCATCCTTTGAACGAACCAAAAAAAGGGCTCGTTTTTCAGGCAAGGGAATTAGCCTTAGCCAAGCCGAAAGTATCACCCCTAAGGTTCCTTCTGAGCCTATAAAAAGAGGGGTAAGGTTGTAGTGGGAAGACTTTTTTAGGGTTTTTGGACCGGTGCGGATAAGCCTTCCGCCTGGCAATCCTACCTCTAAAGCCAGCACATAGTCTTTGGTTGTCCCATACTTTAAGCCCCTTGGTCCGCCTGCACCGGTTGCGATGTTTCCTCCTATGGTTGAGAAGGCGTAGCTTGAGGGGTCTGGTGGATAAAAGAGGTTATACTTTTCCACAAAGCGCTTAAGATCTCCCGTGATTACTCCGGGCTCGCAATGAACCACTCTTTCCTCTTCGTTAAGATCAAGGACCCTGTTTAGCCGAGTAAGAGATAAAACAATACCGCCCCCAAAAGGGACAGAGCTTCCAGTTGTTGAAGTCCCCGAACCACGGGTAATGATAGGGCATTTATATCGGTTTGCAAGCTTTAAAACCTCAAGCACCTCCTCCTTAGTGTCTGGAAGAAGGACCGCCCAAGGTCTACCTCGAAGGGAGCTTGCGTCGAAAGAATAGGCTAAAAGCGCATCTTCCTTGGTTAGAACCTTACCAGGGAGAAGTTTATCAAGCTCCTTAAGAAGCCTATCAAGCATAGTATTCCCGGTTTAAATCTTCTTCACCTGAGGCATTTTCAAAAGATATTCCTTGGTATTCTTCAAGAATTTCGCGCGTAAGCAGCTCTACTTTAAACTTTAAAGCCCTATCCTCTGAGAGCTTCTTTTCTATGCTCTTCAAGTGATAGATGATGGTTGAATGTTCTTTTTTGAAGATCTCGGCTAATTCTTTGAGGGACCTTTGAGTGTGCTTCTTCAGAAGATAGATTAAAACCTGCCTTGCAAGCATCAACTCCTTCTTTCTGGAGTTGGAAAAGAGGGAGCTTCTTTCAATTCCGAAGAACTTGCAAACCCTTTCCACAAAAACCTCAAGGTCCTGAGCCTCTTCCTTAGCTTCAGAAACCTCGCTTAAGAGCTCCTTTGCAAGGAGAACGGTTATGGGTTCGTTTAAAAGCTTTGCCCTGGCTATAAGCCCGTTCACAACGCTCTCAATCTGCCTTATGTCTCCTCGAACCATCCTTGCTAAATACTCTACCACATCGTAAGGGAAGTTATATCCGAGCTTTTTTGCCTTGAAACGGATAATCTTTTTCCTGGTTTCAAAATCTGGTTGATTTAATCTTAAAATAAGCCCTGCGTTAAGGCGGGACTTTAAAGTGCTATCAAAGTCTACCATGTCTTTCGGAAGCTTAAGGGAGGTGAAGATGACATTTTTGCCGTAGTCAAGAAGATAGTCTAAAAGGAAGGCCAGCTCAACTTGCGTAAACTCTTTTCCAGAAAGAAAATGAACCCCGTCTATGATCAAAAGGTCGCATCCCTCTTGAACTTTGGTCTTAAAAACATCAAGGCTTCCTGATTTGAGGTATTTCATAAGGTAGGTCAAAAAATCTTGAGCTGTAAAATAAAAAACTCGATGAAAACCCTTTTGATAGAGGGCGTTTGCTATGGCCTGAGAAAGATGGGTCTTCCCCAGACCAAAGGTGCCACAAAAGTAGACTAAACCCCCCTTAGGTGGCTCCTCAACAAATCTAAGGCTTACCTTGTAGGCAAGCTCATTACATTTGCCGACTACGAAGTCCTCAAAGGTATACCTGGGGCTAAGTTTTCTTCCAATGACCTCAAGGGGAGAATAGGGAATGACCATCTGCTCTGGTTTTCCCCTTGGCACAACCTGAAAATCCAATTCATGAAAGCCAAAATCTTGAGCAACTGCCGAGATAAGCTCTTGATAATTCTCCCTAATCCAATTTTTGGCAAACTCGTTTGCTACCTCAAGGATTAATTTTCTGTCTCTTACATTTACGCCGACCTCTGAAAACCAAACCCTGTAGACCGCTTCCGGAAGCCTCTCTTTTAAAGCCCCTTTAAAAGCATCCTCTAAATTAGAAAGACCTCTCCCCACCTTTCAATCCCCTCCCGTTGGTTACTAAGAATAACTAAACTTTTAATGATTTGGTGCCGCTTAAGACCGCTTAAAGAACTTATTTTTCCTCCTAAACCGTTAATAAAAGCTTACACTATCTTCCCTTCCTTTTCAAAGTTAAGGAGAAATCTTTTAGAAGAAAAAAAGAACCTAAAATCCCTGTTTAAAAAAAGACATAATTTCAAGAAAATTATAAATGGTAAACCTTTACCATTGTCAGGAGATAAAGTCTTTTGGACAATCGGAGCTGGTGAACTTACATAAGAAGGCAGAGAGGGCTTTATCATTTTAAGTCTTTTTAATTTTTTCTTTAATTTTCTAATTTCAAAAATATGACAAGATTCGAGGGGAATTTTTAAATCCTTTCAAAGCAAGAAACAAAATGCCCTGGTGAGACCTCTACAAGCTCAGGACTTAGAGTTTGACAATTTGTTTTTTTGCATTGACACCGAGGAGAAAAGGGGCAGCCCTTTACCTCATCAAAGGCTAATGAAGGCTCTCCCTTTATGGCAGAAAGATTGGGTTTTACCGGGTTAAAAGGGTCAAGGTTTACAGAAAGAAGAAGCTCAGTGTAAGGGTGATGGGGAACTTTCCCTAAGGCTTGCGCAGGGAATATCTCTACAATTTTACCAAGATACATGACCGCAATGCGGGTAGCTAAATACCTTGCCGTGTTTATGGAATGGGTGATAAATATGTAGCTAATCTGAAAGCTTAGTCTCAGTTCCTTTAGCAGATCAAGGATTTGCTTCTGGATCGTCATGTCAAGGGCTGAGGTTGGCTCATCAAGGACAAGAAGCTTTGGCTGTAAAATGAGCGCCCTTGCTAAGGCTACCCTCTGCCTCTGTCCCCCCGACAACTCATGAGGATAGCAATAAAGCACCTTTTCTGAAAGACTGACCTTTTCTAAAGCTTCTCCTATTTGTCTTAGCCCCTCCTCCTTAGTTATACTAAAATTTATGCTTAAAGGCTCAAAGAGGATGTCTTTTATCCTTATCTTAGGGTTAAGGGATGAGGTTGGGTCCTGAAAAACTGCTTGAACCTTTGGTCTTAGGCTCTTGAATTTCCTTTTGGATAGAGTTTTTATGCTCTGACCAAACCAGTAAACCTCTCCCCTTGAGGGTTCTTCAAGCCCAAGGAAAATTCGTCCAAGCGTTGTCTTCCCGCATCCGCTTTCTCCAAGAATGGCTAAGGTCTCTCCCTTGAATACCTTTAAGCTAACCCCTCTTAAAGCATAAAAAGTCTTTTTAGAAAAAATCCCTACCCTAAGCTCTAACCTTTTCCAAACATCTTTAACCTCAGCGATGACCTCTTGATCGATAAAATCTTCATGCATGGGTAGCATTCAGAGGGCTCCCAGGATAGGAAAGAAGGAGGCTTAAAGTGTAAGAATGGGTGGGCTTGCTGAAGACCTTTTCTGTTTCTCCTACTTCTATCACCTCACCCTTATAATAAACCACTATTCTATCTGCGATGTAGCGCATGACCCCAAGGTCATGGGTGATAAAGATGATGCTTAAGCCCCTTTTTTGGTTTAGTTCTTTTAAGAGCTCTAAAACTTGAAGTTGGAGGGTTGGGTCAAGGGCGGTCGTTGGCTCATCGGCAATGAGAACCGTAGGATCACAGGCCAGGGCTATGGCAATCATTGCCCTTTGCCTCATCCCGCCAGAAAGCTGGTGAGGATAGCTCTTCATCCTAAGCTCTGGCTCAGGTATCCCAACCTCGGAAAGAAGCTCAATAGCTCTTTTCCAGGCTGAACGCTTGTCCATCCCAAGATGAGCTTCTAAAACCTCGATTATCTGCTCACCAATAGTCAAAACCGGGTTTAAACTGGTCAAAGGGTCTTGAAGGATGATAGAAATCTCCTTTCCTCTTATATCTTCCCATTCCTTAGGAGAAAGGGAAAACAAATTTTTCCCTTTATAGTAGATGGCTCCGCTCTCTACTATTAAACCTTGGGGTAAAAGACCAAGGATGGCAAGGCTAGTCAAGCTTTTGCCTGATCCGCTTTCGCCAAGAATTCCAAGAATCTCGCCTTGATTGAGTGAAAAGGATACATCCTTTAAAAGGATGGAGCTATCCTTTCTATTCCTGACAGTGAGCCCTTCTACTCTAAGAATTTCCATTGAATTAAAAATTAAAAGGGAAAACTTCCCCTAAATTCTATCTTCAGCCGCCACCGCAGGCTCTAAGCTCAGCAGACATTATTTCATAGGCTGTTGCCTGCCTAACATTGGTTATCTCAATCCGCATAAGGATACTCTTTCCAGCCGCTGGATGATTAAAGTCTGCGATCAATTTATCACCATTTACCTCAAGGACCTTAAAAAACCGACGAGAACCATAAGGGGTAATCTCCTCATACCATTCCCCTTGCTTCACCTTTTCAGGATGTTTCAAAGATGAAATCTCTAACTCCTTTACAAGGTAAGGTAGATGGGGACCAAAGGCAGACTCTGGAGGAAGCTCAACCTCAACCACATCGCCCTCTTTCTTTCCAAGTATGGCTCTCTCAATGATGGTTGGAATTGGTTCTCTGCCATAGATAAAGGAAATTTCTATCGGTCTACCAAACCATTCAGGGGTCTTATCCTCGATGACCTCCATGCTATACCTTAACTGAACATAGGAATCCTGCTTAATCTCCATACCCCCCTCTCCTTTTGGTTTTTAAAGCAACAAAAATTCTAACAAAGCCATCTGAAGCCACATCTTGTTCTCTGCCTGAAGCCAAACCACTGAATTCTTCCCCTCAAGCACCTCCTCGGTTATCTCTTCATCCCGATGGGCAGGAAGACAATGTAAGACCAAAACATTACTTTTGGCAAGGCTTAAAAGCTCGGAGTTCAATTGATAGGGTTTAAAGACCTCTTTTCTCCTTTCAGCTTCCTCTTCCTGCCCCATTGAAGCCCAAACATCGGTGCTAACAATGGTTGCCCCTTCTATAGCAGATTTTGGGTCTCTTACTAACTCAATCCTTGCTTGATACTTTGTCTTCAGCTCTGAAAGAAGATTTTCATCTGGGTCGAACCCTTCAGGACAGCAGACAGTTATAGGCAGACCAAGGATAGCGCATACTTCGAGCCAAGAGTGAGCAACATTGTTTCCGTCCCCAATCCAAACGACCTTTTCTTCATGGCTAAGTCTACAAAGTTCATAGAGGGTCAAAAAATCAGAGAGCGCTTGGCAGGGATGATGCTTATCCGAAAGACCGTTTATCACTGGGATTATGGCGTAGCTTACAAACTCTTCGATGGTTTCTTGCTTGTAGGTCCTAAGCACAGCAACATCAACATACCTTGAAAGAACTCTTGCCGTATCTTTTATAGGTTCCCCTCGGGCAAGCTGAAGGTCCTTTGTCGATAGAAAAATGGTTGACCCGCCAAGCTTTAGCATCGCCGATTCAAAAGAGACCCGGGTTCTCGTTGAAGGCTTTTCAAAGATTAAAGCCATAACTTTGCCTTGAAGGGAGCTTGGAAGCCTTTTTAAAGACTTAAGACGCAGAGCAGAATCCCAAAGAGCCAAGATTTCATCCTTAGTTAGGTCAAAAACCCTCAAGAGGTCTCTTTTCCCTTTCATCAGCAAACCTCCTTTTATGTAATTTTCTCATCATTCTCCAAATTGTAAAGAGTTTAAAAAAGAAGGTATAAGGTCACCCATTCGCCACCTTCACCAAAACCGGTAAAAATTTATCTGAGGCTGTACTAAAAATGTTTTTGTGCAATCCCTCCTGCTGTCGCCCCGAGGCATCAGCCGAGGGGTTTCCCCCTGGGGACGACGTCCCGAACGAAGTGAGGGATGCCTCGCTATCGCTCGGCAGGACATAGTAGGGAGAGGACTTTTTTGAACAGCCCCAAATTTATCTTGCATTTTTTTATTTTGTGGTTTATAATTTAATTTAAAAGAATATTTTATTGATTAAACACAAAACAACTTAGGAGGTGGGTTATGTTGACAAGAAGGGACCTTTTAAAGCTTGCGGGTTTTGGGGTTGTTTATGATACTTGCTACAACGGGCTTTCCTTGGCCAAAGGGAAACCTGCACCCATCTTTGCCTTAAGGGGTGATGGGTTTGTAGCGGTCATCGACCCAGAGAAGGATGAAGTTCTAACCAGAATAGCAACAGATGGTAAGGGTGGAACTTTAGGTTCTCTCACAAAAGATGGCCGATATCTCTTCGTTGCCAACAATGCACCTGGGCAAAGAACGGTTACGGTGATAGATGCTGTAAACTTCCGAAAAATCAAAGACTTAGAAACCGGGGCAAGACCAAAGCATCCCATTGTTTCTCCTAATGGAAAAGTGGTTACAGTCAATCACTCTGGACTTGACGATGGGAAAAACCGTGTAGCCTTCATCTCTCCAGAGTCTTTGGAGGTCATAAAGACGGTGGAGTTGCCCGTTCGGAACTTAGACCATAAGGGTGATTTTAGCATGCATGGCACCTTTAGCCCGGATAGTAAGTATTACTTTATTGGGAACTATGCTGATAATAAGTTTTATATTATTTCAACCTCGGATTTCTCTGTAGTTGCTGAGGTAGAAACTGCCGGCAATCCTCACTACTTTGACTGCTACAAGGAAACCCTTTGGGTAACGGTAGAATTCACCGAACCAAAAAGCCAATCATCCCATCCCGTTGTCTATGTTTACGATATAGCAAACGCGGCAAAACCAAAAGAAATTTTCCATCTTGAGGTTGGAATAACCTCGGAAGAAACTTCAGACTTAGCTCGCATTGAAGGGCATCATGGAAACTTCACCAACGATGGAAAACACTTCATCGTTTGTAACAGAGGTAGCTCTCCCTTTGAAGGAACAACCATTGCGGTTTACAACCAAAAAGGAAAGCTTGTTAAGACCATTAACTCTGCCGTCAAGGGGGTGGGGCATGCCTACATATCACCAAACGGAAAGTACGCCATAATCACCCAGTACGGAGACACAAAGATCGAGGTTATAGACCTTAAAAAGTTTGAGCCTGTTAAGGTGATCTATGTTGGCCTTGGCAAGCACATGGGTCATGTGGTCTTTTCTGATGATGGAAGCAAGTTCTATGTTAGCAATAGGGTTGCCGACTCTGTGTTTGTGGTTGATGATAAGAGGTTTGAGATTATAAAAAGGGTTCAAACTGCCGAATCTGGGCAAGCCCAAGGGCAAGTTGTAAGACACTTCTACGGAGTATTTGAAAGGGTAATCAATCCTTATTTAACCTAATGACCCGAATACCAGCCGTTGTTGTAAGCGGTTTCTTGGGCAGTGGGAAGACCACCTTTATCATTCGGTCTCTCCTCCCCCGCTTAAAATATAAAAAGCTTTCTATAACAGTTAATGATTTTGGACAGACAAACTTCGATAAGATAAGACTATATCAAGAGAACTTCGAAGTTTTTGGTATTGAGGGCAACTGTTTCTGCTGTGAATTAGGGGGAGAGTTTTTAAACCTACTTTCCGAGCTAAAGAATAGAAACATTGATTTTCTTATTGTAGAAACCTCTGGGATTTCCAACCCCGTTCCCATCTTCTATGGCTTAGAATCAACTGGCTTTAGGGTTGAGTTGATAGTTGGTGTCTTTAGCTTAGACTTGGATGAGCCCCTGTTGACGAGCCCGTTAGTCCAAGCCCAGATTGAAGCCTCACATTGTCTTGTCCTCACAAAGGCTGACCTTGTAACTAAGGAAGAAGCAAACAAAAGGTTCAAATTTTTTGCAGGGTATAAAACCTGTCTTCCTTGCTAAAGATGGCTATGTGGAAGAGGATATCGAGACCCTCTTCGGGCAGGTCAAAACTGAACCAAAAAGAACATCAAGGCATGATGCCTTCAAATCCCATACTCTAACGCTTAACGGCTTTTATTCGAAGCTTGAAGTAGAGGAGTTTTTTCAAAACCTTCCCAAAAGCATCTACCGAGCAAAGGGGATAATTCACTGCCTGTAAAGCCCTCTTCCTTTAGCTTTAAACTATAGCTTCGGGAACCTCATGTGGGAAAGGCTTGAAGTAGAGGAGAAGTCTTTTTTGGTTTTCATAGGAAGTAAGATAGACCAAAAGCTCTTTGAGAGCTTTCCAAGGTCTCAAAAGCTAAGCCATGAACATGAAAAGCTTTGCTTCCCCCTTTATGAGTTTGATGCAAGGGATGGCATTGCTTATTTAGATGGTGAGGCTATGGATGAGCTTCAAGTAGCCGAAAAACTTTTAGAGGAGCTTGAGGATGAGAACTTTTGGCTAATCTCTGGAGAGGGGATAAGTTTTACTGATTTTTCGGACCTTAAAAGGCTCTACGAAGAATGTAAAAACTCAAACCATAAAAAATTGGTCTTCTGGAAGATCCCAAGCGCTATCGTGAGCTATCTGCTCGAAAAGCTCCCCAAGGATAAGCTTATTTATCACCTTAGCACCCATTATCTACTTCCCAAGGCTCACATATCTCTAAGGATAGATACCAAGGAAAAAGAGAGGGTAATCTTTTCAGAAATCACTACTTAGCAAACCCTTAAGAATAAAGGCACATCCTTTATAGAAATTTTCGTTGGTATTATCTATTATTTTCTCCGTAAAAACTGGAACCCAGCGCTTCATATGGTCGTTTATAAAGTTATTTCTTATTTCAAACAACCTTGATGCCTCATTAAGTTCATTTTTTTCTAAATTTTCGAGGATCTTTTCTGTAAGGAAGTAAAGAAAATCAAGCTCTATGCCGATATGGTCGTCAGGGATGGTGTAAAGGTTCTTCACTGCCATGCCTGCCTCAAGGTATCTTTTCCTGACATCTATTGTTTCATCGGTCATTAATAAGCGAGACTCTGATAGATAAAAAGAGCCAAAAGGCACGGCAGGTGGGTTGTTTGGACCAATAAATAGCCGGGCGTACTCTACTGCAAGCTCTTCGAGCCAAGGATCAATCCTCTCTTTATTTTCTTGGCAAGAATTTACGATAAGTTTTAGTCCAGTTTCTATCTCATCTTCAGCTTCATCAGGGGAACAAAGATTAGAAAGTTCTTCCAATAGTTCCCGTTCTGGCTCTTTTAAAAAGACATGCCTTAGAAAGTTCAATAAATACAATTCTTCAATTAGTTTTTCAACCATTATTTCATCCTTAGTCATAAGTATTGAATAAAAGGGGGGATATGCCCCCCTTTAATTATTTAACTTTCTTAACTCTTACCACCATATCTGCATACGCGGGCTGTCCCATAATAGGGCTTAAGGCATCAGGGTCAACGAGTTCATTGTGGTCTGGTGTATAGTCCTTTGTCTTATATGCTGGACCGAGTCCTGGACTGAACCTTCCACCTGTGGCAAAGCCGATCTTGATAACACCAGGTCTTATTCCTCCTGAGGCAAAGACCTTGCCTTTAGTTGACTTGCCAAGGGGATTCTCAACTATTACGAGATCACCTGTCTTAAGCCCAAGCCTCTTTGCATCATCACTATTCATCCATATAGTGCCTACCGAGAAGGTATTTGCCTTGAATTTCATCTTCACCGTCTTCATCGGCTCATTACCCATCGGCATTGCCTCAGGGACTTCCGCCTCAAACTCTTCGTTCATAGGCTGCCAGAGACCCTCTGCCTTTATCTCACCCAGCCAAGGTACCATCTGTGTGCCTGTCATGGAGTGGTGTATCCTGCCCGTAATAAGTTGGAATGGATAGTCTTTAGCATACTTCTTATACTCAGGGTTGGTGTAAGGATTCCATACGGTCTCAAACCAGTAGAAGGTCTCAGGGAACTTGTTGAATCCTATCTTTTTAATCCCCTCTGGTGCCTCACCGCCCGCCTTTTCAATCAAGACATTATACTTGGAGTATCTACCCTTTCTGTTGTCTCCATCTTTGTAATCCCAAACAAACTCAATGAGCTTAGAGTCTGTAGGTGGCCATATCTTGTGGGGCTCGTCCTTTGTAGTCCACTTGTAACGATACCAACTCATTGGCCATATAGCAACTCCGTGATTCTTTCTAAGCCAAGCAGGGGTAACCTGTTCACCTACGACCTCTTTTTTCTGGTGATCTATCTTCACATTGCCCTTTTCAAGGGACTCAGGGGTTCCCCTAAGTATATAGCCTTCTGGATACTGCGGATAGGGTAGGGGGGTGCCAATGTTGGGTTTGCCTGGTGTGCCGAGGATGAGGTCAGTTGCAAAGGTGTCTTCGTCTTTGTACCTCTCCCAGAAGTCGCCAGGCTTTATGTCCTTGTCGCCAAGGTCATAGAGCTTCTTTGCAATTAGGTTCATGATCTCTGTTGGGTTCTTGGACTCGTGCATGGGCTTAATGACCGCATCTCTTAAGTAGCCTAAGGGCATTGGGGGATAGATGTCAGACCAGCTTACCCTCTCGGCGTAGCTTGCCTCGGGCAGTATCACATCGGCATAAAGTGCACTCTCAAGGTAAAGGGTGTCTATGAAGACCACGAGTTCCAACTTGTAGTTGCCCTTTGTATCCTTAGCAGTCATTGCCTCGCGCCATTTCCATGTGGCAGAGCCGCTGATAACGCTGTTACCAGTCCTCAAGATATAGGCCTTAATAGGATATTTATACCCTCTGAAGGGGCCGTATCTGATCTGAACCTCCTTGCCCTCAAAGAACTCTGGATAGTCACCTACCACATCGTCCCATGCCGCAGGATACTTACTACCATAATGGTCCTTATGTAACTCGGATTGTTTCCCCTCTACCTCTTTGCCATCAATAGTGCGTTTAACAACCCTGTCAAGGAAGTTTTTGTTCTCTACCCATGAAAAGTGCCTTCCCTTGCCTCCTTTACTCCACTTCATTATCTCGGTGTCAATGATGCCGCCTGGTGCGTCAAAGTTGCCTGTAATTACATTCAGGGCAACGCCGAGGATAGAGCCACAATAGCCATTGTAGTGGTGGCCTGGAGACTGCATGCCCCATACAAGGGCTGCTGGTTTGGTTATCCCGAAGGTGTGGGCTAATTCAATAATATCATCCTTTGATATGCCTGCCCTCTCTGCGGCCCATTCAACGCTGAAGTAGTTAAGGCCATTAATAGGGTCTTTCTTATTCCACCAGGACTTAAAGGCCTTCTCAAATTCGTCCCAACCTATGGAGTATTTTTTAAAGCTCCAGTCAATATACTTTTTATTCGGATTGCTCTGGTCATCGTTTTCAAGGATGTATCTGAGCATGGCGGCAAATATGTCGTTGTCTGTGCCCGGTCTTGGTGCAATCCACTTGTCTGCAAGTGATGCGGTGTTTGAGTAGCTCGGGTCTATCACAATGACCTTGCAACCGTTTTCAACCTTTGCCCCTACGGTGCCCCTGTTTTCATACATAATCCTTGTTGCTACAAATGGATTCCATCCGCAGTAGATAATTAGTTTTGTCTTATAGGACATGTCCTTCTTGAGGCTACCATCGGGTTGTCTAACATAGACAGGCCTCATCACATCGGGCTGCCATCTCTTGCCTCCAACCATTAATTTTGGGCCATGCCTCCTTGGTGTATCGCAGATAGAGCCGTGTTCAACACAGTTTGGTGTGCCAAAAGCGTAAAAGAGCCTCCAATATTGGTCTCTATCCGTCACATCGCCGGTGTCCATAATAATTGACTCCGGTCCGTACTTCTTTTTTATCTCCATCAGCTTTTTACCGATATAATCTATTGCCTCGTCCCATGTAACCCTCTTGAATTTACCTGAGCCTCTTTCTCCGACCCTTATCATCGGATATTTGAGCCTGTTGGGAGAATAAATCAACTGCTGTCCCGCTGCTCCTTTAGCGCAAGCAATGCCGTCATTAAAAGGCACATGCGGGTTGCCGTAAATCTTAGCGATTTTGCCGTCCTTCACCCACATCTCAAGTCCGCACTCACTGGGGCACATAGCGCAGGCAGTATATTTCACCTCATATTTTCCCATAGAGGTTTGCATAGCCTCTGCCTCTGATGGAGAGAGATGTTTTAGCGTCAGGAGACCTGATTTGTTCAGTGCTGACAGACCTCCTAATGCAGCAGCATATTTTAAAAATACCCTTCTTGATACCTGCATATTCTCACCTCCTATTTATTTATCTGGCCGTCGGCCGTTTTAAATACTTCTTTATCCGGAGCAATGAAATGAACCCTCGGTTTTGTTCCGTAATCCGGATGCCATGTCTCCGTCTTTTCTGAAGCTTTGAGTTTTGAAACGGCGCTCTTGGGATCGTTTAAATCGCCGAAAATCCTGGCCCTTCCCATGCAGTTACGGACGCATGCAGGCTCCTCAATCCCTTCTGCGAGCCTATGGCTGCAAAAGTCGCACTTGTCAACAACCCTCAAATCCTTTGCCTTTTTGCCCTTAACCTCAGGCACATCCTTTGCGTATTTTGACGGATCGTTCTTCACAGGGATATGGGGATGCAGAAATCTTGCACCATACGGACATGCCTCAACACACCTTCCGCAGCCGATACACAGGTCTCGATTAACCATTACGATGCCGTCATCTCTCTTATAGGTAGCTCCTGGCACTGGACATGGGAGGATGCATGGTGGGTCATCACATTGGTTGCAAATCTTAGGAAAGAAATACCTTTTGGGGTGAGGATACTCGCCAGTATCGGCAATATCCACCTTTGACCTGAACTGGCCAATCGGCACTGCGTTTTCCATCTTACAGCTTACCTGACAGGAAGTACAGCCCACACACTTCCTTAAGTCAACAACCAAAACATAGCTTTTAGCCATCGTCTTTCCTCCTTTTAAATATACTCTTACTTACTCTTACTTACTTGTATTTAAATTTTGCGATTTGTCAATATTTAAAAAAACTGTTTTTTTTTTGTTTTCTTGTTTTTTCTTTTTTTTTCTTAACTTTTCTTTAATTATTTTATTTTTTTTAAAAAACTTAAACCTGCCTGTGTCGTCAGAAAAAATCTTTTAGAAGTCATATAAAACACGGAGACCTCCTTAGGTAAAAAGCGCTATCCTTGTTTAGGCGCAACTAACAAGTCACCTTTACCAAACAAGGACAACCAACCTGCTTTCCCTACCCCCTGTCAGATATTAGGCTTATTTAATAAGTCTTTTCATAAAATAAATCCTGAGCCAAATCTCAGACTTGTTGAAAACCCAAGGCTAAGGTTCACAGGCTGTTTCACCATATTAAGAGAATAGAAGGAGAGAATACAGCCGTTTCCCCCACTCTACGGGATGTCACCACGAACCCCGTCCATGTCACCACGAGAGCAAGCGAAGGGTCTTCCCCGCAAATCTTGTAAGGGCAAGCGGCTGATCGTCCATTACAAAAAAATTCAAGCTTCCGGAAGGAGGGACTACGATATTTAACGAGCAAGGGCGATTTTTTCTAACGGTTTTCATTAGACGCCCCGCCAGGCGCTCCTACAATGAAAGGTCTTAAAAATTTTTTGAAACCTCCTCTCCCTAAGGTTCTTGACAAATTTAAAAATTAAGTTATATACTTAATCAAGATGAAAGATAAAGAATATATCCTCTCAGACTTACTTATTCTTTTCTCTTTTTGTTCCTGTTGTCCTGGGCGAATGTGCCCAGGCTGTCGCTGTTAATCCCTTAAATCCTATTCTTTTCTAAAGTTTTTCAAAAAAGGAGGAGGGATGAAGAGAAAAATTCATAAAGATATCTTTACCTTCGTTGGAAATACCCCTTTAATTGACCTTTCAGACCTTGTTGAGGGAAACGGTAGGGTAAAACTTTATGCTAAGGCTGAGTCCTTTAATCCTGGGGGCTCGGTAAAGGATAGACCAGGGCTCGAAATAATCCTTTCCGCAAAAGAAAAGAGGCTTTTAACCCCGGAAAAAAAGCTCCTTGATGCCACCTCAGGTAACATGGGCATTGCTTACACCCTTTTTGCTCTGGGCTTAGGTTTTAAAGTTACCCTCTGCGTTCCTGCTAACGCAAGCCCAGAGCGGATCAGACTTCTAAAGATCCTTGGGGCAGAACTGATAATCACCGACCCTTTAGCCGGAATAGACGGTGCCATCGAAAAAGCAAGAGAACTGTACGAGAAAACTCCTGAGCTTTACTACTACGCAGACCAATACAGCAATCCCGCAAACATCCTTGCTCATTACAAAACAACTGCACCGGAAATATGGGAGCAAACTGCCTACTCCATAACCCATTTTGTAGCAGGGCTTGGCACGAGTGGAACAATGATGGGGGTTGGCAGGTTCCTCAAAGAAAAAAACAAAGAGATAAAGCTTATTGGGGTCCAGCCGGATTCCTCCTTACACGGCATCGAAGGATTAAAACACATGAAGACAGCCATAAGACCTAAAATCTATGATGAATCTTTGCTTGACGAGATATACTTTGTTTCCACCGAGGAAGCCTACGCCATGACCATCAAGCTTTTAAAACAAAAAAGGCTCTTCGTGGGCGTTTCTTCAGGTGCAGCCTTAGCTGTAGCCTTAAGGGTGGCAAGGTCTATAAAAGAAGGGGTGGTTGTGACCCTATTCCCAGATGGTGGTTTTAAATACATGAGCGAAAGGTTCTGGGAGGAATAGAAGTGGTAGTAATAAAAAAAGAGCTTATAGACCTTTTGGTGGATACTCTTCTTAAATGTTATCCCTACGAGGGGTGCGGTTTTCTCCTTGGCAAGAGTAACCAAAAAGGTTTGGAAATTTTTAGGATTTACCCTGTTGAAAATGTCTGGTCAAACCTTGAAGAACGAAAAAGAAGGTTTGCGATAGACCCAAGGGATTATCTTAAGGCTGAAAGGACTTCGGCTGATCTTGGACTTGAAATCCTTGGCATATACCATTCCCATCCCGACTATCCGGCAACCCCTTCATCCTTTGATGCAGACTATGCCTGGGAAGGCTATGTCTATTTGATTTTTAGCATCACAAAGGATGGGGTAAGAGACTATCGAGCTTATATATGGGTAAACGGGGAAGGGTTTAAAGAGGTAGAAATTAAGATGAACCCGTAACAAAGGAGGTAGGGCTATGTATGTGAAAGGTTTGAAATGCCGGGAATGTGGAAGAAGATACCCCAAAGAGCCCATTTTTGTCTGTGAATGGTGCTTTGGTCCTTTAGAGGTTGAATACGATTACGAAGCCATAAAAAAGGTGTTTACTCGAAAGGAGCTTGAAAAAAGGGAGCCAAACCTTTGGCGATATCGAGAGCTTTTGCCCATCGATGGTGAGCCAACTTTTGGTCTTTCCTCGGGTTTTACCCCCCTCATTGAAGCAAAAAATTTAGCTTCCGTTTTAGGTATTAAAAGGTGCTACATTAAGGATGATTCTGTGAACCATCCGACCCTTTCCTTCAAGGACAGGGTGGTTGCGGTTGCTTTATCTAAGGCAAAGGAGTTTGGTTTTAAGACTGTAGCCTGTGCCTCCACCGGAAACTTAGCCAACGCCGTAGCCTCCCATTCCCGAAAGGGCTTTAACTGCTATGTATTTATCCCAGCTGACTTAGAGCCTTCAAAGATAGTCTCTTCCCTTATCTATGGAGTGAACGTGGTGGCAGTTGAAGGAAACTACGATGAAGTAAACAGGCTCTGCGCCGAGGTTGCAATGAGGTATCGCTGGGCTTTTGTAAATGTTAATCTTAGACCTTACTATGCTGAGGGTTCAAAAACCTATGGTTTTGAAATCGCAGAGCAGTTGGGGTTTAGAGCACCTCGACACATCGTTATCCCAGCAGCCTCAGGCTCCTTGGTAACAAAAATCTACAAAGGTTTGCAGGAATTCTATCAACTTGGCTTAATTAACGAATTCCCAACCAGGTTTTACATCGCTCAGGCTGAAGGATGTTCTCCCATTGTCCAGGCTTTTAGAGAGGGGTCAAACATCATCCGCCCTGTGAAACCTAAAACTATCGCTAAATCAATAGCCATAGGTAACCCTGCAGACGGAGTATATGCCCTTGATATAGCTCGCAAGACCAAAGGATACGCAGAGGCGGTGTCTGATGAGGAGATAATAGCTGGAATAAAGCTTCTTGCAGAAACAGAGGGGGTCTTTACAGAAACGGCAGGCGGGGTCACGGTGGCGGTTGCTAAAAAACTAATAGAAAAGGGTATAATCCCAAGGAATGAGGAGGTAGTAATCTGCATCACAGGGAACGGGCTTAAGACCCAAGAGGTCCTTGTTAATCATTTAAAATCAGTCATCAGAATAAAACCAAGCTTAGAAGAAGTTTTTAAGAAAAAAATCGAAGGAGGTGAGTAAAATGCCGGTAATCGTAAGGATCCCTACACCCCTTTTAAGTTTAACGAACGGACAAAGGGAGGTAGAAGCGGAGGGTCGAAACATTCTTGAACTGATCGAGGATTTAGAGAGACGCTATCCAGGGTTGAAGGAAAGGCTCTGCGATGAACAGGGTAATCTTCGGAGGTTCATCAACTTCTTCGTCAACGATGAAGACATAAGGTTTTTAGAGAACGAAAAGACCTCTCTTAAGGACGGAGATGTAGTATCCATAGTGCCAGCCATAGCTGGCGGGAAATAAAAAAGGAGGTGCAACCATGCCTAAGATGTGGCTACATCTTATCTTCCCCGAAGAGCAGATAAAGAAACCTGTTATTTACCGAATGGCTATAAAGCATAAGGTAGTGCCAAACATAAGAAGGGCAAATGTAACCGAAACTACAGGGGAAATGGTGCTTGAGCTTTCTGGCTCTAAGGAAAATTTAGAAAAAGCTATCAGATACCTTAAGAGGTTAAAGATCAAAGTAGAACCCATAACCGGGGATGTAGTAGAGTAAGGAGGAACCATGGGTAAAGAAGCGACCCTAAGCAAAGAGGAAATTTACCGTTATAGCAGGCACCTTTTGATACCTGAGGTAGGAGTTAAAGGGCAGAAGAAGCTAAAGGGCAGTAAAGTTTTAGTAATAGGGGCAGGAGGGCTTGGAAGTCCGGTTACCCTCTACCTTGCTGCCGCAGGGGTTGGCACGATCGGCATTGTGGACTACGACATCGTTGATGAAAGCAATCTCCAAAGGCAGATTCTCCATTCCACTGAGGAGGTTGGCACCCCAAAGGTGGAAAGTGCAAAAAGAAGGCTCCTTGAAATAAACCCCTACATAGAGGTTATCACTTATAATCTTAAACTTAGCAAGGAAAATGTCCTTGAAATCATCAGAGAGTTTGACCTCGTGGTTGACGGGACGGACAACTTTGCCACAAGATACCTGGTAAACGATGCCTGCGCCTTTTTAGATAAGCCTTTGGTGTATGGTAGCATCTTCCGTTTTGAAGGGCAGGCAACCGTTTTTTACACTAAGGAAGGACCCTGCTACCGCTGTCTCTACCCTGAGCCCCCACCGCCAGGGACTGTTCCCAGCTGCGCTGAGGGGGGCGTGTTTGGGGTCTTGCCTGGAGTGATTGGTGCCATTCAAGCTACAGAAGCCATTAAGCTTATCTTAGGAATAGGAGAGACCTTGATAGGGAAGCTTCTTCTCTACGATGCCCTCAGAATGGAATTCCGCTTTCTCAAGCTTCGTAAGGACCCAAAGTGCCCCCTGTGCGGAGAAAATAAAACCATTACCGAACTACAGGACTATGAAGTTTTCTGTGGGCTTGAGCCTTCTAAATGGAATGAAGAGTATTCCCTTTTTCCAAAGGAGCTAAAACAAAGGCTTGAAGAGGAAAGAAACCGAATAGTCATCTTAGATGTTAGGGACCCGCATGAATGGGAAATATCAGCCATCGAAGGTAGCCTATTTATCCCCTTAGCAGAGCTCCCTCATAAGCTTTCATCCCTTGACCCTACGAAGGAGTATGTCGTCGTCTGCAAGGTGGGACAAAGGAGCCTTTCTGCCCTTGATCTTTTGCTCTCTGCAGGTCTTAAGGCTTACAATCTAAAAGGAGGGATCAACGCCTGGGCTAAGGAAGTAGACTCAAGCTTGCCAGTTTATTAGATTAGGCAAATAAAAAAGAGGGCTAAAAAGCCCCCTCGTCTAAGATAAGAATAGTTCTTATACTCTTACAAGTTTAACTTTAGTGTCGTAGAAGCTAACGGAGCCACCGACTGGGTCAAGGAAGCAGGTGTTCTTTAGGTATGGGTCAACCCACATGGCGGCGTTAGCATTAATCCCTGTTGCCCTATTGGGATCACCTTTGATGAGCTTTCCGTCAATGTAGAAATCGGAAGCTCCTGTTGCCCAGTGTCCATGCCCGAGGGTAAAGGTTATGACACCTGGTTTGATGGTTTCGGTTATCTTTATCTTTCCTTCCATGGGCTTCTTAATACCGTTCTTTAAGTCCCATACTCCCTGTGGGTTGGTCGCAGAAATGACCTTGACTTTATCTCCATCCTTAAGCCCCAGGCGCTTTGCATCAACGGGATTAATCAAGATAAAGTTTTCTGGATATACTGCTAAAAGCCAGTAATTTGAAATGGTGCGCGTCTTTGTCTGAGTAATATCCCTTTGGGTGATAAGATGCAAGTCATAGCCTTCGGTAAAGCCCAATTCCTCTGGTTTCTTACCATTGACGGCCATTATAGGAATGTAGGTGGCATAGCTGGGGTTTGACTTTCCAGTAATAGCATTTTTTGTTCCTGCCGTCTTTTCCTGGTACATATTGATAAGCTTCCCGTATTTGTTCGCAACTTGTTCGCCTTTGTAGACATCTTTGTAGTCTTGGAACCTTCCGCCACGGTTTAGGACATAAACAACCTTTTTAAAGTATGGACCCGCAATTCTTTTCCATCTCTCAAGGTCAAAAACTGATTTAGTAAGGTGTTCTCTAGCCTTAATGAAGAGTTCAACTTCCTCGTCTGAGGCGTCTGGAACTGCTGGCTCCTCCATGGCTATGTTAGCAACCATCCTAATATACATGTCATCCATGTGTTTGAAGGGTATACCCGGTCCAAAACCATTCTCTCCATAACCAGGAAGATTTAGCTTTCCCGCTATCGCAAGGAGGAGGGATTCCCAGCAAATTGGCATCTCCTCTCCAAAAACCTTGACAGTTTCTGGAACTGGAGCCACAACCGGTTGACGCACAGGTTGGACCTTTGCTGGCATGTTGAAATGAGTGCCGTGAAATTCCCATCTTTCAAGATAAGTTAAATCAGGAAAGATATAGTCGGCATACATAGATGTTGTGCCAATAAGAATATCGCTGGAAATATGAAGAGGCACTTTATTAACATCGGCAAGGATTTCAATATTAGTGTGTCCAGCTGGTAAAGCATAGGTAGGAGCTGCCATGTAGGTGAAAAGCACGCCACAAGGATAAGGATAGGCATCGCCAATGGATGGAATTATCTCTTCGTAAATATCAGAGGCAAGGGGATACCAATTCCTCTTGGCAGGATAGCCCTTGAACAAGGTGGTATCTTCATACTTAACTTCGTGTCTAATTATACTTATACCAAATGGGGTTAGCTCATTAGGTGCCATTTTCTTAAAATCAAAGGGTTGCCCCTTCTTGCTTCCATCAACCGCGTAGGTAGCACCGTCGATCATTCCGCCCTTCCAGTCAAAATTACCAAGAAGAAGGTTAATGTTCATAGCTGCAGTAACATTGTAGAAACCGTTTGTATGCTGAGCTACTCCACGATGAACATCAACTCCAGCCTTCTTACCGTATTTTGTAAGCTCATTGGCAACTGCTTCTAAGAGTTTTGGGTCAACATCGCAAATCTTTGCCCATTCCTCAAAGGTATGCTTCTCAGCGCTTTCTTTAAGGATCTGTAAAGCACTCTTAACCTTGATCCCATTGACCTCGGTATCCACGAATAGGTCGCCGTATACTGGGTTCTTATCATCGTTTGGGTCAAAGGGGACAGGTTTTCCATCCTTCATCACCACAAGAAATTCAAGGGTATGTTCTTTTCCGTCCTTATCTACCACCTTCTTTGGCTCAGCAAGCCCCACCTCATGAGTCCTTAAAAACTTGGTAGGCTTGCCATCCTTGTCGATTTTAACAAGCCAAGTGGCGTTGCACCAAGTAGGCTCGCCCGCTTCCTTAGCGGAAGCCTTATTAGCACAGCTTAAATACTTTGCATCATACTTTTTATTTTTGATGATCCATTGAATTATAGCCATACAAAGGGCTGCGTCTGTGCCAGGCTTAACTGGAAGGTAATACTTTGCCTTTGAAGCAATCTTATTAAACCTTGGGTCAGCAACCGCGATGGTTAACTCACCTTTAGCCAGTCTTTCAGTAATCCTCACGGTTCTGTTGGGAGGTCCATAGTTGCCGTCAAAGAGGTTTGCACCAATGAAAAGAATAAATTTAGAATTTTCTTGGTCTGCGCACCAATAAAATTTCTTTCCTCCACCAAATTTATTGTATTCGTACTGTTCACTCATAGCTTTGCAAGTAAAATAGAGGCTCCCTTGACATACTGTAGTGTGTCCATGAGTGTTTACAGTGCCAAGGTATTGTCTAAAGAACCTAAGAACAAAATGACTTCTACCTGCCTTTTGTCTCCCCCACATGTAAATAATCTGATTATTCTTAGGTCCTAAATCAGGGTGGTCTGGGTCGATAAGAACATGCAAATGGTCCTTAAACTTTGCTTTAAATTCCTCGACTGCCTGCTTTTTATCCTTTGCTGTCCAGATCTTTTTTACAGCATCAGCCATCTCCTTAGCAAGCTTTGGATCCCTCAAAACATAGTAATCCTTTAAGCCCTTTACATAACGGTTCTCTTCACCGGGAACATGCTTAAAGAGATATCCACCGTTTACTATTTCATCGATTGCCTGCTCGAAGGGGATGGCAATCCATTTATTCTCCCCTCTTTTACCCGCCCTTTTTAAAACTTTGGTTATCCTGTAAGGGTCATATAGGGTCTGAATACCCGCCTGCCCTCTTGGACAGTCTGCTGTATCAACCTTTGCCAGATCTTTTGGATTTGTGTTCATCGGCACCCAAGGTAAGGTGTTCCAGGGATTATAGGGGTTCCCATCAATCTTTACCGCAATCGCCTGCTTACCCCTCCTAAAAAGTTTCACCTTAATACCGCAACCGGTATTACACTGTAAGCAGACGGTGTAGAGCTGATTTTCTCCCTTCGATAGCTGATAAAGCTCTTCGGGAGTTAATTGCCCAGCCTCCGCTCTCTTTATGAAATCTTGAGCCCACTCAAGCTGAGTAGCTAAAAGGCTACCACCGAGCAATGCTGAACATTTTAAAAACTCTCTTCTATCAACCTTTATACCCTCCATACTATCCCTCCTTTTTATTTTTCATTTTTATTGACACCTTAAGCTATATCCATATAAAAAACTCTTGGCTTGGTTTTAGCTTTACCAAACACTGCCTTACCGTATATTGGCGTTGGGTCAGTAACTTTCACCAAGGTTTTTAAATTCTTTTTATTTTCTTGATAAATTTTATATACTAAACTATCCTTGTCAGAAAGGTCGCCAAAATAGTTTGCTCTACCTATGCAGGTTGTAACGCACATGGGGAGCATCCCTTGAGCAATCCTATGCAAACAGAAATGGCACTTTCTTGCCTTGCCAATAGGGTCCTCATCCTTCGTCCTTGGCCACTGTTTCATGTATTCAAAGTTAGGTCTCTTCTCATACTCGGGAACAAAGGGGGCATTTTCTGAATGGAACTGCCCTAAATCCATAGCTCTAACTTTATATGGACAAGCGTCAACGCATAATCCGCATCCAATACATTCCTTGTAATCTATCATCACTATCCTTGAGGAAATCCCCTCTTTACTCTTCCAGGTTGCCTTTCCCTTTACAGGACAAACGGGAACGCAGGGTGGATTGTCGCATTGCTGACAAGGTCTTGGGATAAAACGCCTTTTAAGCTTGGGGTAAGTGCCGTTTACCTCATCAAAAACAGGGCGATAAATGATACCTGGTGGTAGGACATTTTCTGCCATACAGCCAACTGTGCAAGCATGACACCCCACACACTTCCTTAGGTCAATGATCATTGCCCACTCATACTTTTTCTTCTTTTGACTAATCACCCTCTCTAAATCCTTTCGCATCGTAAGGAGAATGTCCTCGCTCATAAGCCCCTCCTAAGTTAACTTTTGTTTAAGTTTATTAAATAACTTACAAATCATAAATTGTCAAATCTCCTTTTTTAAAGATATGGGCGATTTTTCTTTTTTTTTATTTTTTTTCTAAATAACAAAAAGAATTTTTTTATTTTTTAGCATTTTTTCAACTTATCAACGAGTTATTTGTCTCGTAAACATTATTTAAATAAGCTACCGTAGACTTGGGAATAACACGCAGCTTCTTGACTACAAAAAATTTATGATCTAACCCCTCGGACAAAGCCTTAAGACTTTTCAAACTCATGCACCAAATTTTTTTAGTTTTCCAGCATGGGCAAGAAGGAGAGGCATAAGCTTTACTGCCGGGAATATCCCAAGCTCACCTTTCAAACATTCTCTTTCAGTAAACCTTTGAGATAACCCCCCAAGCACATAAGGAGAATGAATAAGCACTGGCACAGGATGCCAAGAATGCCCCTTCATCTTACAAGGCGTGGAATGGTCTCCAGTGATGCAAAGCACATCTGGCTTTAGCTCTAAAACCCGAGTTAACTCTCTATCAAATTCCTCTATCACCTTGACCTTGCCTTCAAAGTTTCCGTCCTCTCCGTAAGAATCCGTCTTCTTTATATGCACAAAGAAAAAGTCGTAATCTGAAAAATGTTCTTTCAAAGCTAAAAAGGCAGACTCAATGGTTCCACCAACATTATCTAAAAGCGTCATTCCAACAAGGCTTGCAAGCCCTCTATACATAGGATAATAGGCTATGCAGAGGGCGCTAACTCCAAACCTCTCAGAAAATGGAACAAGCTTTGGCTTTACTGAGAAGCCTCTTAATAGCACATAATTTGCCCGATCCTCATCCCTCAAGACCTTTGAACAAAGCTCAATAAACTTCTGTGCAACCTTAGCCACCCTTTCTGCAGGTTCATTCTCACCCTTTGGGGGCAAAGGTGGAAGGTTTACCACCTGGGGGTCTGTGTCGTTAATCTGGGCTGATGCTTCAGAAACCTCATCCGGAAACCTAAACACCACAGAAAACCTATGCTCAAGCCCGGATTTCAGAATAACTTCAACCCCATCTATCTCTCTAATCTCCTTTTTTAGCTTCTCGATGAGCCTTTGGTTTTCCTCTGTTGGGATACGCCCCGCCCTTCTATCAACGACTATAGGGGTATCTCCCTCATAGCGCACGGTGGCAAAGTTTCCTCTCGCTGCTATGTCCCTATCGGTAAGGGTTAACCCTACACCAAGAGCTTCGAGCACTCCTCTTCCGATGACTATTTCCTTTGGGTCGTAGCCAAAAAGACCAAGATGACCGGGACCACTTCCAGGGGTTAGGCCAAGGTCAACAGGAATGTGAAGCCCCGTGGCACTCTCCTTGGCTAAGGAATCAAGGGTTGGTGTTTTTACATACTCAAGAGGGGTCTTTCCGTCTTTACCGGGAAGGTCTCCTACCCCATCAAGCACTATAAGAACAATCTTAGCCTCGTTATTTTTTTTCAATTCCTTGAGTATGTCCATCCTCAACCCCCAGGGTGCAGTAGTTTTTTAGAAAATCTTGCCACATCCTCTCTTTTGCTTTTTCTATCTCCTCTTCATAGTCTTTTGCGCTGAATCCAGCTCCGCAAGTAAGGCACCTTACCTTGGCATTAGCTCATGCGCCAAAAAGCTCTGCTTTTGCCCCGCAGGCTTTGCAAAAAAGCTCCATCTATTCTTCCCTTCTTCTCTCGACCTGCTCGATGTATTCTTTAACTAGGTCATCAGGATTTGCCTTTTCTTCGTCGGTTGCTAAGACCCTTAGACCAAGCAGGTTAAACCGCTCCGCAAGCTCTGGGGTTGGCTCAAAGAGGACGATGTGGGTTGCCACCTGCTCTTTTAGGAACTCGTTCAAATCCTGGTCATCTGGCTTTCTAACTACATCTTTAACTAAGATTTTCCCCTTTTCTACATCATAGAGAGCAAAGAGCACCGCTTGGTTTATGTCCTTCTCTATCTTTGTTGGCGTATAAATGGGGATAGCAATCCGCATGAAGGCTTCCTCAAGGACCTCTCTTCTCATCTCTTCCGTTGCCGAAACTACATTCCTTATCAGTTCTTCAAAAGCTTTAGCGGTAACGGATTCTGGGTAGCTACCGATAATAGGTCTTCCCGCATCGCCGGTATCAACAACCCTCGGGTCAACGGGGATCCTTCCCAAGAACCTCACTCCCATCTCCTCGGCAAGCTTTTGCCCTCCACCCCTCTTAAAGAGGTCAATAGCTTTTCCGCAGTGGGGGCAGATGAACCCGCTCATGTTCTCAACGATGCCAAGGATCCTGAGCTTTACCTTTTGGCAAAAGCGGATGGACTTCTTTACATCTATCAGCGAAACCTCTTGCGGAGTGGTTACGATCAGGGCATAAGCATCCGGGATGGTTTTAGCTATCGTCAGAAGCTCATCACCTGTCCCAGGAGGGGCATCGATGACAAGGTAATCAAGCTCTCCCCAGTCTATGTCTCCAATGAACTGTTTTATGGCCGAGATCTTTATCGGTCCTCTCCATATTACTGCAGAATCCCCCGAAGGAAGAAGGGGCTCGATGGAGAGGAATTTTAGGTTTGGAGAATACTTGATGGCTCCAAGCTTTCCGTCAGGGCGTCTTGTTAGCTTGAGGTCCCTTGCCCCGAGCATCTTAGGGATGCTTGGACCGTGGAAGTCTACATCAAGAAGCCCTACCATAAAGTCCTGCAAAGATAAGCCAACGGCTAAGTTTACCGCAACCGTGCTTTTTCCTACACCACCCTTGCCAGACATCACCATGATTTTGTGCTTAATCTTGGAAAGTTGTTCCCTAACCCGCTTGTCCTGCTGGTCAAGCAGGAAACCTTTCTCTTTCAAAAGCGCCATTTCCTCCTCCCTAAATAAGTTTTAGAAGAATTATAATACGAAAAAGTGGATTGTCACCGAAAGGCTGGTATATTTTAATATTATCTATGGATGGGAAAACCCTTGCCCTTTGGCTAGCAACCATCTTATTCTGGGGTATTACCCCTATCATAGAAAAGGCTGGGTTAAGAAATATTGACCCCTTAGCGGGTTTGTTTGTGAGAACTATTTCTGCCTTAGTCGGCATATTTCTCATGCTTTTAATTTTCTATCCGCAAAGCCTTAAAGAGTTAAGCCTAAGGGATGTTTCCATACTTAGCTTAAGCGGAATAACGGGCGGCTTCTTGGGCATGTATTTTTATTTCCAATTGTTAAAGCACAACCAGGCTTCCCAGGTCGTCCCCCTTACTTCAACCTATCCGCTGATTACGACCCTCTTTGCTATATTTATACTCCGCGAACCCATAACCTTTCAAAAAATAATAGGCACCCTCCTCATAATGAGCGGAATATACCTCCTCTTTCGTCAGGAATAGAGGCTATGGTCAAAAAAGAGGAGCTAAAAGATTGGGCAATTCTTATAGATGGGAGCTCTTTTATCTACCGAGCTTACTTTGCCATTCAAGGCTATCTCTCAACTTCAAGGGGGTTCCCAACCAAAGCCATCTTTGGTGTCACCCAGATGCTTATCAAAATCTTAAAGGAATTTGAGCCTCGGACCATCGTCTGGTTTTCCGATGAGAAGGGACCGACCTTTAGGCATCTTGCCTTCGCAGAATACAAGGCACAAAGACCAGGAATGCCAGATGACTTAAAAGTTCAAATCCCCTACATAAAAAAAATCGTCCTTGCCTTAGGCCTACCCTTTATCTCTAAGGAAGGCTTTGAGGCTGATGACCTGATCTCGGCCTTTGTTCACAAATTTCCTGTCAAATCTATCATCGTAGCTCCAGACAAAGACCTTTATGCCTTAGTCTCTGAAAGGACCATACTTTACGACCCGGTAAGAGAAGTTTTCATAGACAAAGAGGAATTCCTGAAAAAGTTTGGCTTTCCGCCCGAGAGGTTCCCTGAGTTCCGGGCTTTGGTTGGAGACCCAAGCGATAACATAAAAGGGGTGCCGGGAGTTGGGGAAAAAACAGCAAAAGAGCTAATACTTCGCTTTAAAAGCCTTGAAGAGCTCTTTGAAAATTTGCATAAGGTTAGCCCTCTTAAGCTTCGTGAGGCTTTAGCAAATAATAAAGAAAGGGTCTTTGAAAACTTAAGCTTAATGAGGCTAAGAATTGATGCTGAGCTTCCTCATGAGGACCTAAACTTTTATCAAAGGCGTGATCCAGACCTTTTAACCCTTAAAAGCCTCTTCAAAGAGCTTGAATTCAAAAAGTTTTTAAAGGAGTTCAACATTCCCTCAGAAGAAATAGAGTATAGCCTCTTAAAGGTTGATGAGGTGAACCTTGATAAACATTTAGAAAAATCCGAGTTGATAGGTTTTAGCCTAAAAAAAGAGGAGATAAGGCTCTTTAATCTGGGCTTAAATAGAGAGGTCTTTTTAGCCCCATCGGACAAGGAATGCTTATCTCTCCCTCTAACTGAGCAAACCTTATCGCGTCTAACCCCAAAGCACTTCTGTTTTTTTGACCTAAAAGAGAACCTTCATGAATTGAAGAAGACCTTTAAAATTGAGCCCTTTTTTGAAGCGCTTTCAAATTTTGATGATGTAAAGCTTATGGCTTATCTTTTAGACCCGGGCAAAAAGAGCTACGAGCTTTCAGAATTAGCCTTTCACTATCTTGATGTCAACCTTAAAGATACCGATGAACCCTGTAAAAAGGCTATCGTCGTTAGACGCCTTGGAAGCGCCTTAAAGGATGAGGTTTCAAAGGAAGGGCTAAAGGAGTGGTATCAAAGCGTAGAGGTTCCGTTAAGCTATATCCTTTTTGAGATGGAGGATACAGGCGTAAAGATTGACCTTTCCTATGTTAAAGAGCTAAGTCGGGAGTTTAGCGAGAGGCTAAAAGCCATCGAGGAAAAGCTCTACGAGTTGGCAGGCTTTAGGTTTAATCCCCGTTCTCCGCAGGAGGTTGGTAGGGTCCTTTTTGATAGACTCAAGCTTCCCAAGGGTAAGAATACCCCTAAAGGAGAGCAGCCCTCAACGGATGTTGAAGTCCTGGAAGAGCTAAGGGGGCAACACCCCATAGTTGAGTATCTATTACAATACCGAAACCTCTACAAGCTAAAGAGCACCTACCTTGATGTTTTTTTGAAGCAAACAAGCCTTAAGGACCACAGGCTTAGGACTACTTACCAACAAACTGGCACAGCAACAGGAAGGCTTAGCTCGCAGAACCCAAACCTGCAGAACATCCCGGTTAAAGGAGAAGAAGGTCTAAAGATAAGACGGGCTTTTATCGCCGAGGAAGGGTATTATCTTTGTAGCCTTGATTATTCTCAGATTGAGCTTCGTATCTTAGCCCATTTTTCCCAGGATGAAAACCTTATCTCCTCTTTCCTTAGAGGCGAGGATATTCATACAAAGACCGCTTGCGAGGTCTTCGGGGTAAAACCTGAGGATGTAAGCCCAGAGATGAGGCGCGTGGCTAAGGTCATCAACTTTGGTATTGCCTACGGGATGAGCCCCTTTGGGCTGGCAAAGGAGCTAAACATAGATAGACACTCGGCGGAGCTTTATATTAGAAGGTATTTCGAGAGATATCCTCAGGTAAAATCATACATAGAAGAGGTTATAAAGTTTGCCCAAGAAACAGGGTATGTTAAGACCATTTCCGGTAGAAAAAGATACATCCCTGAGATTTTTAGCCCAAACAAAAACTTAAGAGACCTTGGCTTTCGGATGGCTATAAACACTCCTATCCAAGGGTCAGCGGCAGACCTTATGAAGTCCGCAATGGTTGCTTTAGCTCAAGAGATGAAACAAAAAGGGCTTAAAAGCACTATACTCATTCAGGTTCACGATGAGCTTATCCTTGAGGTTCCGGAAGAAGAATTAGAGGTTGTTCGAAGCTTGGCTATTGAAGTCATGGAAGAGCCCTTCCCCAGGCTTTTTTTACCTATTCGGCTTTCGGTTCCGATTAAGGTAAACTTTGCCTACGGGAGGTCTTGGGCAGATTGCAAGGAACAATAAGGCTTGATAAATACTTAACCCATATTGGGGTTAGCTCTCGAAGAGAAGCGGGAAAGCTCATCAAAGCCGGCAAGGTTAAAGTAAACAGCAAAAAAGTCTTTGACCCTGCTTTTAAGGTAAACCCAGAGGAAGATGTGGTAGAGGTTGAAGGTTTACCACAAGCCACTTTCCAAGAGAACTTCTACTACAAGTTCTACAAACCCAAGGGATACATTACCTCAACCAAGGACAAAGAACTAACCATTATCGAGCTTCTCCCTAAGGATTTACCGGGCTTAAAGAGGCTTTTTCCTGCTGGAAGGCTTGACAAGGATGCAGAGGGACTCTTGATCCTTACAACCGACTGCGAGCTTGCCCGTAGGATCATGCATCCAAAATGGAAGCTTGAAAAACGCTATGAGGTGCTCCTCGATAAACCTATAACCTATGAGGACATAAAAAGGCTTGAAAAAGGGATTGAGCTTAAAGAAGGCAAAACCCTGCCAGCAAGGATAAAGGTCATAGCCGAGGATAGAAAATTCTTAGAAGTAGGAGTAAAAGAAGGGCGGTATCATCTGATAAAAAGGATGTTTGGCAAGCTTGGCTACCAAGTTTTATCCTTAAAAAGAATAGCAATAGGTCCTGTTTGTTTAGGAAACCTAAAGCCAGCTGAAACATTGCCTTTGTCTCAAGAAGAGTTAGAAGCTCTTAAAACACTTTTGGGATTGAAGTAAAGTCATTTTTTAGTAATAGGAAACTCTATGATAAATCTTGAGCCTCGGGGATGTGCTCGTTCACATACTATCTTGCCGTTATGTAAATGGACCACAGTTTGAATGACTATAAGCCCTGTGCCAAATTTTTTTAGGCTTTCCCATTGACCGCTGTTAAAGGCAGAAATTACCTCATCCGGAAGCCCCTCCCCTTTATCGGTAAAAACAATCATTATTTCATCCGAGTTAGCCAAAAAATCGATCGTTATGCTTCCTTCCTCCTTCATGGATTTGATAGAATTTTCAAAGAGGTTTATCCATAACCTTTTCATTACTAACGGGTCAAAATGAAAAACTACATCCCTGTCGGTATTAAGCTTGATAGTGATGTTAGGATAAGCCAACTTGTAAAGATTGATCACATCTTTTATATTTTCTATTAAACTTCCTTCCACTTTATCCAAGATAGGCTTTTTAGTTAACACATATAGATCATGGGATAATTTTTGGAGCTCTTCAATAGACTTTAGCACTACATCTACCGTTTGGTTTAAAAGGTTATTATTCTCTTCTGATAAACTATCAGATAATTTCTTTCTTAATCTTTCAATTGATAACTTAATTGGAGTTAGGGGATTTTTTATTTCGTGAGCTATCCTAACTGCAACCTCTTTCCATATAGACAATCTTTTTAAAACTTCCTTTTCAGTAAGGTTTTCTATAATGATAAGATAATGTAATTGACCTGTTAATTCAAATGGAAAAACAGAAATTCCTAAATTAAAAATCCCCTTTACAGTAGTAAATTCATAAACTTTATAGAAACCATTAGCAATGTCGATAGATGACAAAACATCAAAAAGTTTTATTTGTTCGCATAGCTCATTACAATCCTTTAAACCAATATCATTTATAAAGTCAAGTATGAATCGATTTTGAAAGATTGGTTGAAAATCCTTGGTTAACAAAAGTATACCAATTGGAAGTTGATCTAAAATAGCTTTTAAAGAATCTATATATTTTTTCCTTTCCTCTTCAAAATCTTTTAATCTATTCACCATTTCGTTAAATCTCTTAATCAACAATCCAATTTCATCATCTTGGTAAAAAACATCGGGCAAATTAATATTATAGTCTTGATGTGATATCTTCTCTGTTGCTTCGCTTAACAATCTTAATGGTTCAGATAAACGCTTACCAAGCTTGTTGCCAACCCAAACTCCAATAAACAAAACGAGTAAAAAAATAAGAATGAAAAGCAAAAAAATAGATAGGCGAAGTATCTTATCCCAAGGCACCTCTTCAGTTTTAAAAATTTCAGAGGAGTCTAAAACTTTACCTACCGCAAGAACATAGGGATGACCATCCTTGGTTTTAACATAAGTGAAAACCCGAACATAATACTTTCCGCCTAAATTGATTATTTGTCTTTTCGGAGTTTTATCCTTTAAGAGGTCTTCAAGAATAGAAGGTGGTATACCATACTTCTTAAACTCATCATTTGAGTAGGTCTTTTTGTATAAATCCCCGTCAAGGGTATAAACCTCAATAGCGTCAAGATTAAGAAGGTATCTATACCTTTCTCGTAGCTCTTTACTTCTAATTATATCTGTTTTAGTAATATATTCATTTTCTATAAGATTGGCTTTGGCGATTAATTGGGATTCCAGGGACCTGAAGATATCTTCTTTTCCAAAAGCAGTTAAGTACAGTTGAACGGCTGAGTATTCTTTAAACCAAAGGTCTAATGTTTTTTTAAAAAAGAAGAACCCAACAATTATTATTAAAGTCGAGGCAAAGACCATTGAAAAAAGATATATAAGCAACAATTTTACTCTTAAACTCTTTGAAAATCTTTGAATTTTTATTTCAAGAAAGGTATAAAAGATATACCTAAAAATTTGGTAAATAAGAAAAAGGATAAGTATTAAATTAATTTGAAAGAGCAAAAAAAGATAGAAATATCTATGAGAAAGATTTAATAGATTAAGCTTAAACAAAAGATACTCGGCTACCAAGAAAAGAAGGAAAAGCAATAAAAAGATGGAACGCTTAGGCTTAGTCTTTAGAAAATTTATAAATTGCTTCGGCATTTTTAATATAAGTATTTAGCTTTGAAGTATATCGTAATTTAGGGTTTAGATGGGTTTTGTAAGTAAGGGTTGCTTTGAACACAACAAAGTGTCTTTCATGAAGCAATTCTGAAAAGAGGAAATAATAAGATTCCGACCCAACTAAAAAAAGGGCAGCATCTTCGGCTGAGTTAAATGTTAATGTCGTCTTTTCGGTATCCACTCTGTAAGCGTTGTCTTCAGGATTAAAATAAGCCTTTTTAAAATAGACGACCTTTTTAACAAAAAGGTCTGGCAATAAGAAACGCCTCTCAAAAAGACTAACTTCGAGAATGAGTAAGACTTCTCCTTTCTGTTCTTTGAGGCTTAAAATTACTTCCTGTAAAGGGAAATCTTTATATTTAACTGAAAAAATAAAACCCTGCTCTTCCTTTTGCACATAGGGTATGGAGAGCTTAAAAGCATTTTGATTAGAAGCTAAAAAAAGAAGAAAAAATATACATAAAAGGGAAATTTTTCGCATCTTTTTTTTAAATTTTACCACAGTCTTTCCTGTTGACAAAGGCAAATAAAAGACTAAATTTTTTATGAAACCGGGGCGTAGCTCAGCCTGGGAGAGCGTCGGCTTCGGGAGCCGAGTGTCGGAGGTTCAAATCCTCTCGCCCCGATTTGCTTGAAAATCTTTCGTTTAGTTTTAAAATATTCAAATAGAGGAGTGCGCCCGTAGCTCAATTGGACAGAGCATTGGACTACGAATCCAAAGGTTGCAGGTTCGAGTCCTGCCGGGCGCGCATACCTTGACCCTTCTTTCTTTCAACTAAATGCTATCTAAGCCCTTCCCGATAAGCGCCATCCTTGAAAACATAAGAAGCGCCTACAATGTAGGCTCAATCTTCCGAACTTCAGCCTGCTTCAACCTTGAAAAGGTTTATCTTGTCGGGATCACCGCAACGCCCCCTCATCTAGGGGTTGAAAAAACTGCCCTTGGCGCAACCTCAATTATCCCCTGGGAAAAATGGGAAGCTACCCTACCCTTAGTTCAAAAATTAAAATCTGAAGGCTATCTTATCTTAGCCCTTGAGCTCACCGATAAAAGTATCCCTATTCAAGATTTGAAAGAGGCAGAAAATCCCATTGCCCTCATCGTAGGTAACGAAGTAGACGGCGTGTCCCAAGATGCTTTAACCCTTGCAGATAAGGTTATCAAAATTCCCCTTTATGGGAAGAAGGAATCTTTAAACGTTGCTGTGGCTTTTGGGATAGCAGTATTTTATCTCACTGAACTTTTTAGAAAATCAGAAGGCTTTTAAGGCTAAAACCTTCTCTTACTTCCTGACACCTAACCTCTCTTTCATCCTGAGGCTCATCAACTCCTTAGGCATTCTAATTCGAGCCTAAAAGCAGAGCTACCAAAAGGCTTTTCATACCACTCGTCATACTTTTGGGCATACTCGTCAAAGACCTTCATTAGGTTAGAAGCCTTGCCACCTCTTCTTTAGTTGGCTGTTTATAACCCTTCTTTAGCTTATGTCCATAGTAAAGAAGGGGGATAAGCAGTAGAGAAAGGGTTGTTGAACCAATGGTTCCGAATATTAGGGAGATGGCAAGTCCGTTAAAGATTGGGTCAAACAGGATGACAAAGGCGCCAACGATAACACCAACCGCGGTAAGCATGATGGGTCTTGTTCGGACTGCAGCTGCTTTAACTACAGCAAGAGGAAGAGGAACGCCGCTTTTTACCAAATTTTCGGCAAAATCAACGACGATGATAGAATTTCTAACTATGATGCCAGCAAGGGCAATGAAGCCTATCATAGAGGTTGCGGTAAAGAATGAATTTAGGATTAAATGCCCGGGGATGATGCCAATTAAGGTCAGCGGAATAGGAGCCATGATCACACCCGGTATGCCAAAATCTTTGAACCAAGCAAGGATAAGAACATACATCACAAAGATGGCGGCAACGAAGGCCAGCCCAAGGTCTCTGAAAACCTCCAAAGTGATGTGCATTTCTCCATCCCATTTTACCGCAACCTCATTGATGGGTATGGGATGGGTAAGCCAGTATTCAGAAACTTTACCGTAAGGATTGGGAAGGTCCTTAATTCTCTCTCGGACCGCAAAAATTCCGTAGACAGGGGCTTCGTATTTTCCTGTAACATCAGCGATGACATAGTTTACCCGTCTCAAGTTCTTGCGATAGATGCTCTTTGGAATGGTCTCTACTTTAAGTTCGGCTATTTCTGATAGCGGGACAAGGTTGCCTTGCCTGGTTGGGATTTTCAGATTTTTGAGAAAATCTAAGGTCCGGTATGGTTCGTCAAGCTTGATGATAATGGGCACATGCTCAGCATCCGTTGTTTGTCCGATGCCTACCTGCAAACCCTGACAGAGGGCTCTAATGGTTTCTACCAATTCTTCCTTTGTTAAGCCAACCAATTTAAGCTTATCCTCTTTGGGAATGATCTTAACCATAGGAGCATCGCTCTCAAGGTAGATACCGATATCAGAAAGCTCGGGTGTTCTTTTGAAAAGCTCAAGCACAGCTAAGGCAAAGTTCTGCTGAACCTTCAGCTCTGGGGCATAGACTTCAGCCACAACGGGAGATAAAACCGGAGGTCCTGGTGGAACCTCAACCACGGCTACATACTTTGCTCCATAGGCTTTAGCAATCTCAGCAACTTTTGGTCTTATCCTCTTTGCAAAATCATGAGACTGCTCATCTCGATAATGCTTCCCCACGAGGTTTACTTGAATATCTCCTAAATTGCTATCTTGCCTCAAGTAATAGTGTCTTATCAAACCGTTAAAGTTGTAAGGTGCTGACGTTCCAGCATAGATCTGATAATCCGTAACAATTCTTTCCCTTACTAAGTAATCACCTATAGCCTTTAAAACCTCAAGCGTTCTTTCTACAGGGGTACCCTCAGGCATGTCAACCACAATCTGAACTTCGCTCTTGTTATCATAAGGAAGCATCTTAACCAGAACAAGCTTGAAATAAAAAAGAGAAAAACAGAGAAGGAGTAAAACTACTACTCCTAAATAAAGAAAGGCTCTGTTCTTTCTGCTCAGAAGAAAAGGTGTCATTAGCTTGGCATAAAATCTGTAAATTTTAGTATGTTTAATATCTTTTTCTTTGGCAGTTAGCTTATCATGTGTCTGCTCTTGCTTTAAAAATCGGTAGGCTGCCCAGGGAGTTATGATTAAAGCTATGAGCAAAGAAAAGAGCATGGCAACCGAGGCGTTGATCGGAATGGGACGCATGTATGGTCCCATAAGACCGGTAACAAAAGCCATGGGCATAAGTGCTGCGATAACCGTAAAGGTAGCAAGGATGATAGGGGCACGGACCTCGTTTATAGCTCCTATGATTAACCTTTTTTTATCCAAGCCGACCCTTGTTTCAAACCAACGATGGATGTTTTCCACATCCACTATCGGGTCGTCAACCAAGATACCGATGCAAAAGATAAGAGCAAAAAGGGTAACCCTGTTTAAGGTAAACCCAAACATCATGCTGAAGAATAAGGCCATAGCCAAGGTAACCGGCACAGCAATGCCCACGACAAAAGCCTCCCTCACTCCAAGGACAACGCCGATTAAAAGAATGACCGCGAAGGTAGCTATGAAAAGATGCTCAAGAAGCTCGTTTGCCTTCTCTTTAGCCGTCTCTCCGTAGTTTCTGGTAATCGTGATGTTTACATTACTTGGAACATACTTCCCTCGAACCTCTTCAACAAACTTTATAACCCTTTCTACTACCTCAACTGCATTCGTCCCCTTTCTTTTAGAGATGGCTATGGTTACAGCAGGAAATAGCCTTTCGGTAGAATTTTCGACTTTTATCCCCTTTTCCTTGGCACTCGGACCTAACCCAAAGAGGGCATAATCCTTGATCTCGCTTGGACCATCAACAATCCTTGCTACATCCCTGAGATAGACGGGTTTACCACCATAGAAACCTACGACGATGTTTTCCACATCTGCCCTATTCTTTAAAAATTCGCCGGTTTTAACCACATACTCAAGGTTCCCTTGTTTGACCTTTCCGCTCACGCACTGAGCGTTGGCGTTTTTAAGGACCTGAGCAATCTGTAAAGGCGAAATACGATAGGCTGAAAGTTTTATAGGGTCGAGTAGGACTTGGAGCTCCCTTGGGCGCCCACCTATAATGGTTGTCTCCGCAACATCTGGAATCTTCTTTATCTCCTCTTCTAAAGCTAAAGCCATCTTTCTTAAGCTGTACCAATCATAATCCTTACTCCAAAGGGTTAGACTAAGAATGGGAACATCATCAATAGATTTTGGCTTGATAAGGGGAGGAAGGATAACTCCTGGTGGAGCTATATCAATAGCAGACATCCATTTGGAATTGAGGTCAACAAGGGCCTTAACCGGGTCTGTCCCCACATAGAACCTTGCGGTAACAACCGCAACCCCTTCTTTCGCAACTGAATAAACATATTCAATATCTTTAAGCTCCCAAAGCTTTTTCTCTAAGGGGAAAATGATCCTCTTTTCAATCTCAGCTGGTTCAGCCCCGGGATACTGAATGATGATGTCAATCATGGGGACAACGATCTGAGGCTCCTCATCCTTTGGCGTCTTAAGAATGGCAAAAAAACCTAAAGAAATAGAAACAAGAATGAGAATAGGGGTAAGCTTAGAATCTATAAAGTAGCTTACAATTTTAGCAGTTAGCCCAAGATGCTCTTCATCCTTCATAGGACAACCTTTGAAAGGCTTATTTTTCTAATAGGCAACCGTCGCAGGCTCTCTCAATGCCTTCAACTACAATCTTCTCCTGTGGGTTAAGCCCAGAGACTACTTCAACCTTCTCACCTCTCTGAATACCAAGTTTGACAAACCTGAGTTCTAAGGTTCCATCAGGTCGGACCACAAAGACGCCTGTAAAATCATTCCTCTGATAAAGGCTCTTCTGCGGAATTAGGACAAACTTCCCTTTCTCTGGCAAAAGTATCCTTACTGCTTGACCTGATTTGACCCCGGTTTGCTTGGAAAGTAAAACCTTAACCCTAAAAGTGCGTGTGACTGGATTAATAGCGGATGAGCGCTCAATAACCCTCCCCTTTATGATTTCCTTTCCTTCCTCGTCAAGCTGAACATCAACCTCCCTGTTTAAGGTTAAATAGTCCCAAAATTTTTCTGGAACTTCAACCTCTACTTTAAAAGGTCCTCTTTCTAAGACAAAAAGAGCCTGACCAGGCGTTGCCAGGTCGCCAACATCAACGCGTTTCTCAACGATCGTTCCGCTAAAGGGGGCTCTAAGGGTAGTGTAGTTAAGCTGTGAACTTATGCTACTTTTCTGATAGCTTAAGGCTTTAAGAGTTTGCTCAGCCTCTTTTACTCGTTCCTTTGCGGACTCATACCGAGCTTTGACCTCATCGTATTCTTGAGGAGTGATAGCCTTCTCATGTAAAAGCTTTTCATAGCGCTCAAAGGTCCTTCGTTCGGCCTCATACTGGGCTTTTGCTGCCCGTAAAGCTGCCTCTGCCCCCTTAATCTGAGCCTCAACTGCGGAAATGTTAGCCTTAATATCTTCAGCATCGATTATCGCAAGGACCTTTCCAGTTGAAACTGCATCGCCCTCCTTCACAAAAACCCTCTCCACTCTACCAAAGACCCTGCTTGCAATTTCCGCCCGGTCATCAGGCTGGACCAAACCAAAATAAGGTGTCTGTAAAGCCTCAACAACTTCCACTTCACCAACCTTTAGCCCAGAGACCTTTTTTGCTTGTGGCTTTATTTCCCCGCTTTTAATCTTCGGAGTAAAAAATCCCGAAAGCCAAAGCAGAGTAATAACGATTACTACCATAAAAAGAATATACTTTCCGTAGCCCTTCATGAAGCTTTCTTTCATAGCAACTCCTCAAAGGAACTACTTGCGAACAAAAGCTTGGCGAAGGCTTCATGACAAGCCTTAATGGCTTCTATCCTTTCAAACCTTGCAAGGTCAAGCTGGGTCTGAGCATCAAGAAGGTCTACCATCCGAACAAGACCAGCGCTATACCTTGTCTGCATCACTCTTACTACTTCCTTAGCATGCTTTACCCTTTCCTCAGCGCTTCTAAGCTTGGTTAAAGCGTTCCGGTAATCGCTGATAGCACTTTCCACCTCAAGGGCTATGTTGTCCTGTAGGTATTTATACCTCTCAAGAAGGGCAGATTTTTGCTCAACAGTCGCGGAAGCCTTCTTTAGCACTGTCAGCCCTGTATCAAAGCGCCATACAAACTTTATACCTGCAGTGTATCCATCTCCTTGATTTTCAAAAGGATAGTTTCTGCCGTTCATACTGTATTCGGCAAATCCAGAAATTTGCGGAAGATTATCTGAAAGAACAACTTTTCTCTGCTCGTCAAGGGCTTTAATCTCGTAATCTAAGGCTTTTAGGTCTGGTCTTTTCTTCATGGCCATTTGCAGATACTTTTCCTCTTCGATGATTGGACAGGCTTGTAACTCCTCAATGTCAAAGGACGAAAGTTTAGTGTTAACAAGAACTTCAAGCCTTCTTTTGGCAAGGTTAAGATTATTTATCGGTACCTCCCTACTTTCCTTAGCTTTGGCAAGATAAACCTCTGCTCGATAGACATCTGCCTCAAGAGCTAAACCCGCTCTAAACCTTACCTGAGCCACTCGAAGATGTTCCTCAGCCTCAGCTATAGAAGTTTCTGCAACCTTAATGGCTTGCTTGTTCAAGAAAATCCAAAGATAGGCTAAGTAGGTCTCAAAGAGTATTTCGTCGGTTTTTCTAAGCTTTAAGCTTTCGGTAGAAAGAAGCCTAAGCTCTGATAGCTTGTTTAGAGCCTGGATCCTCCCTCCAAGCCAGATGGGAAGCTCAAGGACAAATTTTGTCTCAAAATTTTCATAGCTTGAAGGTGAATTTAGGCGTTTGACCTCAAAATCCTTTGCCTCCATCTTCCCTTGGTTAAGCTTGTAGAAGAAGACATTAGCTGGAAATTCAGTTTTGGCATAGGTTTCCTCAAATCTAAAAACTGGGAAATAGGCACCTTTTACTGATTCTTTTTCAAGCTTTGAAGATTGAACGAAACGCTCCTGGGCTTTTAGCTCTAAATTCCTTTCCTTGGCAAGCCGTAGAGCCTCTCTAAGGGAAATAGTTTGAGCTAAAGCGTAAGAATAGCTTAGCGGCGTTTGAAATAGAAATAATATAAACCAAAAAAGGAGCAAAATAATCGGTCTCATTTGAGCATATTTTTATACAACTTTTTAAATAAATCAACATTACTCAAGACTTCAGCGATCAGTTTATCAACGGTCTGCAGAGCATTGACCCTCTGCACCTTAAAAAGGGGAAGGAGATTCTCGTAGTTTTCGGCAATCCTTACAATCTTTTCCTCTTTTTCAAAGATAGAAAATTCGTTTCCTCTCTCCTTTAATCTCTTTATAGCCACCTCAACTGGTAGGTCAAAGTAGATCAACAGGTCAGGAGTTGGGGCAATGGTCTCATTAAGAGTCAAAAGCTCTTTAAAATCAAAGCCCTCAGCACCTTGGTAGGCTATTGTTGATGGATAGTAGCGGTCAAGGATGACAAGCTTTCCTTCCTTTAATGAAGGAATGATAAGGCTTTTAACATGCTCAAGGCGGTCCTTAATAAAAAGGGAAAGCCTCTCCTCCTTGGGAAAATTCCCATTTTTTAAGGCTTCTCTTAATTTTTTTCCGTAGGTTCCGTTTGTAGGCTCATAGGAAAAAACAATGTTAAGATTATTTTTTAGCCTTTCCGCCAAGGCTTTATGCACTGTGGTTTTCCCTGCACCGTCAATTCCCTCAAGGACGACCAAAAGCCCCGGTCTTATAAATTCAAGCAAAAGCCTCTCACGCAAAAAATCCATATTCTCCAGGGTTACTTCGCACAATAGAACCTTTTCTAAATTCCTTATCCGCTGTAAAAAAGGATGGTCTCCCTTACCAGCGGTTGCAATAAAAGAGATGTTTCTCTCTAAAACCTTCTCAAAAAAGGGAATAAACTTGGGAGATTTTAGCTCCATTTTCCCGACCTCATCAAGGATAAGGACGGCATCTCTTTTTTTCGAAAGTTCATGCTCTAAGAAAAATAGCATTCTTTCCAAATTTTCAACAAGGACAGTGTAACTACCAACCTTAGGTAGGTCTTTTCCTGAAAGATGCTTCCGGGCTAAGGGTAATGAGGAAGGGAAAATCTTTTTCGTTTCCCCGACCGGAACAAGGTCAAATCCTATCCTATCCTTTTTGCCTTTGGTTTCTCGCACCTCTTCGGTAATGAAGCCAAAAAACTTAACCTTTGGGAAGGTCTTCTCTAAGATGTCTTCTAAATACTTAATGAGTGTGGTTTTCCCCGACCGAGGATTACCCGTTATTAAGAGCCCTTTTCGGAAGCTAAAAAGATGCATCTATTTTTTGACTGGTCTTTGAGTAAGAAGCACATAGGTTGCACCGAGACCGCCATCGCAAGGACGAGCTGAAGCATAGGCAAGAACATGCCTCCGGTATGGACCCCTTTCAAGCCAACTTCTAAAAAGGGGCTTAAGCACTGGCTCTCCGTTTGGGGAGGATAGCCCTCTCCCATGAATGACAAGAACGCAAGAATACCCAAGCTCAATAGCCTTTCTGAAGAAATCCTCAAGGGCTAAAAGAGCCTCTTCAACGGTAAGCCTTCTCAAGTTCAAGACTGCTTTAACTGAAAATTTCCCATCCCTAAGCCTTCTTAGGGTTTCATGGCTTACGCATTCCTTTTTGCCTTCGATGTATTCCGAGGTGAGAGGAAGATAAACTTCTAAAGGTCTGGGAGGCCAGGTTGAACGCTCCTCATCTCTTCGCTTGCTTAAGACCTCCTTCACAACCTTTGCCACCTTTGGAGGTTCAGAAAAAACGAGGTTTTTATCCGTTAAAGGCTTCACCTCTCTGCGTAGGTCTTCCCAGTTATCAAACTTAAGGGGGATAGCCTTCTCAGGATTAACACCCTCCTGAGAAGGCTTAACACCAAAGACCTCTCCAAGCTTGAGGAATGGTTTTCGCATCTTTAAATCATTTTTTATTTCTTTAAACCCTTTTCAAAGACACGCTCTGCCTTTTGAGCAGCTGTTTCAGCCTTCTTTGCCGCCTCTTCAGCGCGGTTTGCTGCGGCTATAGCCTTGTCAGCTGCCTCCTTTGCCGCGCTTGCTTCTACCTTTACCGCATCAAGCTGCCTCTTAAGAGCGTTAACCTCCATCTTCAAAGCGGAAAGCTCGTTTTCGAGTTTTTTGCAGCAATCAGGCTCAGCTGGAGCTGGTGCTGGTACTGGTTGAGCAGCCGTCTTTTCTGCTACCTGTGGTGCTGGGCATTGACAAGCATAGAGCATAGCTAAAACGGAGAGCATCCCAACAAGCTTTAAACCTCTCTTCATGGCCCACCTCCTTGTGTTTTATTTTTTTATATTACCCCTTGATGCAACCAAGGGGAAGGAGCTTTGCCACCTTTTTGGTTAGGCCTGCTTTGCAGGTTGCTTCGATCACTTCGGAAACATCCTTGTAAGCCTCTGGTGCCTCCTCAGCAAGCCCCTTTTTAGACTTGCCCATAACGATTATACCCCTCTTTTTTAATCGTTCAACGATCTCATCAGCCCTAAAACTCTTAATGGCTTGGTTTCTGCTCATCGTCCTTCCTGCGCCATGACAACAGGACCCAAAGGCTTTCTCTTCTCCTTCCTTTGTGCCTACAAGAATGTAAGAGGCAGTCCCCATGGCCCCCCCTATGATCACCGGTTGACCAACCTTCCGATACTTCTCTGGAAGCTCCTTTCTACCTGGACCCCAAGCCCTGCTTGCACCTTTCCGATGCACATATAGCTTCATTCTTCTACCGTCAACTTCGTGGTATTCTACTTTGCAAGTGTTGTGGCTGACATCATAAAGAAGAGAAAGATGCACCCCAGGGAAAAAGCCTTTAAAGACCTCTCTTACCAGATGGGTGATTACCTGTCTATTAGCTAAGGCGCAGTTTATCCCGCAGCACATGGCTTTAAAGTAGTTTTGTCCCTCTTCAGAATTTATAGGGGCACAAACAAGCTCCTTTTCCTTGATGGGAATACCGTATTTTTTTGCCGCCTTGGCTAAGATAGGGAGATAGTCTGTAGCGATCTGATGACCTAAAGCCCTTGAACCACAATGGATGCTAACCACAACCTGCCCTTCAAACAGACCAAAGGCATTAGCCACATCCCTATCGTAGATTTCAGCTACATACTGAACCTCAAGGTAATGGTTTCCTGAACCAAGGGTGCCAACCTGTCTATGTTGTCTTTTCTTTGCCTCCATGGAGACATAAGATGGGTCGGCACCTGGCATGCATCCCCTTTCCTCTATGTATTCAAGGTCCTCAGGCTCACCATACCCCTTTTCAACCGCCCATTTTGCCCCGCCAACCAAAACCTCATCAAGCTGAGAGGGCGAAAGCTTTATCTCACCCTCCGAGCCAACCCCAGAGGGAACGGTCTCAAAAAGCTCTCGAACTAACTCTTCAAGGTAGGGCTCAACATCTTTTTTGGTCAAAGGTGAGAGAAGGGTTCTAACCCCGCAAGAGATATCATAGCCAACACCGCCAACGGAGATGACGCCACCTGCATCCGGGTCAAAGGCGGCAACTCCTCCAATAGGAAAACCATAGCCCCAATGGGCATCGGGCATGGCTATCGCTGCCTTCACAATGCCAGGAAGCTCAGCCACATTGCTCAACTGCTCATACACCTTCTCATCCATCTCCTCTATCAGCTCTTGCGTGGCGAATATCTCCCCCGGAACTCGCATGTTTCCAGTCTTAGGTATTCCCCATTCATACTCGCTAACTTTTACCAGTTTTTTTAGCTCCATAACCAATCACCCCTTTTTGCCATTTTATTTTAAAATATTAATTAACCACGAAGGTAAAATCAAGGAGAAAACTTAATTAGCATGTTCATAAAAGAGACGCCTTTTCTTCAAGGCAAGCTTTTAGTTTTTCAGCCAGATAAAGGCTATCGGTTTGGAATAGACTCTGTTCTTCTGGCAAACTTTGTAGAGCTAAGAAAAGGGGAGGTGGCTTTAGAGGTTGGGGCTTGTCAAGGCATCGTAAGCTTCATCCTTGCCTTACGCTATCCTTATGCCAAGGTCTTTGCCTTAGAAAAAGAAAGGCTTTATATGGAATGTTTGCGAAGGGGAATTGAAGCAAACGCCCTCCAGAATAAGATTTTCCCTGTGCTTGGAGACTTCAAGCAAACTTGCTTTAAACCGAACAACCTTGATGTGGTCTTTGCCAACCCTCCTTACTTTGAGGTTGGAAGGGGAAGAAGGAGCCCAAACGCTTTTAAAGAGGTGGCAAGAAGGGATGATGCTTTAAGCCTTAAAGAGCTCCTTCAAGGGGCAAAGGCTCTTCTAAAAACCAAAGGAAGGCTCTATCTTATCTTCACTGCCTATCGCACAACCGAGCTTATAAACCTCTTATATCAGCATGACTTGACTCCAAAGGTCGTAAGATTTGTCCATTCTTACCCAGGAGACAGAGCAAGGCTCGTTTTAATTTGTGCCCAAAAATCTGCCGCAGAGGAAGTTATAGTCCTTCCCCCGCTTTTTATCTACAAGGGAAGAAAGGGAGATTACACCGAGGAGGTCAAGGAATGGTTGAAAGGATAAGGTTGGCTCAGGAACTCCTTGATGAGTGTAGGGTATCAGCTCTTCTTTTAATGAGTTCGGCAAATGTTTTTTACCTTTCAGGTCTTAAAGCAAGCCTTGCCTATTTGGTGATCACGAAAGAAAAAGCCTACCTTCTTACAGACGGGAGATACTTTGAAAGGGCAAAGCCCTTAGCCCATGACCTTCTTGAGGTGCACCTCATCCTTGAAAACCCCCTGAAAACCCTGAAAAAATTCCTCCGCTCCATTGGTGTTTCTTCTGTCGGAATAGAAGGAGATTATGTAACCCTTGCGGTTAAGTCTGCCCTTCGCTCAAGATTTTATAAGCTCGTTCCTTTGCTCTCACCCTTAAAAAAGCTCCGCCTAAAAAAGGATAAAACAGAGCGAGATCTCATAAAGAAAGCGATAAATCTTACGGATAGAATATTCAAGGACCTTTTAAATGAGCCTCTAAGCGGGGAGACTGAGCTTAGCTTGAGAGGAAAAATCGTCAACAAAGCTTTTACTTTAGGCTCAACCGGGGAATCTTTTCCAGCCATAGTTGCCTTTCGAGAACATTCAGCCATACCCCACTGGGAAAGCTCAAGCACTAAGATTAAAGGAAAGGGGGCTCTTCTTTTTGATATGGGGGTTATCTATCAGGGCTATGTGAGCGATTTCACAAGAACGGTTTACCTTGGCAGGGCTGACGAGGAGTTCAAGAGGGCTTATCAATGGGTAAAGGAAGCCTACTTTAAAGCCCTGGAGATGGTTAAGGTTGGGCGGGATGTTAGGGAGGTTGACCTTGCGGTAAGGGATCACTTCAAGGAAAAGGGAGTGCTTAGCCATTATACCCATTCGACCGGACATGGAGTTGGGATCGAAGTTCATGAACCGCCAAGGCTTTACTACAAGCTTAAAGAGGAGATTAAGATAGAAGAAGGCATGGTTTTTACCATTGAGCCGGGTTTATACTTTCTGGGGAAGTTTGGGATAAGGCTTGAAAACATCGTGTTTGTTGAGGATGGAAGGGGCGTTGTTTACTCTGAGGTCCCTCTTGAATTGCTTGAACTTTAGAATATAATTTTATTTATCCGGGGTCGTCTAACTGGTAGGACATGGGACTTTGGATCCCAGTATCCTGGTTCGAATCCAGGCCCCGGAACCATTTTTAATGTTAAAGCTTGGAGGAGTGGCCGAGAGGTCGAAGGCGCTCGCCTGCTAAGCGAGTGCACGGGTGAACAGCCCGTGCCGCGGGTTCGAATCCCGCCTCCTCCGTTTGAGATATAGAAGCTTGCCGGCGTAGCTCAACTGGCAGAGCGTGGGATTTGTAATCCCAAGGTTGAGGGTTCAAGCCCCTCCGCCGGCTCTCTCCTTTTATGCCCCACTTCAAGGCTGGAAATCGTTTCTTTTTTGACCCATCAACTAATCTTCTTTCCCCCGAAGAAACTCATCATTTAGCTAGTGTCTTAAGACATAAACCAAGGGACCAAATCATTGTCATCGATGGTCTTGGGCAGGAATTTCAAGCAAGGGTTTTAGCTATAGAAAGAACCAAGGAAGGGGAACAAGCTCGGGTTGAAATCCTAAAGCTCGTTCGTAAAGAGTTTCCACCAAGAATAAAGATAACAGCCCTCATTCCCATCCTAAAAGGCGACTTAACCGAGTTTTTGGTTGAGAAGGGAACTGAGCTTGGAGTTTGGCGTTTTATTCCTTTTTTTAGCAGACATACGGTTGTTAAGCCAAAGAAAAACTTTACTCCAAGGCTAAGGGCAAAAGCCATCTCAGCCTTAAAACAATCAGGAAGGCTGATCTTGCCTGAGGTCTGCGCCCCAGCCGACCTAAAAACCTTAGTAGAAGCTATTCCAGCTAATTCCCTTAGAGTCTTAGCCCATCCTCAGGGCGAGCTAATTCCTGAAAATTTGCTTAGCCTCTTTAAAAAAGAAGACCTCGCTGAGGTTTATTTAATTTCTGGTCCTGAGGGAGGGTTTTCGGAAGAGGAGCTATCTCTGCTTTTTGAAGCTGGGTTTAAAACTCTTTGCCTTTCCCCTTACATTTTGAGGGCTGAGACGGCAAGCCTTACCCTCATGAGCTTAGCGCAAGCCCTAAGCTTTTCTTTTGATAAGGATAAACTTTCTTAACTTCCCATAACATTCTAAAAGGGCGTAGTTTCTTTCAAAGTCTTTGGCAACCAAAAGAGGTTGGGAAATTGGTAACCCCCTGATTGAGTATTATATTATAAAAGCCAAAGGTTCACATAAAGACCGTGAGCTTCGCGATGGAAGGCCTTGCGAGAAGTAGGAAAAAGGAAACGCAAGCCTTGATAAAAAAGTTGCAAAAAGAATTTAAGCTTCATTCTACGGTTTCCCCTAAGGGGGACCAGCCTAAAGCCATAGAGGAGCTTGTTTCCGGGCTTAAGAAAGGGTATAAGCACCAGGTTTTGCTTGGGGTTACTGGTTCTGGGAAAACCTTTACCATGGCCAATGTCATCGCAAGGGTCAACAAACCAACCTTGGTCATCGCCCCCAACAAGACCTTAGCTGCCCAGCTTTACAACGAGTTTAAGAAGCTCTTCCCAGAGAACGCTGTTGAATACTTTGTCTCCTACTACGACTACTACCAGCCAGAAGCTTATGTGCCAGCAACGGACACCTACATTGAAAAGGACGCCTCGATAAACGAGATCATAGAAAGACTTAGGCATTCGGCAACTACTGCAGTGCTTACCAGGCGGGATGTCATTGTCGTTGCCAGCGTTTCTTGTATCTACGGTCTTGGCGCTCCCCATGAATACTTCGCAAAGCACCTTTACTTAAGAAGAAACGAGAAGATTACGAGGGATAAGCTGATCCTCTCCTTAGTAAAGATGCACTATGAGCGGGTTGAGACAGATTTTACCCGAGGAACCTTCAGGGTAAGGGGGGATGTGTTAGACATCTTTCCGGCAAACGAAGAAAAACGAGCCATAAGGGTCTCTCTTTGGGGAGATGAAATCGAATCCCTAAAGATTATTGACCCTTTCAGGGGAAAGACCTTAGGCGAAGTTGAAGACTACCTTATCTTCCCAGCAACGCATTATGTAACCTCTGATGATAAGCTTAGGGTAGCCATCGAAGAGATTAAGAAGGAGCTTAGAGAACGGGTTTCCTGGTTTCGTTCTCAGGGGCTTCACCTCTACGCTGAACGTTTGGAAAAAAGGACGCTTTATGACCTTGAGCTTTTGGAAGAGGTAGGCTATTGCAAGGGGATAGAAAACTATAGCCGGTATCTTGACGGAAGGCGCCCTGGAGAGCCACCTTACACCCTTCTTGATTACTTCCCTGAGGACTATCTCATCTTTATCGACGAAAGCCACATCACTATACCCCAGCTTGGGGGTATGCACAGAGGAGATAGGTCAAGGAAGCAAACCTTGGTGGATTACGGGTTTCGCTTGCCTTCAGCCTTGGACAATAGACCCCTCACCTTTGAAGAGTTTGAAGAAAGGGTAAATCAAATGATCTATGTATCAGCAACCCCTGGGGATTACGAGATTTCTCGCTCTGAAGGAAGGGTAATTGAACAGATCATAAGACCCACGGGTCTTCTTGACCCTGAGGTTGAAGTCCGCCCCCTTGATAATCAAGTTGACGACCTATACTTCGAAATAAAAAAAAGGGCAGAAAGGGGAGAAAGGACGCTTGTCTGCACCTTGACTAAAAGAATGGCTGAAGAGCTCACAGATTACTACAAGGAGCTTGGGCTAAAAGCGTGCTATCTTCATTCGGACCTGAAAACTTTAGAGAGGGCACGGATCATAAGAGACCTGCGAAGGGGAGTTTACGATTGTTTAATAGGGATAAACCTCCTTCGTGAGGGGTTAGACCTTCCTGAGGTCTCTCTCATTGCCATCCTTGATGCCGACAAAGAGGGCTTTCTCCGGTCTGAGAGGAGCTTAATTCAGATGATTGGGCGAGCAGCCCGGAATGTTAACGGTAAAGCTATCCTTTACGCAAACACCATCACTCGTTCCATGAAAAGAGCTATTGAGGAGACGGAGAGAAGAAGGCGTATCCAGGAAGAATACAACCGGGCCCATGGCATAGTTCCTCAAACGGTGATAAAATCCCTCGACGACCCGCTGATGCAGATGATATCCGCGGATTATGTTGACTTAGAAAAGCTTGTTCGTCTTAAAGAAAAGTTTTCCTCCGTAGAGGAGCTTAGAGCCGAAATAGAGAGGGTGGAGAAGGAGATGAAGGAATGCGCAAAGAGGTTTGAGTTTGAAAGGTCAGCTGAGCTCAGAGACAGGCTATTTTCCCTTCGCCAACTTCTTCTTGAATGGGAGTAGACCTTGCCTAAGCTTCCAAAAACTAACCCGAGGGCCGTCGCCCTACGAACCCTCCTAATCTGGGAAAAGAATAAACCACCGGTTGATGAGCTGATAAGCGAGGTTCTAACAAAAAGCGTCCTTCCTCAAGAAAGGGACCGAGCTTTAGCAACTGAGCTTGTCGTAGGTGCCATCAGACACCTTAGATACATCGACTTTTTAATCTCCCGCTTCTCTCAAGAACCCTTAGATAAGCTTGACCCTGAAGTCAAGAACGTTCTTCGGCTTGGCATCTATCAGCTCCTTTTTACTCGAATTCCACCCTGGGCAGCCCTTGCGGAAACGCTAAAGCTTCTCTTAAGAAGAGGAAGGGGAAAGTTTGTCAGAGATTTTGTCAACGCAGTCTTACATAGGATAGCAGAATCTAAAAACAACCTGCCAGAGCCCCCAAAAGAGGTCTCTGAGCTTTACTTGGCGGTTAAGTATTCCTACCCCGATTGGCTTGTCAATAGATGGCTGAAAAGGTTTGGGCTGGAAGACACAGAGAGACTACTTAGTGCTGGCAATGAAAGACCACCCCTAATCATCAGAGCAAACCTTCTAAAAGTTACCCGAGACAATCTGCTGGAATACCTTAGAAAAGACCAAGTTCCTGAGGCAGAAGCCTGCAAATATTCTCCTGCGGGGATATTCTTGAAAGGCTTTAACGGAAAGGTAACAGACCTTAAGCCCTATCACTTTGGTTGGATAACCGTTCAAGATTCGGCAAGTCAACTCGTCACCTACCTTTTAGACCCAAAGCCCGGAGAAAGAATCCTTGATGCCTGCGCTGGAGTGGGTGGAAAAACTACACACATCCTTGAGCTCTGCGAAAATAGAGCTGAAGTCTGGGCGGTTGACCTCTATGCCTTCCGTTTAAAGAAGCTTGAAGAAAACTGCCTTCGGCCTGGACTAAGGCTACCCCAGATGTTTGAAGGTGATGCCGTTCAGCTTATGGAAAAGCTCAAGCCTTGCCCCTTTGACAGGATCCTCATCGATGCACCCTGCACTGGTACTGGGATTATCCGGAGGCATCCTGACATCAAATGGGTAAGAACAGAAGAAGATTTTCTTGAAGTTCCGCAAAGACAGCTTAGGCTCCTTAAGGGCTTAGCCCCCTATCTCAAGAAAGGTGGCGTTTTAGTCTACTCAACCTGTAGCCTTGAGCCTGAAGAGAACGAAGAGGTAGTCCAGGCTTTCTTAAAAGAACATCCAGAATTTGTGATAGAAAATCCGGAAAAGGTGTTAAGAAAATATTGCGGGGAAGCGGTGGCTGAGATAGTTGAAGGAGACTACTTAAAGACCTATCCTCATAGGCACAATCTTGATGGCTTCACCGCAGTCCGGTTAAGAAAGGTTTAATTTGCAGGTTTCCCAAAGATTCTATCGCTTAGTCTAACATACCAGGCTGCAGACTGCACCTGAACAATAAAAGATAATGCAATGACCAAAGCTAACTCAGGGGCAGTTTTCCCAAAGGTCATCATGGCAATGGCTAAGCATATGGAAAGGTTGCGCATGACAGTGCCATATACAAGGGCGATGGCATCACCTCTATTAAAGAAAAACTTTCCAACCATCGTTGATAAGAAAAAGTTTAAGGCGTAAAAAAAGACTATAGGAAGGAATATTTGAAGTAAAAGGACATATTTTTTAGCGATGTCATCTGCTTTAAGAGCCATAGCGGTAAAGACTATGCCAAGCACACCGAGCGTAGAGATTACAGATAGCCTTGGCATGATATTCTTCTTAAACTTTTCAGGACCATAGGTTTTAACCAAATACCGCTGGGTTATATAACCTGCAATCATCGGTATGATAACGATGATTAAAATCTGCTTAAAGATGTAGACTACATCAACCTTCAAATAAGCAGACATAAGAAAGCTAACATAAAAAGGCGTGGCTAAGGACCCTAAGATTAAACCTATAACCGTCATCTTAATTGCGGCTTCCACATTACCCTTGGCAAAGCCGGTCCAAGAGATGGTCATCCCGCTTGTGGGAACAAGCCCAGAAAGGAGAAGCCCAAGGGTCAGATAATAGTTATCACCAAAGAAAAGCTTCCCTAAATAAAAAGCCACAAAGGGGATGATAAAAAAGTTGATAATTTGAGCTGTGAGAACCACCTTGGTATCACCTGGCTCCTTAAGCTTCTTAAAGTTTACTCCGATCATCATCGGGTAGATCATCAGAAAAGTAAAAAAAAGAACATAGCTCTTTAAAAAGCTTAGGTCAAAATACAACCCGCAGATGAAGCCAAGAAGAAGACTAAGAGGGATAAACACCACTAAATTTTTAGTAATTTTTTGCAACAAACCCCACATATACCCTCCCATTCAACACAATCTTGAATAACTTTTCAATATTATAATGATTTTTTTAGAAAAAGAAAGAGGTGGTAAAAAGGGTAATGTCTTATCCAGAGAAAGAGGGGGGCATTGGCTTTTCCCATAAAAGATGCTTAAGAGCGCAAAAGTCTATACAATCGCATAAAATCTTCTACGCTTAGCTCTTCGGCTCTTGCTAAAGGGGAGATGTTTGCCCGCGCAAGAAGGTCTTGAGAAATCTTTGACCTTAGGGCTTTTCTCCGGTTAGCAAAAAGCTTGACTAAAAAACCTTTATAATCTTTAAGGTCAAAGGCTTCAACCTTGGGCTTGCGCTTTAGCCTTATGACCGCAGAATCAACCTTAGGTTGTGGGACAAAGAACCTTGGGGGAACGGTCATCATATACTCTATGTCATAAAAGGTTTGAATAAAAACGGAGAGCCAGCTTTCAACTCCCATCCATCTTTCCGCAACCTCCTTCTGCACCATAAAAACCGCCAAAGGAACCTTATGAAAATAATAGACCATCCTTTCTGCGATGAGGCTTGCTCGGTTGTAAGGAAGGTTGCCAAGGACCTTAAATTCCGCCTCAAGGATCAAAGAATAATCAAACTTCCCGGCGTCATCCTTAAAAAGGATAACTTTCTCCTCTTGAATTTCATCTTTAAACCTTTCTTTAAGATAGGCGACCATCTCATCGTCTATCTCAAGAAGATAAACTCTTTTTGGATTTCTTTTTAGGATCTCTTCGGTTAGATTTCCCGTGCCAGGACCGATTTCAACGATAGGGTCTGCAGAAGAAATTTCAGCAAACTCGGCTATTTTGGATAAGACCCCAGAGGAGACGAGAAGATGCTGCCCAAACTTCTTTTTAAGCCTTGGTCTTGGCTTCACTTAGGTATTTTTTTCAAATTCGGAGATGGGCAAGGGCTTCTCAAAGTAAAAGCCTTGAAGATAGTCGCAACCAAGCTTAGTAAGGATTTCCGCTTGTTCTTTAGTCTCTACCCCCTCGGCTAAAGCCTTAGCCCCAAGACCATGGGCAAGGTCTATGATAGTTTTAACCAATTGTTTACTCTTCGGTTCGTCGTTCTTTAATGCTCTAACAAAGGTGATGTCGATTTTTACGACATCAATCGGTAGGTCTTTAAGGTAGGAGAGGTTGCTATAGCCTGTTCCAAAGTCGTCAAGGGCTATCCGAACCATGGGTAAGTTTTTTAAAAATTCGCAAACCTCTTTTGCCCTTTGCGGGTCATCAATGGTTGCTCGTTCCGTGATCTCAAAGACAAGAGGTGCAGAAAGCGATCGTAGCTCATCTTCCCTTTCCAGGAAAAAATTTTTATTGTAGAAGGTTGCGGGATGGAGGTTCAAACCAAGGGAAATTTTAAAAGCGTTGATCAAATGGACAACGGTTTTAAAAGCCCATCTTTCAAACCTTTCAAGGTAGATAGACCTTTCAAGAGTTTGAATGAACACTTCCGCAGGGATAACCTCACCGTTTGGTTTGACAATCCTAACTAAGGTCTCACCACCAGCAAGGCTAAAGGTATCGGCATAAAAATAGGGTTGAATAAAAAAGGTAAACCAATTGTTGCTCAGGGCTTCGCGGATAAGCCTTTCTACCGAAAGCTCGTTCTGAAGATAGTCTGAAATCTGAGAGTCAAAAAATTGGACCTTGTTTTGACCACTTTTTTTAGCAAGTGCACAAGCAACCTGAGCGCGCCGATAAAGGGTTTCAGATGAAGTGCCATCGAGGGGATACAGGGCAACACCAAGATTGTAGTTAAGCGTAAAGATTTCTCCCTTTTGGGTGAAAGGTATTTCAAAGATAAGCATTATATAGTCAAGGTATTGTAGAATGGTTTTACGGTGTTCTAAGCGAGGGATAAAGATGGCAAACTCATCAGCTGCTGTCCTCCCTATGACGACCGAGGCTTCAAAAGCTTTCTTTAGCCTTTCTCCTACCTCTTTCAAGACCTCATTTCCCGCTTCAAGCCCGTAGAGGTCGTTTACGGCAGAGAAATTATGAAGGTCAAGCACAAGCATGCCGGCATACCGAGGGTTAGCTAACAGGGCGCTATGAGTTTCTTCAAGGAAAGAAGAAAGGTTTAAAAGATCGGTTAATTTGTCAAATCTCAAGGATTGTTCAAGAGACTCGATGATCTCAACATAAGGTGTGATTTCATGGGCAAGAAGAAGAGCAAATTTCCCACCTTCGGTTTGGACGGGAATGAGTTCAAAAAATAAATATTTGTTCCCTCCTAAAAAGGGACCACCTTCTCTGAAGGATAGTCTGACTTCATATACGCTTTGATAGATAAAATTATTAGCAAGGTGATCTTTAACGATGATTTCATCAAAGTTTGGAAAGAGGTCAAAAAGGCTTTTTTCTTCAAGGGGATAACCTTCAAAGAACCCTTTAGCTCCCTCGTTATAGCAAAGGACTTTTAGCTCATTGTCAAAAAGGATAACCACATGGTTAGAACGGAAAAGGGCTTCTAAGATTGAGCGTGCGTATTCTAAAGGGATTTCGCATTTCATTTGGTAAAGTAGTATAAAAAGATTTGATAAGTTGTCAATGTTACAAGAGGCTTTTGCAACTTTTCTCATGCTTGTAAAGAATTCAAAATCGGTTTAAGATAAAAATTCTAACATGAACCCAGCAGAAGAAAAGTGGGAAAAATTAGAGAGGGCAAGGAAGCTCTTTGGCTTGCCCGCAAGAATTACAAGAAAAGAGGTCGTTGAGCGCTACCATCAGCTTGCAAAGCGCTACCATCCAGACCATGGCGGAGATGCTGAGAAGATGAAAGAGATAAACGAGGCTTATCATCTCCTAATTTCCTTTTGCGATAACTACCCTATTGAGATAAAGCCCCTTGATAATACCTTTGACCCAGTAGACTTTTGGTTCCAACACTTTAGCGAGGACCCAGTTTGGGGAAAGTTCTCCGATAGATAAAAGAAGAGGATAGGCTAAAGATGCTTATCGTTCAAAAGTATGGCGGAACCTCCGTTGCTAACCTTGAGCGTATAAGGAATGTTGCCGAAATGGTCGCAGAATACAAACGGGCTGGGCATGACTTAGTAGTTGTAGTCTCAGCCATGGCTGGAGAGACAGATAGGCTCATAAACCTTGCCAAATCTATCACTGAGAACCCGCCCCTTCGTGAGCTCGACATGATTGTATCAACGGGAGAGCAAGTCACATCAGCCTTACTTGCTATAACCCTTCAGGCGATGGGCTATAAAGCAAGAGCCTTTCTTGGCTACCAAATCCCCATCTATACTACCGACCTTTTTACCAAGGCTCGTATCAAGGAGATAAAGGTAGATACCATAAAATCAGCCCTTGCCCGGGGTGAGATAGTGGTCGTTGCTGGCTTTCAGGGAGTAACCGAAGAGGGAGACATTACCACCCTTGGAAGGGGTGGGTCTGACACCACCGCCGTTGCTTTAGCCGCAGCCTTAAAGGCTGACCTTTGCGAAATTTACACCGATGTTGAAGGCGTCTACACTGCAGACCCTCGCATCGTTCCAAAAGCAAGAAAGTTAGCTAAAGTGTCCTATGAGGAGATGCTTGAGATGGCAAGCTCTGGGGCTAAGGTCCTTGAGATGCGCTCCGTTGAGTTTGCTATGATCTATAAGGTGTCCTTAGTTGTTCGTTCAAGCTTTAGTAGGGCTAACGGGACATCAATTACCGAGGAGGATGAGGAGATGGAAAAGGTCTTGGTTTCAGGAATAACTTACAACCGAAACGAGGCAAGGATAAGCATATACGGTGTGCCTGATGTGCCAGGCGTTGCGGCAAAGATCTTTGGTCCCATAGGGAATGCTGGCATCATCGTTGACATGATCATTCAGACGGCAAGACCAGACGGCAAGGCAGACCTCACCTTTACTGTCCCCCGCACCGATTTCAAACAGGCTATGGAGATAGTCAAAAAGATTGCCGAGGAGCTTAAGGCTGAAAGAGTAGAAGGAGACGACAGCATCGCCAAGGTATCCATCATAGGGGCTGGCATGAGAACCCATTCAGGAGTGGCAACGAAGATGTTTGAAACCTTAGCTAAGCACGGGATAAACATCATGATGATCTCTACTTCGGAGATAAAGATTTCCTGCGTCATTGATGAAAAGTTTACCGAGCTTGCTGTAAGAGCCCTGCATGAAGCCTTCCAGCTTGAAGGGGAGGTGAAGGAAGAAAAATGAAAAGGGTTGAAATCTATGACACCACCTTAAGGGATGGAGCCCAGGCTGAAGAGGTAAATTTTTCTGTAGAGGATAAGGTCCGCATCGCCCTAAAGCTTGACGAGTTTAGGGTTGACTACATAGAGGGGGGGTGGCCTGGCTCAAACCCTAAGGATTTCCAATTTTTTAAAGAGATTGCCAACTATCAGCTAAAGCATTCCAAGGTGATTGCCTTTGGCAGCACTCATCATCCAAAGAAGGACCCTGAGAGGGATGAGATCTTTCAGAGTTTGCTCCATGTTCGGGCTGATGGCGTAACCATTTTCGGCAAGACCTGGACTATCCATGTTAAATCAGCCTTAAACACCACCCTTGAGCACAACCTTGAGATCATTTACAACTCCGTCCGGCACCTCAAGGATAGGATGCCGATAGTTTTTTATGATGCTGAGCACTTTTTTGACGGCTTCAAAGAGGACCCTAATTATGCCCTGGAGACGATAAAAAGGGCTTGGCAGGCAGGGGCTGATTGCATCATTCTTTGCGATACCAACGGCGGCACTTTGCCCCATGAAGTTGCAGAAATCATAAACCGAGTAAAGCTAGTTCTTGGGGAAGACTTTCCCTTTGGAATACATGCCCACAACGATAGCGAGTGTGCGGTAGCAAACTCCTTGGCGGCGGTTTTACTTGGGGCAAGGCAGGTGCAGGGGACGATAAACGGAATAGGCGAGCGCTGCGGAAATGCTAACCTCTGCTCCATCATCCCAAACCTAATCCTAAAGATGGGTTATGAAATTTCATCAAAGGATGTTTTGCATAAGCTTACCGAGGTTTCGCGCTTTGTCTTCGAGATAGCTAACCTTCCCCATCCTTCAAGGCTTCCCTATGTGGGAAGGTCTGCCTTTGCCCATAAGGGTGGAGTGCATGTCTCGGCGGTGCTTAAGCATCCAAAGACCTATGAACACATAGACCCATCTCTTGTTGGAAATGAAAGAAGGGTCCTTGTTAGCGACCTTTCAGGAAAGAGTAACATCGTCTACAAGGCCAAGGAGTTTGGGATAGAGCTTGAGCCTGACAATCCTCTTCTTGCCAAGATAGTGGAAGAGATTAAAAAGCTTGAGGCTGAGGGCTTTGAGTTTGAGGCCGCTGAAGCCTCGCTTGAGCTCTTGGTCTACAAACTTCTTGGCGAGCCCAAACAATACTTTGAGCTCCTAAGCTACCGGGTTATCGATAGCCATTTTAACAAAACTGGGCAAGCTGAGGCTACGGTAATCGTGCGGGTTCCGCCTGGGGTTGGAGAGGTCGAGCACACCGCTTCCCTTGGGAACGGTCCAGTAAACGCCCTTGACAACGCCCTAAGGAAAGCCTTAGTTCGGTTTTACCCTCAGATAAAAGAGATGGAGCTTGAGGACTACAAGGTTAGGGTTTTGCCAGGTCTTCCGGGAACCTCTTCAAAGGTCAGGGTTTTCATCCTTTCAAAAAGTAAGGATAGAAAATGGGGGACTGTAGGCGTCTCAACTGACATCCTTGAGGCAAGCTGTCAAGCCCTCGTTGACTCCTACACCTATAAGCTCTTCCTTGATAAAAAGAAAAAAGGGGTTTAAAGATGCCAATAAGGATCTCCTTTGCTGGCAAGGGTGGAACGGGAAAGAGCACCCTTTCAGCGCTACTCATCAACTACTTAGTTGATAAGGGGCTAAATCCTATCCTTGCCGTTGACGCCGATCCAAACGCAAACCTTAACGAACTTTTGGGGGAGGAGGTGCACATTACCCTTGGCGAAATAAAAGAGGAGCTAAGAAAGAGCGTTCCAGACTCTATGGCAAGGTATGACTATGTAGAGATGAGGCTTCATCAAGCTATAATTGAAGGAACCGACTATGACTTAATCGTCATGGGTCAGCCTGAGGGTCCAGGCTGTTATTGTGCTGCTCACTCCTTCTTGTCTCAAGCCATTGAAAAGCTTATGAAATCCTACCGCTATTTAGTGATAGACAACGAAGCAGGGATGGAGCATCTTTCCCGTTTAAACCTTCTTGAGATGGAGCACCTTATCGTCGTCTCCGATGCCAGCATGAGAGGGATAATGACCGCAGGAAGGATCGCTGACCTTCTTAAGACCTTGCAGGTAATGGTAGAAAACCTTTGGTTTATAGTCAACCGTTCCCCTTTGCCTGTCCCTGAAGAGCTCTCCTCCTATGCTAAGGAGGTTTGCGAAAAATCTGGGCTAAAACTCTTAGCCTTTTTACCAGAAGACCCTATGGTTTTAAGGTATGAGGTCTCAAGGACGCCTGTTTTTTCCTGGCAAAACTCCCTTCTCAAAGAAAAAGCCTATGAAACTTGGGAAAGACTAAATCTAAAATGAGCCTAAGGATCTACAACAGCCTCACTCGTAAAGTAGAAGAGTTTACTCCCTTAAACCCTCCAAAGGTCACGATGTATGTCTGCGGGATCACCGCCTATGATTCCAGCCATCTTGGGCATGCCAGGTCGGCTGTGACCTTTGATGTCCTCTATCGCCTTCTACTTTACCTCTGCTATGAAGTTATCTATGTTCGGAACATAACCGACATCGACGATAAGATCATAAACCGAGCAAACAGGGAAGGCATCTTTTGGAAGGACCTGACAGAAAAATACACTAAAGAATACCAAGAGGAGTTAAAGGAGCTAAAGGTTCTTCCCCCTACCTTTGAGCCCAAAGCAAGCGACCATATTCCGGAGATCATCTCTCTCATAGAACGGCTCATAGAGCTTGGTTATGCCTATGTTAGCGATGGGGATGTTTACTTTGCGGTAGAAAAATTTCCCTCCTACGGAAGGCTTTCAGGTAGAAAACTTGAGGACCTGATAGCTGGGGTAAGGATTGACCCTTCAGAAAAGAAGAGGCATCCCCTTGACTTTGCCCTTTGGAAGTCGGCAAAGCCTGGCGAGCCTTTTTGGCATAGTCCCTGGGGACCGGGTAGACCGGGATGGCACATTGAGTGCTCCGCCATGAGTATGAAATACCTTGGAGAGACGATAGACATCCACGGCGGAGGTATGGACCTAAAGTTCCCTCATCATGAAAATGAGATTGCTCAAAGCGAGGCGGCAACGGGAAAACCTTTTGTCCGCTACTTCATACATCATGGCTTGATCACTGTAAACGGCGAAAAGATGAGTAAAAGCCTTGGCAACTTTGTCACCACACGGTTCCTCCTTGAAAACTATCACCCTGAGGTAATCAGAGCCTTTTTCCTTTCGCAAAACTACGCCTCACCCCTTGACTACAGCGAAAAGGCTCTAAAGGACACAGAAAAAGCTGTCTATCATCTATATGAAACCTTATACCTCGCTTTAAGACTTAAGACAGATAAAGAAGGAGAAAGCTCAAAGGAATTTTTAGAGCTAAAAGAGCACTTTGTTAACTTTAAGCAAAACTTTCTCTCAGCTTTGTTAAACGACTTGAACACCGCCTTAGCCCTTGGGCATCTATACTCCTTGGAATCAAAGCTCTATGAGCTTGTGACCAAGGCAAGCCAAAAGTTAGTCCAAAAGGACTTGGTTGAGCTTAGAGAAATGATAAAGGAGCTACAGGAGCTTGTAGGGCGCCTTCTTGGTCTTGCTGAAGAGGACCCGATAGAGTTCTTTAAAAAGGAGAGGGAAAGGAAGCTTAGCCTTCAGGGTGTCTCCGTAAAGCAGGTTGAGGAGCTAATCCAAAAGAGGTTTTTAGCAAGAAAAGAAAAAAACTTTGCCCTTGCCGATAGCCTTAGAGAGGAGCTTAAGGCTTACGGAGTCCTGCTAAAAGACTTTAAGGATGAAACCTTCTGGTATGTAGAATGACTTGGTTTGATTTTATAAGCCTTGCCGTTCTTTTTTACTTTGTCATTCGAGGTTTTTTCCGTGGTCTCCTGCGAGCCCTTTTTCCGTTGGTAGGGATGATTGTTGCTTTTCTTTATTCTGGATGGTTTGCCCTAAAGCTCCAGGGGTTTGTGGCTAAGTTTGTATCCCATCCCAAGGCTCAATTCTTTTTGAGCCTCTTTTTAGCCTTTTTCATCATCTACTTTACCTTTGTGTTAGCTGGTTTTCTCCTCTTTACTATGCTAAAGAGCTTAAATCTAAGCATCGCTGATAGGGTCCTTGGGTCTCTTCTTGGCTTCGTTAAAGGAACCCTGCTTATCACCTTTTTGTATCTTTTGTTCTTGCTAACGCTGCCCGGCGAAAAGGCAACCTTTGAACGTTCCCTAACCTATCCCTTGGTTAGCAGGACTTTGAACATGATGAAAGGGCTTTTACCTAAGGACTTTGTAGAGTTTATTCAGAAGACGAGGAAGCTCTATGAGCTTCCTCGGGAGTTTCAACCTAATCTAAAGTGAGCCTTTCACAGAGAAGATAGCCTCCTCGGCTGGCAGCAAGGCCCTCCTTAAAGCATGAGCCACTGCTTTAAAAAGGCTTTCGGCGATATGATGGGAATTTTTGCCGTAGAAATTCCTTATATGAAGGGTAAACATTCCGTTTAGGGCAAAGGCTCTGAAGAATTCTTCTATCAACTCGACATCGAAACTTCCTATGTTAGATACAGAAAACTCAGCAGAATAATAAAAATAAGGGCGACGCACGAGGTCAACCACTGCTTGGCTTAGGGCATCATCCATGGGTATGGTTGCCTCTCCAAAACGGCAAATTCCCTTTCTATCCTCCAAGGCTTCATCTAAGGCTAAACCAAGGACAATGCCCACATCCTCAACGGTATGATGATAGTCTACCTCAAGGTCCCCCTCAGCCTTAAGCTCAAAGAGCATGCCAGAATGAAAGCTCAGAGTTTCAAGCATGTGGTCAAAAAAACCTATCCCTGTTTGAACGCGAGTTTCTTCAAGGAACTCTCCTCTCAGGTCAAAGGTAAGCTCAATGCGTGCCTCTTTAGTTTCCCGAACCCTTGAGATTAGCCCCATGATTTACCCCTAAGTAAGCTTAAACCTATCTGCTACCTCTTTTAGTTTTTCAATGACTTCTTCTAAGGTTTTAGCTATTTCGCTATTTTCTGAAGCTAAGGACCTTAGTTTTTCTACCGCCTGGACGAGTTCATCCATGGTTTGACTGATCTCAGCCGTTGACCTTGAGCTCTCTTGCAAGTAGTTGTTCATCTCCCCGATGGTGATAGTCTGCTCTTCCGTTGCGCTTGCTATAACATTTGCCGCATCGTTTATTTGGATCACGCTCTCTTTTATGTCTTCAATGGCCGCGATGGTTTCTTGCACATTTTCTTGAATGGTTTTGATCATGTCTTCTATGGTTTTGGTAGCTTGCTGCGTCTGTCTTGCAAGCTCTTTAACCTCGTTTGCCACAACCGCAAAGCCCTTTCCTGCTTCACCTGCTCTTGCCGCTTCAATCGAGGCATTGAGAGCCAAGAGATTAGTTGCCTCGGCGATGTTGTTGATAAGGGTAATGATTTCTCCGATCTTTTTGCTGTTCTCAAGAAGCTTTTCCACAATCTGATGAGCCATCTCGGTCCTTTCCTTTGCGTCCTTTGTCATGTCTGTAGTCTTAAGGACGCTTTTTGTGATCTCCTGAATGGCAAGGTTCATCTGTTCAAAGGAGTGGGCTACCTCAGAAAGGCTCGTGTTTATCTCTACGACCTTCTGGTTCACCACTTCAGTAACTGTAGCTAAGTTGTTTGCTGAAAGGTCAACATCTTGAGATTTTTGCTGAATGTTTGCGCTGATGGGTAAAACATTTTTGATAGCCTCAACAAGCCTTTGAATAAGTTCAACTAACCCTCCTCTCATCCTCTCAAGGGTGGAAATAAGCCTTCCTATTTCATCATCTTTATCATAGCTAAACCTAACGGAAAGGTTCCCTTGAGCTAAGTCTTCTGCTACCTCCATCACCTTGCTCAAGGGTTTCTGCAGGTTTTCCCTCATGAAGCGATGGATAACGAGCCCCGCAATTAAAAGTAAGGTAAAGGTAATAAGAGCTGAGATGCCTATAACCAGATACAGCCTGTTTAAGTGCGTGTCAAGGAAGTAAATGATCTCAAAGGCTCCGTGGATTTCTCCTGCCTTCCAGCCTTCCATCGGTCCGCCTGTTAGGTCCTTACCCTCTTTGTTCCCCCAAAGCTCATAGGATTTCGCTGGGTCGCCATGGCAAATAAGGCAGTCTTCGGTCAAGATAACAGGACGAAAAACCCTAACAGCCTTTCTCTCCTTTCCTGAAGCTGGGTCTTTATATTTACCTTCAACCACATAGGTCCCCTTAATCTTTCCCTCCTGATACATCTTTAGCACCACCTTTTCAACCTCATCCGGTGCGTTGGCAGGGTTCCGCGGATACTCCTTGGGGGCTTTAAATAGATATCCTCCCTCTTTTTCTCCCATCCTTAGGGCCACCATTGACTGAACAACGGGCACGATGTTTAAAAGTTCGGCAACTACTTTTTTGTATTCTGCCTCATCTCCTCTTGCCTTAGCAGAAAGGGCTCTTTCTTTAAACTGAACCATAAGGTCTTTAAAGACGCCAGCTTCATGAAGCCTTCCAAAGTTTTTTCTGATGTTTTCACCTTGCAAGATGATCCCCTCTGCTCCGATTATCAAGGTTTTCTTGAACTGAGAGTAGGTATTGTAGCTCTGGATGGCAAAGGTAACCACTACAAGGATAACGATCATTATTATTACGATAAAAAGGATCCGGGAAATGAGTGAGCTTCTTCTCATACAATCCTCCTAAGTATTTATTTCAACTTTTCCAAAGCCGTTTTAATTCTCTCAACCGCTAATTGTAACACTTCTTCTGAGGTGGCAAAGGATACTCTTAAAAAGGCATCATCCCCAAAGGCTACCCCTGGGACCAAGGCAACCTTTGCTTGGTCAAGAAGATAATCTGCCATATTAAGCGAGCTTTGAATTTCTTTCTCAGCTTCGGTTTTTCTGCCATAGTAAGCCGAAAAGTCAACGAAAGCATAGAAGGCACCTTGAGGTTCATGAAACCTAAGCCCGGGTATTTCTCTTAGAGCCTGGCACAAGACCTTAGCCCTATTTGCAAAGGCTACAACCATAACCTTGACAGGCTCTTGCGGTCCAGTAAGCGCCGCTTCAGCCCCTTTCTGGGCAAAGGATGTAGCATGGGATGTGCTTTGCCCTTGAAGGTTCGAGCAGGCTTTAATCACCTCTTTTGGTCCAACTGCCCAGCCTATCCTCCAACCCGTCATGGCGTAAGTCTTTGAAACACCGTTAACTAAAAAGACCCTATCCTTTAGCTCCTTCGCAAAGGTTAAGATGTTTTCCGGACCCTTTCCGTCAAACCTTAAACGATCGTAGATATCATCGCTTATAACCCAAAGATTGTGCTTTTTGATAATTTCAGAAAGCCCAAGATAAAATTCCCGGCTATAAATAAGCCCCGTAGGATTGGAGGGGCTGTTTAATATTATCCCTTTTGTCCTTCGGGTAATGGATGCTTCAACATCGGTTAAGTCTGGCTCAAACCGCTTATCAAAGCTTGAAGAAACAATCTTTGGGATACCCCCAGCTATCTCCACCATCGGAGGATAAGAAACCCAGTAGGGAGAAAGTATTAAAACCTCATCTCCAGGGTTCACAAGGGCTAAAAGGAGATTAAATATGGCTTGCTTTGCACCGGATGCAACAATTAACTCTTCCGGGCTGTAATCAAGCCCATAATCCTCTTTTATTCTTTGACAGATAGCTTTTCTTAAGCTCATAATTCCTTGGGTAGCCACATACTTGGTAAAGCCCTCTTCAAGGGCTTTGATGCAGGCTTTTTTTATGTGTTCAGGAGTATCAAAATCAGGCTCACCTGCCGAAAGATTTAAGATGTCTTCACCTTGCTCTTTAAGAGCTTTGGCTTTAGCGTCTATGGCTAAGGTTGCGGAAGGTTTAAGACCTCTTACCCTTTCGGTAAGAAAGCTCATGAAACCTCCTGAAAGGATTTTCGAGCTTATTTTTAATTAAAAATACTTAAAATTTGTGCACCTGTCAAGGCGATTTTAGACCCTTATCCTTTACCCCTACCGTTAATCCTCTTTGAATGCGCAACCATCATATCGATGGTCCTTTCTTATTTATTTTGCCGGCGATACCATAAGCATACTTGTTAAACCTCTCAGTCCTCTTAACCTCTATTCCAGCCCCTTTTTAAATAATTCTTGACCTCATCCTCAGAGTATACTTCTGAGGGAGGAGGACCTTATAGACCCTTCCTTTTTCACCAACCAGTTTTGACATTCCTTCTTTTAGACCGAATTTATTTTGAACTACTTCTGGGTGAAATATTTCAAGCCTTGAAGGGTCCTCTAATTTTTCAAGCATTGAGGGATTAAACTTATGCGCCATATGGTTATTACACCTCTCTGTAAGCCCTTGACAAACCTATATATATTGATTAATTATTATAATATGAAATGGGCCCGTAGCTCAGCTGGTTAGAGCCGCCGGCTCATAACCGGAAGGTCCCAGGTTCGAGTCCTGGCGGGCCCATCAATTCCTTGATAATGAACCTTACAGTTTCTGATATCTTAGAGTTTTTAGAAAACGTTGCTCCTTCTTCCTTAGCTGAAAAAAATGACCCCATAGGTTTACAAGTCGGTTCAAAAAAAGCTCTTGTTAAGGGCATCCTCTTAACGGTTGACCCAAGCCTCTCAGCTTGCAAGTTCGGTAGAGACCAGGGTTTAAACCTCATCGTATCTCATCATCCACTTTTCTATAATCCGGTGCAAAGCTTAACCCCCGATGCTTACCCAGGAAGCGTTGCCTACTTTGCGGTTAAAGAAGGTCTAAATCTTATTGCTTGGCATACCCCGCTTGATAAAGTCTCTTGGGGCGTAAGTGCAGCTCTTTCGGAAAGGCTTGGCTTATCCCCTGAAAGTCCGGTCCTTTCTGAAACTTCCTTGGGTGAGGGCAACGGGCTTGGGGTTCTGGTAAAATTTTCAAAATCTGTTAAACTTGGTGAGCTTGCAAAAGAAGTAGCAAAGAAGGTCAATTCTTGGGTGATGATGGTTGGAGACGAAAATTGTGAGGTAGATAGCTTAGGCATCTGTGGAGGTTCCTGCTCCTTTCTTATGGAACACTTAAAGAAGCTCTCAGTTAAAACCCTTCTTACTTCGGATGTTAAATATCATACTGCCAAACAAGCCGAAGAAGAAAGCTTCAATTTCTTAATCGTAGACCACGGCGTAGCTGAAGGCTTTGTGCTTCCTAAGCTCAAAGAAAGGCTTAATCAATTTCTCTCCAAAAGAGGGTCCCAAGTCCCCATAGTAATTTTTACCGAAAAAAGTCCATACAAGACCATACAGGAGGTGCAGACTAAAAATGCAGAATGATATTGTGCGACTCATTGAGTTGCAGAAGCTTGACTTAGAAATTCTAAAGTTAGAAAGGTCAATGGCAGAGGTCCCAGAAGCATTAAAGAAAGTAAAAGAGAAAAAGGAAAGCCTTGAGGGGAAATTAGCTAACCTTACAGCGATCATCGAAGAAAAGGAAGCTCAAAGAAAACTTTTTGAAGAGGAGCTAAAAGAGGAGATAAAAAGGCTTAAACAAACTCAGGCTCGGCTAACCCAAATCAGAGGAACAAGGGAATATCAAATCTTGCTTGCTGAAATAGAAGAGATAAAAAGAACAAACAAGCAAAAGGAAGAGGAAATCCTTAAGCTTATGGAGGAAGTAGAAAAGCTAACAGTAGAAAAAAACAAGATTGAAGAAGAATTGAACAAAATTACTCAGATTTTCGATGAAGAAAATAAAAAATTTGAAGAGCTTTGTCAAAGGTTGAAAGAGGAAATAGCGAAGCTTACGGAAAAAAGGGCTCAGATGGTAAAAAAAGTTTCATCTGGCATACTCAGAAAATACGAAATGATTAGACAAAAGAAAGGGGGAATTGGTATAGCACCCGTTGATAATGGTGTGTGCGAAGGATGTCATATGGCAATTCCTCCACAACTTTACATAGAAATTCAAAAGGATAAACGTTTCCATGAATGCCCGCATTGCAAGAGGATCATCTATTTTAAACGGTATTATCATCAAGAACCATTAGAAGAACAGGACCTAAAGGAAGCCAAAGCAAGTTCGTGAAGCGTTATTTCCTAAGCCAAGAAAATCTAGGGGCAATTCTTAAAGAGGTCGGAGAGCTTCTTCGATTAGAGAAGGTTGGAGCCATACCTACGGAAACTTTCTATGGTCTTGCCTGCAATCCTTTTTCTCAAAAGGCATTGGAACGTCTTGTAGCTATTAAGGGTCGTGAAGAGGGAAAACCAATATTACTTCTCTTGGGAAGGCTTGATGACCTTCTTGTAGTAGCTGAGAGGGTTCCACCTTTGGGGTCAAAGTTGATCAAGCTTTTTTGGCCAGGTCCTCTAACTTTGGTTCTTCCTGCGAAGAAGAAACTGCCAGAGCTCATCACCGCTGGGACAGGAACGGTTGGGGTTAGGCTTTCAAGCCTTGAGCTAACAAGGAAGGTTGCCCAAGCCTTCGGTGGACCTATCACGGGAACGAGCGCAAACAAAAGCAATGAGCCAGCCATCTCAGACCCTGAAGAGCTGTTAAAAAATTTGCCTGACCTTGACTTTATTTTAGATGCCGGAAAGACTGAAGGGAAAACCCCTTCTACTGTAGTATCCGTGGTAGAAAATAGGCTTGAGTTGATACGCGAAGGAGCCATACCTTTTGAAGAAATAAAAAGAAGGCTTAAGGAAGCTTAGCTTAGCGAGGGAGCACAAATATGAAGATAGCCTTCTGCGGAAAGGGTGGAGTTGGAAAAAGCACCCTTGCTACCCTTTTAGCCTTAACCTTCATTGATGAGGGATACAAAGTGATTGCCATTGATGCTGACCCAAGCCCCCATCTGGCAAGGCTTTTTGGTATAAAAGGTGAGGTTAAGCCCATAGCCGAGATGGCAGACCTTTTAGCGGAAAGATCGGAGAAACAAGGTCCATACTACACCCTTAATCCAAAAATCGACGACCTTCCTGAAAAGTTTGCCTTAACTAAGGATGGGCTTAGGCTTATGGTTTTGGGGGCTATCAGGGTTGCAGGGGGTGGCTGTGCCTGTCCAGAACAGACGGTTTTAAGAAGGCTTTTGCACTATCTCATCCTTACCGCAAGGGAAGTAGTCATCGTTGACATGGAGGCCGGAGTAGAACACTTCGGACGAGCAACGGTTACCCCTATGGATGTGATCTTGGTTGTGGTTGAGCCTTCAGCCGGAAGCCGAGAGACAGCAAGGCAGATTCTTCGCTTAGCAAGCGACCTAAACCTTCCCAAGGTGTATCTTTTGGGAAATAATGTTAAAAATAAGGCTCAAGAGGAAGTCTTACAGAAAGAGTTTGGAGATAAGCTCCTTGCTACTTTTCCCTATGACGAGGAGATAGAGGAGATTGAGCTTAAGGGGGACTCCCTTTGGGATTACCGCGGGCTTCTTTTTCAAAGGATGAAGGAGGCTAAGCTTGCCCTTGAAGGAATGCTCAATCAACCTTCCTGATATCCAAAGCGCAAAACCGGATACGCTCATCCCTATAAATAAGGTCGGTATAAAAAACTTAAAATACCCTATCAAGGTGCTTGACCGAGCCAAGGGATTTCAAGATACCGTAGGGGAGTTTAACCTTTATGTAGACCTTCCCTCTCATTTTAAAGGAACGCACATGAGCAGGTTCGTTGAAGTGCTGAATGAGTTTAAGGATGAAATCCATTTAAAAAATATAAAAGAAATCCTAAGAAAGCTAAAGAGTAGGCTTTCTGCTCGGTCAGCCCATCTTGAGGTTTATTTCCCCTACTTCATAGAAAAAAAAGCTCCGGTTACCGGGGTCGCAGGGCTAATGGAGTATCAAGCCTTCATGAAAGCTGCCCTTTTTACAAGAAAGTTTGATTTAGTGCTCGGTGTGGTTGTGCCGGTTATGACCCTGTGTCCCTGTTCTAAAAGCATTAGTAGGTATGGTGCTCATAATCAACGGGGAATTGTTACCATTCAAGTTAGGAGTAAGCCTTTTATCTGGCTTGAAGAGCTGATTGAAATCGTCGAGGAGAGCGCCTCATCCCCTGTTTATCCTATCCTCAAGAGACCGGATGAAAAGTATGTAACAGATAGGGCTTATGAGAACCCTAAGTTTGTAGAAGATGTAGTTAGAGCCTGCGCAAGTAAGCTCTTAAAGATTGAAGGTATCTATTGGTTTTCCGTTTCTGTTGAAAATTTTGAATCCATCCATGGGCATAACGCCTATGCCTACATCGAGCACCCTTCTCAGGGTTATTCTTCAGAGAGCTCTATGTCAAAAAAGGATGCTCCGCATTCGTAGCACTTAACATCAAGGGTATTATCTATCATAGCTACATAGATAACATTGGAACCGCATTCTTTGCAAAGCTCTATTTTTTCCTCCTCAATTGCCTTAAGGATATCTTCCTTTAAATCCTCTGGGATATCAGGGTCAAAAATTAACTGCATAGAGCCTCCGGTCTATTGAATAGTTTCTAAAATTTTAACAACGACTTCCTAAGTTGTAAAGTATTTTTTACGAAATTTTGAAAAATTTTTAGTCTTCTTCGAAGACTTCAGCTGTGAATAAATAGAGCTTTGTCTTTGGGTCCTTATAACAATCTTCTGGAAGACCAGCCTTTAGACAGCCTTGGCGTAAAAATTCCTCCCGAGTTAGATTGTATTCCGTTGCTACCTGAGGAAGGAGGACCCCACGGTTAAACCCCTTAGCGATGTAGATCCCGTGCTTGCCAACTTCAACCTCCTCAGGTCTTGCAGGATAAAAAGGGCTAAGTATAGATATCTCTATCTTAATCTCCGGTAATTCTTCAGCCGATAAAGGCGGGAACCTCGGGTCTTGGAAGGCTGATGAAAGGGCAAGCTCCGGGATCAATTGATAAAGGGGTTTATCTCCCTCTAAGACACCTATACAACCTCTGAGCCTTCCTTTTTTTGTTAAGGTTACAAAAGCTCCCCTTTTTTCATACAAATTCTTGTATTCTAAGGTAGGTGAGGGGGGCGTAAAAGGCTCCCCTTTAAAGTAATATTCTAAAGCCTTGCGAGCAAGGTTTAAAAGATACCTCCTTTCTTCATTGGTGAGCATTATTCCTTAAGTCCAAGCTTTTGTAAAATTACTTCCTTAGGTATGAGACCACCTTTCATCTCTCCATCAGGGAAGATAAAGGTTGGCGTGCCTTTAATCCTTAAGGTAGAAACGAATGTCTGGGCATCCTCAACGAGCTTTTTTCCAGCTTCGCATTGATTTTGGCTTTTATAGCCCTGCCTTAGTCCTTCAAAGCCTTTCTTGTCGCAGATGATAGAGATTGATTTTGCCTTGGCTTCTGGATGAATTTGCTCAAGAGGGAAAAGGATTACCTTTACCGCAAGCTTTCCTTGCTTTACAAGCTCATCAAGCATCTCCTCTGCCCTTTTACAAAAGGGACAGTCTGGGTCGGTGATGAAATACACAAACTTGTCTGATTTACCGTAGACAAAGGCTACCCTTTTTTCTAACTCAGCAAGCTGAGAAGGATTGAGCACAATCTTGTTTAAGAGAGCAAGCTTCTCTTGGGTAAGATTTTTCTTAGTAGATACCTCGATGATGTTCCCTGCAACAAGATACCTCCCTTGGGGGTCAACATATACCAAGCCTTTATCCGTATCTGATACTTTCAAGATTACCGAACAAAGTCCAGAAACCTCTGATGGTTCAACCTTCTCTACCGTTAACCCTTTTTGCATACCATCGAGGACCTTCTGCATAGCTTCAACCTTAGGGCAACTAAAGCTCGTTGCTCCTTGCTTACAGCCTGAAAAAACTAAAAGTGAGGTAAAGGCAAAGGTTGTTAGAAACTTTTTCATGTTTATCCCCCTATATTTTTGTAGTAATCAATCATTTGATTTTAGCCGACATTATACATTATATTCGCTTTTTAAATTTTTTACAATTTTCGCTCCGAGCCACCATTTTTTGTCCTCCCGAGCGTTAGCGAGGCATCCTCTCACCCGCCACCTGTCCTCCCGAGCATTAGCGAGGCACCCCTCACCCGCCACCTGTCCTGCCGAGCGTTAGCGAGGCACCCATCCCTTCGTTCGGGACAAGGCTTCGGGATGCCTTCCCTCGGCACGCCTCCCTTTTTGTCTTCCCAAGGCACGCCTTTCTTTTTGTCTTCCCGAGGCACGCCAGTGCCGAGGGACCCCTTACTTCGTTAATTTACAATTTAAACCATGTCAGATTTCACTAAAAGTTTTTATTATTATAATTAGAACCAACAGTTACTTAGTGCTCAGCTTCTTGCAATAGGGCGTATAACCGCTGTTAAGTTAAAAAAAACATAAAAACTTTGGAGGTAAGCCATGAAAAAGCGTGGAAGGAAACTTAAACCAGCATTTCTTTTTTGGCTCTTCTGCTTTTTCCTTTTCATGAGCTCTATTTCCTATGCCCAGGGGAAACCCCAGCCATTCGGTCTAAAGCTTGGTTTAAGCACAAAAGAAGAAACCTTGGAAATTATCAAGAAGGAAGGGGGCAAGATTACAGAAAGTGGATACAAAGTAATAATGGGTGAGATAAAAAACCCAAATGTGGAAGGGATAGAGGTTAAGGGGCTTCCTGTGGATAACCTAAGCTATGCAACCTTCTGGTTTTTTAAAGGAAAGCTCTATATGATCGTGTATCATTTTCCGCTCTCTATGAACCATGAAGAGTTTTATGTGCTCTTTGAACAATTAAAGAAAAGGTATGGACAAGCAAAGAGGTATGTAAAACCATGGCTTGCCAATGGATTAGCAGTATGGAACTTTAGCGATGTGAGGATGACTTTGTCAGCTCCTTGGGTTTCATGGGAAATGTATCTTATCTATGAGCATCTACCACTTGCAAAAGAAGTAGAAAAAAGCGATGCTGAGGTCTACCACAAAGAAACTGCAAAGCCAAAGAAAGGATTATAAAAAAACCTAAAACCTTGGAGAAGGGAGAGATAAAGATTTAACCTCCTTGAAGCAAAAGAATATATAAAAGAGGAATGAAGTGAAGGAAAAGGAGGTAAAGCTGAATCGAGGGGATGGAGGTTCTTATTACTACGCTTATTACTGCAACGATAATGAACGAAGCATTAAAAAAATTTACAAGCGATTTACTTCTTACTGTTAAAATTAAATAAACTAAATAAAGGGGAGGGATAAAATGGGTAAAAAAGTAGGTCTTGTGATTTTTAGTGTTTTAACTTTGACAGGAGCTTTTTTACCAATTGCCTCTGGGGGAAACTTTTATGTGAATATTTCTCATCTAAAGGGACTATCCTATCTTTTGTATGCAATTGCTTTTACCTTACTTATATTATCAATTGTGAACATTTATAAAGATGTCAAACACATTAAAATATGGTTTATTTCAACAAGCATACTTGGACTTCTTATTTTGCTCTATAGCACCGTAGTCGGTATTAATACTATAAACTATATAATTCAAGAAAATCTTGCTTTGGAAAAAAGAAGAATGGAGTTTAAGAAGCAATTTGAAGAAGAATGGAAAAAATTTGAGGAAGAGTTCAAAAAAGGCTGGGAAGGCCCTGAGAAATTAAAAAGCAATAAAGAAATTAAATCAGAGGGATTTAAGCCTCAAGAGATGCAAAGTTCTGAACAAATATCAATTCCTTCAGCTAAACCAGGTTTGGGCACCTATTTAATGGGTTTGTGCTTTTTAGGCGTGTTTGGTCTTAATCTTATCTCAATAAGACAAAAGTAGTAAAATAAGAAAAGAATAATTAGAGTTGAAAGGGAAGGAAGACCATATAAAAAGACACTATAAGCTATTTTATCATTTTTCTTTAGTTGAAATATAAAAGTTAAGGTCTATCACCACTACGCGAAGAGTTCCAGGTATAGGCTCACCTTCAGGTGTTCTTTCTGTCTCTACATATTCAAGGTCACAACCAACGGTTAAAGCCGCTAAGATCATACCAGCAGTCAAAGGTTTAAATCCACCAGTTATATCTGCTATAACATCTTCCGGTTTTAACCCCATTTTAGGGGCTTCCTCTTCTAAAATCTTTCGCACAGCATGATAAGCCTCTCCAGCCTCTGGTTGAGTAATGTAGACAGGATGCACCTGAGTGTTAAGACCCTTTTCGTTTAAGTGTTTAAGGAATTCGCTATAATTTTTCTTAACTGCCTGAGTATTCTGCATTATTAACCAGCAATGTAAAGCTCCACCCTCTTTATGATGATGTTCGAGAGCAAAAAGGAGATGGTCAAATCTTGCCGGACCAAAGAGCCAAATTATTCCAGCCCGGGTTGGAGCAAGCCGTGTTTCATCAACAGCAACATGTAGCGAGCGATAGCGTCTGCGATTACGATGGTAAAGAAACACAGCCAAAGCTGTAATTAGAACAAGAGCCAAGAAAGGACGAATAAGCTCGCGTCTTGGGTCAGTTAAGAGTTCAAAAACTAAACTTCCAGAGAGATTAACGGCAAATAGACCAAGAATAATAACCCCTATAAACTCTGGTGTTAACTCGTGAACATGAAGGAAGGCTTTAAGAAAGTTTAAGATTTCTTTATGCTTCCTCATTTTTATTCTCTTCAGGGATTAATGTAGGATAACTCATTAAGAGCTCTTGCTTCTGTTAATCTTTTAAGGCAAAAACTCAACATACTCCCTTTAAATCTAACTCCTTAAGATTTTACTTCTACTATCCCTTTTTACTATCCCATTTAAAAAAAGCCCTGCTCTTACCTTTTTCAGTTGCCAAAGACCGTTTTTTAAGTTTATACAACAAATTTTCCAAAAAATCAACAAAGTTTAACAAAACGCAGTCAATCAATAAAATCAAGAAGCTTTCTCACTACTACGAAGAGCCTGCTAACCTTTTGGGATATGTTTAAGCCTTTCTTCAAGGAGCTTTCTGAGCTTTCGCCTCTCCTTCTTACGGGCAATATATACGCTTATAAGAGGTATAAAAATTCTTCCAGCAAGCCACACGATGAAGACCAGAAAGCCAATGGGAAGCAGTAAAAGAAAAAGCCACCAGAAGTAGTAGCCTATTAATATGTATAAAAGAGCTATTAAAATCGGAGGCATACTTAGAGTATAGACATGGATTTCTCGATTGCAATAACCTCACAGCTAATAGATAATTTTCCCGCTAACTCTTTGCCATGAGTGAGGGCGTCTAAAACTTTAGACCCTTACAGAAGGTTAGAGTTAGCTTAAGCCAAGATGTAAGCAGCCTTCATGACCATAGGGGACTTGACAACTGTCCAACTCCACACGGGGAATTAGAAACCAAAACATATCATAGCACAAAAAAAATTTTTGCAAGCCTTCAATCCCACACGGTAAATTAGAAACCTTAGGAAAGAAGTCTACTCAGACCTTTACATTCTTCCTTTCAACTCCACACGGTGAATTAGAAACAAAAACATATCATAGCACGAAAAAAAATTTTTGCAAGCCTTCAACCCCACACGGTGAATTAAAAACAGCTTGATTTTGTGCTTATGGCAAGGACGGTGCGGTCTTTCAACTCCACACGGTGAATTAGAAACTAAGTTTTTCAGCCCAGTCAGGGTTAAGAAATGTGTTCTTTCAACTCCACACGGTGAATTAGAAACAATTTTACACTGCTCAAATAGAGAAAATAATTTTGACTTTCAACTCCACACGGTGAATTAGAAACGTTTTTTTTTGTTTACAGTCCCCTTTGGTCCTCTTCTTTCAACTCCACACGGTGAATTAGAAACACAAATTAAAAAAAAGGCTTATATTTGAAGTTAGAACTTTCAACTCCACACGGTGAATTAGAAACGAAGGAAGTTTTCAGGTCTTTTTTTAAGTCTTTTCTCCTTTCAACTCCACACGGTGAATTAGAAACGCGGTATCTCTATTTTCATTTGAAGAAGAAATGAAAGCTTTCAACTCCACACGGTGAATTAGAAACGCAAAGGAATGGATTGAAAAGGCGAAGGAGAAAAGAGCTTTCAACTCCACACGGTGAATTAGAAACTTATGAAAAAAAAGCTCTAGAGGAATTGTTTGATGCTTTCAACTCCACACGGTGAATTAGAAACACAGCAGAACTTACTCCGAGTAAGCTTATAATTCCGCTTTCAACTCCACACGGTGAATTAGAAACACAGAATATAAAAATAATCGATTTGTAAAAGAAAAACTTTCAACTCCACACGGTGAATTAGAAACCGATTTGTAAAAGAAAAATGGAAAAGTGATGTCGCACTTTCAACTCCACACGGTGAATTAGAAACTACACGTGTCGTCGAAACGGCACATGCATTGGGAGGCTTTCAACTCCACACGGTGAATTAGAAACTATTTGTAGTAGTTAGATTTCCAAGTGAGATCGAAAACTTTCAACTCCACACGGTGAATTAGAAACAAGAAATACTTTGAAGAAAAATACAAATAAAAAAACCTTTCAACTCCACACGGTGAATTAGAAACCAAATTTTGGTGGATTATTACACTTTTGATTAGCAATTTAGTCTTTCAACTCCACACGGTGAATTAGAAACGCTATCAAAAAGAAGTTGATAAAGCTAAGGAGGGAAGAGAACTTTCAACTCCACACGGTGAATTAGAAACTTTTAAGGTGGGTTAATATTGTAAAAAATGAAGAATCTTTCAACTCCACACGGTGAATTAGAAACGAAAAAGAAGTTTGGATGTGGAAATTGTTATGGGAGCTTTCAACTCCACACGGTGAATTAGAAACCTATATCTTTATCAAAAAAAATAAATTCTACATAATACTTTCAACTCCACACGGTGAATTAGAAACAGAGTTTGTGAAATTTTTCACATAGTCTTTTTGTCAACTTTCAACTCCACACGGTGAATTAGAAACCTTGTCATGGCTCAAAGGTAGAATTTACAAGGGATAGCTTTCAACTCCACACGGTGAATTAGAAACAAAATCCAAAAGAAAAACTCAAAAGGGAAATCTTCCACCTTTCAACTCCACACGGTGAATTAGAAACGTTTTTTTTTGTTTACAGTCCCCTTTGGTCCTCTTCTTTCAACTCCACACGGTGAATTAGAAACGTTTTTTTTTGTTTACAGTCCCCTTTGGTCCTCTTCTTTCAACTCCACACGGTGAATTAGAAACGTAATTTTAAATGATAATAAATTCACTTGTCACAGTCCTTTCAACTCCACACGGTGAATTAGAAACCAAAACAGAAACTTGTCAAGACTGCCCCTGACGGGGCACTTTCAACTCCACACGGTGAATTAGAAACTTTCCATAATTGCAGAGAATGTCATAAACAACTGCAGCCTTTCAACTCCACACGGTGAATTAGAAACACAAAAAGATCATCAAGAGACTTTGGAAAAGTTTTAATCTTTCAACTCCACACGGTGAATTAGAAACGTAAGCAAAAAAAAATAAAAGATGGGGTAAAGGCAACTTTCAACTCCACACGGTGAATTAGAAACAAGAATATGATAATTGTTTAAATTGGGAAAAGCGAGACTTTCAACTCCACACGGTGAATTAGAAACTTGCTAAACTTCTTTTATATCTTAACCCGCCACCAAACTTTCAACTCCACACGGTGAATTAGAAACGTAGAAAAAATTCTAAAAACTCTGTTAGATTAAAAAAAGCTTTCAACTCCACACGGTGAATTAGAAACCGTTGTGTACAATTGTTATGTTAAATTAAGAAAGATTGCTTTCAACTCCACACGGTGAATTAGAAACCCGTAATTTTCTTTATCTACTACAACATACAAAGTACTTTCAACTCCACACGGTGAATTAGAAACCTTGTAAACCTCATAGGGCATCGAGATAATGAGGCACTTTCAACTCCACACGGTGAATTAGAAACTGTATTGAGAAAAAGATTACCAGAAGGGAAGATTTTATCTTTCAACTCCACACGGTGAATTAGAAACTAAAACTTATGAGTGTGACATGAGTCAGCTTGGCCACCTTTCAACTCCACACGGTGAATTAGAAACACTATCTGAACAGAACTTTTTGCCCCTACTGCTACCTTTCAACTCCACACGGTGAATTAGAAACTTGCTAAACTTCTTTTATATCTTAACCCGCCACCAAACTTTCAACTCCACACGGTGAATTAGAAACTTATCGGAAGAGGAGCTACGTGCTCTCGATTTTGAATCTTTCAACTCCACACGGTGAATTAGAAACCCTTCTGAGGAAGGGTTTACTTTTAAAGAATTTGAACTTTCAACTCCACACGGTGAATTAGAAACCAGGAGAAGATTGAGGAGTTATAAGGTGTAAAAAAGCACTTTCAACTCCACACGGTGAATTAGAAACTGCTTCATTTCTAAAGTCTTTATTTACGCTAAAGTCCTTTCAACTCCACACGGTGAATTAGAAACTTATCGGAAGAGGAGCTACGTGCTCTCGATTTTGAATCTTTCAACTCCACACGGTGAATTAGAAACCCTTCTGAGGAAGGGTTTACTTTTAAAGAATTTGAACTTTCAACTCCACACGGTGAATTAGAAACCAGGAGAAGATTGAGGAGTTATAAGGTGTAAAAAAGCACTTTCAACTCCACACGGTGAATTAGAAACTTCAAAATTATTTTACTATCGAAACCCGGATATTTAGCTTTCAACTCCACACGGTGAATTAGAAACTAAGAAAATCTATAGAGCTATACAAAGTCCTTCTAGCTTTCAACTCCACACGGTGAATTAGAAACAGAAGTAGTTAATAACTATGAAATAATCAGTGCGATCTTTCAACTCCACACGGTGAATTAGAAACCTTGAAAATCGCATAGAAAGCGTTTTAAACCATCTTCTTTCAACTCCACACGGTGAATTAGAAACAAAATTCGAAGATAGCTCTCTTACTTCATTTATTTTCTTTCAACTCCACACGGTGAATTAGAAACATTGGTTTTTTGAGCTATTTGTTTCATGTATTCTCTCTTTCAACTCCACACGGTGAATTAGAAACCAGGAAAGTCCTTCGTGGTCTCCCTTTTTGCAGTGCTTCTTTCAACTCCACACGGTGAATTAGAAACAAAATTAGCTAAGGAGGTGTAAACCATGCCTATAACCTTTCAACTCCACACGGTGAATTAGAAACGGGACCAGGGGGACTATCTTGAAAATCCGTTGTTTGACTTTCAACTCCACACGGTGAATTAGAAACCTTGTAGCTAAGCTTGCTCCGCTGGCAGGAGTAGGTCTTTCAACTCCACACGGTGAATTAGAAACTTGTCCAAAATGTTAAACACTGATGTGAAAGTAAACCTTTCAACTCCACACGGTGAATTAGAAACCCAGATAGAAACAACTAAGAAGTTTATTCGAACCTCTTTCAACTCCACACGGTGAATTAGAAACATGTTGCATGGTTCATAAAACAGAATATTTTAATTTTTGACTTTCAACTCCACATGGTGAATTAGAAACCTTGTTATTACTTATTGTGTTTGCATACAAATTGATCTTTCAACTCCACACGGTGAATTAGAAACTATGTTAACTTGATAATTTCTGAACCTGTCTCTAATCTTTCAACTCCACACGGTGAATTAGAAACATCATACCAAATATCATATAAAACTTTTTTTGCGACCTTTCAACTCCACACGGTGAATTAGAAACTATGCGTTTTTTAATTCATAAAGACTTAGAGCAGGACTTTCAACTCCACACGGTGAATTAGAAACGCAGTAAAAGTCATAAAAAGTGAGTTAGCAGGGAGGGCTTTCAACTCCACACGGTGAATTAGAAACTTATTAATCGAAGAAAGCTCATTTGTAGAAAGAAAACTTTCAACTCCACACGGTGAATTAGAAACCCGTAGGCGCTGGCGTCAGCCAAAGCGCCAAAGGCGCCTTTCAACTCCACACGGTGAATTAGAAACGAAATTTATTTAAAAAAGTTAGAGGATGAATAGAAAAACTTTCAACTCCACACGGTGAATTAGAAACTTGAAAGATTGAATTAATCACTACTGGTCTTTTCAACTTTCAACTCCACACGGTGAATTAGAAACTTGGAAGGTAGAGCTGAAAGAACAGATTTAGAATATCTTTCAACTCCACACGGTGAATTAGAAACCAGACTTTGCCATAATGGCAACATATACTCCTCAAGGCTTTCAACTCCACACGGTGAATTAGAAACAATAGGAGAAGAGAGAACAAAGTAAAGGCTTTTTGGCTTTCAACTCCACACGGTGAATTAGAAACTACGATTGAGTTAGGGTCTCCGCAGATTATTCTTTACTTTCAACTCCACACGGTGAATTAGAAACCCAAAAAAACTCCCATCATAAAACTTCATAGATATCTTTCAACTCCACACGGTGAATTAGAAACAACTTCTATTTTAAATGGAAAATTTAACCTCATCTTACTTTCAACTCCACACGGTGAATTAGAAACGACATATTGAATTTTTAAAAGTTATAGGTGCTGAATACTTTCAACTCCACACGGTGAATTAGAAACTACGACTTCGACGATGGAAAGAGAAGCCAGAAAAGGCTTTCAACTCCACACGGTGAATTAGAAACTAAAGAATTTGGGATACAAAAATGTTAACTTTCAAGCCTTTCAACTCCACACGGTGAATTAGAAACTGGGAGAGAAGTATGAAGTCCCTTTGTCTTATGTAGCTTTCAACTCCACACGGTGAATTAGAAACTTTAGATATTTCAGGAAGCTTTTCAGGAATGAGGATCTTTCAACTCCACACGGTGAATTAGAAACGTAATCAAAAAAAAACAAAAGAGGGAATAAAAGCAACTTTCAACTCCACACGGTGAATTAGAAACAAAGAAAGAATAGAGGTATTAGCCCCCTCAGATGAGCTTTCAACTCCACACGGTGAATTAGAAACTCCTTAAGTAGCCTTGCAAGCCTCAAAGCTTTTTCCTCCGCCTTTCAACTCCACACGGTGAATTAGAAACTTCTTCCTCTTTAGGTAAATTTATTACCTGAGCTAACTTTCAACTCCACACGGTGAATTAAAAACTGTCTCCTCTGATTTTAGTGTTTCTACCCCACTTGACTTTCAACTCCACACGGTGAATTAGAAACCCTTTTTCTCTAATTCTTCTTAGGAGGATTTCTTACTTTCAACTCCACACGGTGAATTAGAAACTCCAAATAAATCCTAATCGAAATATACGCCGGACAACTTTCAACTCCACACGGTGAATTAGAAACTGTTTCTTTCAGGAGATAAGTATGATGCTAATTTAACTTTCAACTCCACACGGTGAATTAGAAACATTCCGTTTCTGTCTCGTTGGGTGCTTTTGTAAGCGGCTTTCAACTCCACACGGTGAATTAGAAACGCCTACAGTTTTTACTCTTCCAAGCTTATCCATGTCTTTCAACTCCACACGGTGAATTAGAAACGGAGCATTATTCAGCGTTTGTGAAAGAGTTTTTAAGCTTTCAACTCCACACGGTGAATTAGAAACCAGGAAAAAACCGAGCTAAAGAAACAAGCCTTAGAGCTTCTTTCAACTCCACACGGTGAATTAGAAACACTTTCTCGCTGGAAAGTTTCCCCTTGATGACGAAGCTTTCAACTCCACACGGTGAATTAGAAACACAAGCTTCGCTTTGCCTTTGCCGAGCGGTTCATACGGACTTTCAACTCCACACGGTGAATTAGAAACAAGATTGAGCAAACGGGAGAAAATATTCTTCAGATTTCTTTCAACTCCACACGGTGAATTAGAAACTAAGGTGTTGAAGCTTTTTATTTAGCTCGGCAGTATCTTTCAACTCCACACGGTGAATTAGAAACTTATACATATCCTGCATCACCTATAGAAAAAGTGTTCTTTCAACTCCACACGGTGAATTAGAAACTTTCCTCCTTCCTAAGTGGCAAGCCGTGCTTTAGGTCTTTCAACTCCACACGGTGAATTAGAAACTACTAAAGCTAAGCAAGCGAACAGTCTATTCTTATATCCAATTCTTTCAACTCCACACGGTGAATTAGAAACAATGATGGCTGAGATAGACCTATTCAGGTTGGGTAGCTTTCAACTCCACACGGTGAATTAGAAACTAGAAAAGAAGTGTTTGAGCAGTATTTCAAGGTGTACTTTCAACTCCACACGGTGAATTAGAAACTTTGACGAGCTCTTTTGGGATTGTGGCAGGGCGTGCCTTTCAACTCCACACGGTGAATTAGAAACCATATTATACGCTGGGATCCTCATCGGGCTAATGCTCTTTCAACTCCACACGGTGAATTAGAAACAAGAGGCAAGGGGTTTTTTGATTTAGAAGAGTTTGATGAACTTTCAACTCCACACGGTGAATTAGAAACTATAGAAGATTGTGTATTGTTTGAGATAGAAAGACCCTTTCAACTCCACACGGTGAATTAGAAACTTATTATCCGATTTTTTATTTTACTGAGGCTGATGTACTTTCAACTCCACACGGTGAATTAGAAACGATGATTACGATTATGAGGAAGAGGAGGTAATCAATCTTTCAACTCCACACGGTGAATTAGAAACCAATGATAACATTCCCTATACCTCTCTCGCCAACATCTTCTTTCAACTCCACACGGTGAATTAGAAACTTTCCCGCAAGCTTTTTTTGGGGTTGAGGTAAGGAACTTTCAACTCCACACGGTGAATTAGAAACGTCTTTACCATCCTGAAGAGGGAAGGGCAAATCCTCCTTTCAACTCCACACGGTGAATTAGAAACTTATTGGTATACCATTAGGAAGGATAGTGTATGAAGTACTTTCAACTCCACACGGTGAATTAGAAACGTCCAAGCGATAAAGTCATTGACTGCCTTCTCTACTGCGGATCTTTCAACTCCACACGGTGAATTAGAAACAGTAACAGAATTCGCTTCATGTTGTGCCCCCGAATTCTTTCAACTCCACACGGTGAATTAGAAACCTTTGCCTCTGTATTCATGGACGTATTATTCTATTATCTTTCAACTCCACACGGTGAATTAGAAACCGTTTTTTGGTGATTTACTTGATAAACAATTTAACCCTTTCAACTCCACACGGTGAATTAGAAACCTCAAAGCTCAACTACTTTAAATATAAGTATTTTTATAATTTTAGTCAAGGTAATACTCCCCCTAAAACAAGGTAAATTTCCGAAAAACCTCAGTCATGCATGATAAAAAATTTAACACCCCCTCTCATGCCTTAATTTTTAAGATTTTCAATGGAGGAGCATAAGAACATCAATACATTTTCATGTCTTTACGCCTTTACATATAGACGATCTTGAGGTATAATTTTTAAAACCATGAAAAAACAAGCGAAAAAGAAGGGTCAAAAGACGGTTCGAACCACAATAGTTCTACCTAAGGAAATTCATCAAGCTCTTAGAATTGAAGCTATAAAAAAAGGAATTTCAATGAGTGAATTAATACTCCAAAAATTGGAAGAACTTGAAAAGTATAAACAAAAATTCGGTGGAATAGCCTCTGCTGAAGATTTCTTTTAACTCCACACGGTGAATTAGAAACATTGTAAAAAACTCTATATTCTCTGTTTCAGATTCACTAAGCCCTCGCTAACACTCAAGATAACGAAGAAGAAAGAGGACCACCGTGTGGAAGGTGCGGTATTCACTTGTCAAAGAACGATTTGGTTTACTTATAATTTTTAAATTATACCTTAATTTTAGCATGAAAAAGTTCGTAATCAAAAATCTCTAAACAACCTCCAGATAGCCAAAGCCCCATGTGCTGTATGAGTCAAGTTTATTTAAAATGACATCTCTAAACAACCTCCAGATAGCCAAAGCCTTGTCCTGTTCGGACACCAAGCCCATATTGATAAACAAACTTTAAAATTTCAGGATTATCTGTATGAAGGTTAAACACCCCTAAAAAGCCCCTCACATACCCGCCATAATGCTTAACCAACACTTCCTCTATTGATGCTGGCTCAAGATACAACTCTGTAAAAGGCATTGGCTTTGTAAGAAGAATAGAGATTCGCCTCTGCTGGTTTTCTACGAGCCACTTATTAAAATCGGAATCCCCCGGGATTGCGTATCGTTCTCGAGATGACTTTGAATCGGTTTTTCTCTCTATGACCACAGGAGATAGAGTTTTGAATTTATTCTTCAATGGTGGCTCTTTTTCAAGTGCTATCTTCTCAATTCTGAAAAATGCACCATGCTCAGAATTTGGACTTAAGTCATGAAGATAGCCCTCTTTTTTTAATCTGATAATACCATTGTAAAAAAACATAGCAACCTCTTCGTCTCCTGTAGAAAAACGAAAAGTTATTGGGTCTACTACCGTTATAAAATCGTTGCTAAACTTTGCGTTTTTCCCAAAATATACAGCAAAAGTATATGGTTTTACGCTTGCCTCATTAAACCTTTCCCCAAAAATCTTTTTAAGCAAAGATATGAACCTTCTTCGGTAGTCTATGCTTATTATTGCTTCTTTTTTAGGCTCAACTTGGCTTAGTTTAACTTTAAACCTCATTTTTTATGCTCCTCATTGAGTTATCATAATTATATCACATTATCTACTGGGTCCTTAACATTAGTTAATATTTCTCTATGATAAGAAGTGTAATCTTCAAAAATATATATTATCAACGAATCCTTTTCTTTGTCAACTATTCTTAGCATATCTCTTTTTAGACGTTCTAGCTTAGAAAGAGTGAGAGGGCCTTCAAACACCGATTTTTGAACATGATGTAAATAACGTCTTGCTGTTTTTAAAGCTTTTTGGAGCCGCCTTTGCCCTGCCTTTTCCGTTGTGTCTATATCGTATACTAAAATTACTCTCATTTTCTCAGCTTACTATTTTAAACTAAAATAGTTCAAAGGTTGATAAACCTTTTCTTCGGTTAAATGTTTTATTAATTTGTATAATTCAAGCCTAATCAGTTGGCGATGAGACACATTTCTTTTTAATTTTGGATAATACACCGTTGAGTTCAATATCTCATCAAAGGCTTTCAAAAATTTTCTTCTTCCCTGTTCGTTTAGATAACAGTATTCCGTTTCTTCTAAGAAATCACTTTCATTTATCTTTTTTGTTTTAATAAGTTTTATTATTAGACGATCAGATAGAATTGGCTTAAATACCTCTGCAACATCTAAACACAAAGAGTGCCTTTTTTCAAAAGGTTCATGCAAATAGCTAATAGTAGTGTTTAGAGAAGTATGATAAATCTCACCAAGGACTTTAGCATAAACTAAAGAGTTTCCAAAAGATATAAGCGCATTCAATGGATTAGCAGGAGGTCTTTTTGTCCTTTCTTCAAATTGCCATTCTGTTTTTTCTTCAAGGACTTTATAGCATAGCTTTTTAAAGGAACCTTCTATGTTCATTATTTCTGGTATGCTTCGTGCATAGTTAAGCCTTTCTAAGTGTTCTCTTGGGTCTATGTCATATAGTTTTGCATTGTTTATAATTGCACCATAGACAAAGCTTTTAGCAAGAAAAAGTCTTTTTTCTTGGTTTATATAATGTTCCGCCTGTTTTATAAGAAGATAGCCAGATAGATTTCGCTCTCTTGGATAAAAGCTTCCTATATAATAACCATAGTAGTTAAAGAAATGGGCAACTATGTTATGCTGAGAAAGAAGTCTCAAAAATTTTGTATTTGTGCTAACTTCTGCCATCACAAATATCTCAGATACAGTTTCTATAGGTATTTTTTTCTTTATTTCTTCATTTTCAAAAAGAATAGTATTTTCTTCTCTCTTTAACTTACCGTTTGTCGTTATATAGTAGATCTCAGGCATAGCAATACTCAAAATACGCACATTTTTTACAGTATGGTTTGTGTATTACTGGGGGAGGACTTGATAAATGAATTACCATTTCTATGTTGTTTAAAGCATTTTCGATTACTTCTTCATCTTTTTTCTCAAAATCAACCTTTTGAATTCGTTTTGCTTTAGGATAGTGTATGATTCCATGGGAAACTTTCAATCCTTTGTTTTTTAAATAGTATATATAGTATTTTACTTGTAAAATGTGAGCCTCTTCTAAAGCTCTTGAATGCTTTACCTCGTGCACAACAAGCCCATCTTCTGTGCGAAAAAAGTCTATGTTTACAGGTTCATAAGTAAAGTCGACATATTTCTCTCGTTGAAAGCTCGTTTCATCTAAAAGCTTTCCCAGTTCAACATATTCCGATTCCTTTTCAAGGGCAAGTCCCCAAGTAAAAAGCCAAAGCTTTCTTTGACAAACTATGTAGTAAGCAACTTGAGTGCCTTTATACTTTAGCTCCCTGAGGTCCATTCAGATTATGTTATCTTTCTGTTTTTTATCCGCTTCCGCTTCCGTTTGCTCCGTGTCAGCTTTGGGCTCTAATATAAAGCCCGTGTCTTCGCTATAGTCTCCCTCTATGTAGTAGATGCCAAGTTTGTCGTGAATTTTTTCTCTTTCTACTCTTTTAACAGACCACACAGGAAGAGAAAAGCTGTATTCAAGGATGTCGTTAAAAAACCTTATCCTACTTACAAAATCTCCCTTAGCCTTTTCCCATTTTTCAAGTAGAGGCTCTACCTCTTCTTTAAATTGGCTGGGAACTACTTGCACTGCGCTTATATCCCTAAAAAGGTCTTGAGCCTCTATCTTACTCCTTATAAGACTATTCCCTCCCTCCCAAAGGCTCTTTATGTAGGTTTCAGCCCTTCTAAACTTCTCCCAATACTCCGTGCCTTTCAAAGCAGACTCCGAATAAACCTTTTCCACAAGCTCCCATTTAAAATTCCAATCCCACAGCCCGTCTTTAAGGTTCCATGAAGTGCTCTCGTGCAGATGCTTGTAATACACAGGACCTATGCCGGAACAAACCTTTGTGAATACGAATACATTAGGTTCATCGGTTGATTTTTGTCCTTTTCTGTTGCATCTTCCCATCCGTTGTATTAAGCTATCTGCAGTGGAAAGTTCCGTGAAAAGATAGTCCGCATCAAGGTCAAGTGATACCTCCGCAAGCTGAGTGGTAATCCACAAGCCTTTTTCTTGGCTGTCAAAGAATTTCATTATCTCTATTTCCTTTTTCTTTCTGTGTTGGAGTATGAACCTGCTGTGCAAAAGCTTGGCATGAGGGAGTTTATCTTTTAGCTTTTCCCTTAGCTCAATAGCCTTTCTTACGGTATTTACCACTACAAGCACTTTAGACCTCTGGGAATACTCTACAATTTTGTCTACCCAATTATCAATGCTTTCGTCTATAATCTGGACATGATGATGAGGATTGGCTTCTTCTTTGAAGACTCTAAACTCTACTCCCATCCTTTCAAACCTTTCCCTTAAAAACTCAGGGAATGTGGCAGTCATAACCAAAAACTTTCCTCCATTTTGGGCTAAAACCTCCAAACCTTGAACTATAAAAGCTAAGGTTATAGGGTCGTAAGACTGAAGTTCATCGATTACAAGCCTCGAGTAAAGAGCAGTTGCATAATACTTTTCAAAGCCCTTATACCTAAAAACAAAGTGCATAAGTTGGTCTGGAGTGGATATGATTATTGGCTTGGCAAAGTTGCAAGAAAGAAAATAGTTAAGAAAGGCTGAGGCTTCCAGGTTATTTTGAATGTCTTCCCTGTTTTCTTCCATGCTTCTTGTTTTTTCTTCTTCAAGCACATAGCTCAAAGCACTTGAGTGTAAAAGCCCAGCATAATTCCCCAAAAGTCTTTCCGCCCGCACGTAAATGCCATTTGCGGAAACTCTGTAGGGCAACATAAAAAAGCCTTTCTTTTGGAGATAGATAAAGCCCGCTTCCGTCTTGCCTGCACCCGTTGGTGCTATCACTGCAAGGCTTTTGTGTCTGCTGTCTCGGACAAAAACTTGCATCTCGTTTAAAAATTTACCCTTTTGTCTGAAAAACTCATCCACAAAAGAAAGCACATCTTCAGGCGGGACATCCTCTACCTCCTTTGCCCGCTTTGAACTGCTTGCATGGTCTATACGAAGAAATAGCCCTTTTAATAGGCGATAGTATTGGATAAGCCCATCTGCAGGAATTTTAAACATTGTTGCAACATCATCTCTTAGATAATTCTCTTCCTTTTTTCTTAGCATAAACCTTATAGGGTTTTTCTCAAGTTTAAACTCCTCTTTTAACACTTTTTCCACACTTTCTACGGGCACCTCTTCCACTTCCACGGGATGATGGTGCAAAACTAAAAGCCTAACAATTTTCCGTATAAGTTCATCCTCCACATTCACAAACACAGGAGATAAAAGGTTATGCTTTACCTCCGGAAGATCCTTTATGGGTTTTACATTTCTATTTCCAATCCTTGTCTGAAATTTACAGTGTATTTTACCATAATCGTGATACTCACAGGCAAGCTCTAAGATTTCCCAAAATCTTTCTTTTAGCTCAAAAGACACACTTTTTGGGATAAGCGCTTTTACTTCGTCTCTGTAGTAAGCCTTGAGTTTTTCTAAGTTTTCTAAAAGTTTGTCTGTATGCTCTCTTATAGTAGTTCCATCATCCTTTGCCCAAAGCTTTCTAAGTAGACTCTGAAGTTCCTCCTTCATCGTTAGCTTCCTCTGTTTTGTTTTTCTCCTCAGAGTTTAGTCCAATTAAAAAAGCGTAGGCGATTGGGCTGAAGTTTTTTTCATCCAAAGCCTCCTTGAAAAGATACGGAATTTCTTTTTCCACCTCAAGGTAAGCCCTTATCAAGTTGTGAATGAAGTATTCTTTGTCTTTCCTTCTTAATGCTTCAAGCAGTCTGTAAGTAAGCGGTTCAAGCTTTTTCTGTGTGCGTTCGTTTTCGTTGTAGAGTTTTTTTAAGGCTCTTCCTGCCCCAAATGCCCAATTGATGTAGTTTTTTTGCTCGTTCATGTTTAACACCTCCTGAAAGTTTATAAAGAAAAGTAAATTTGGACTTATGTATCTCATATTTCTTCCAGCCCTTATTATTCTGGCATCTATCGTGGTATCCTTTAAATTTTTATAACTCTCTTTCCTGATAAATCCTGACAGCAAAAGAAACAAAAATTCATAAAGGGACCGCCCTATGTAGATGTAGAAAAGAAATTCAGAAAAGATATCTTCAAGGTTTTTAGGATAGTGATCAATAAACTTACGGATGGCTTTGGCTAAGTTTGGGCTTATATGAAAGGAGTATATGTTTGCGGTAGCATCTCCCACCATTTCTATTTCTACAAAGTAAATGTTTTGTAAAACCCAACTGCTCTTTTGTTTTTCCAAGTCTAAAACATACTTTACAACGCTCCATACTTTACCAAGTTTTTCTTGTTCTATTTCCTCTTTTGTGCTTAGAACCATGTTCATCCTATAAGTTTCCAAAAGGTCGTCGGGAATATAGACGAAAAGATATTTTCCTGCGGACCTGTAAAATCCTGCACTTGCAAAGTAAAGTAGGAATTCACATTCCTTACATATGGGCATTAGGTCCCAAAAAAGATTTCTTCTCTTTTCTATGCTTGCAAAAAGTGGAGTAAAGTTTGTAGCATCTACAAAGTTTTTGGCTTGTCTTTCGTGACAGAAAAAGCAAGTTTGGGATGTTTCCACTGCTTTGGATAAAAAGTATTCATAACCTTCTATAAAGCTACTTTTCACTTGATTTTTAACTTGGTTTATGTCTTCTATAGATACACCTTTAAGCTTAGTTATATATCTTAAGGCGGGATTTGTAAAAGGGCTGTTTTCGTAAAAATCTCCCAAACTTCTGAGAATTATCACATTGTAGGGATTAAACTTGCTTTTGTCTTTCTCTTTTTCATAAGAAGCCCTTAAGGTATGTTCCGCATCTTTTAACAGATACTCTGCGTATAACTCGGGCAGTCTTTGCCATAGCTCTTTGGGAAGTGTTAAAGACCTCTCTTCCACGTATTTTTTTATATCCTCCTGTGCGTTTTCCAAGACCTTTAAAGCCCCCACGCACGCACTTGCCATAAGCCAATTTCCTGCGTAAAACCTGACATATTCTTCTTCAGCTCTCTTTGACTCTTCAACTACCGGCTCAGCCAAGAAAACGGGATTGTTATCTTCATCAAGGATTAAAGAACCATAAATTTCAGTTCCCTTTTGAAAGTAATAAGCGTCAACCCAAGAGTAGGTTTTTGGCTTTTGGGAATTCTTGTAAAAGTAAGAAATGCTAAAAAGTATTCCCTTATCGGAAGTGCCAATATTTTCCAAAAGCTCCCTTTGTATGTATGCATTATAGTTTAGTTTTATGCAGTTTTCCTCAGAAAGAAATTTTTCAAGGCACTTGACCCTTTTTACCTCTTGAACCTTTACGGGATATTCTCCTCCTGACAGAAAAAGCAATTCTTTTGGTTCTTTTAAAGCTCTTTCTATATACTCCAAAAGCCCATTTTCTGCTTTTACATGCACCAAAAGTTCTAAGGAGTAAAGGATTGGAACCTGAAGTGGCAGTTTATCCTCTTTGTCTCCAAGAGAATCTCCTCTGAACCACACATAATCCCGGTATATGGCTTGATAATCCCCTTGAACAGAGATTCCGAAATACTCCCCGTTCCACTTTCTTCCCATGGCACGGTAGATAAGCCCTATTACGGTAGAGTAAGGCGGAAGGGGATAAACCTCTATGCCCTTTATGGAAAGCGGATTTTTGAAAATCCCAGTGGGAGTGTATAGCTTAACCCTAAGACACTCCATAGATTTCCTCCACCTTCTTCTTTAGCTCTTCAAAGACCTCTCCCACACTCTGGCAATTTAGCTTTTCTCTTAGTTCCTGCTCGTTAACAAAAAATCCCGAAAGCAGTCCGCAAAGGGTGTTATCTCTTTGTTCTTCAGGTATTATTCCCTTGCAGTCAAGAAGTCTGTTGATGTCCAAAAGCAGTTTTCCGTCTTCAGTCTCCTTTGCACTTACGCATCCCATAAAGAACGGATTTTTTACTTTATAAATTCCACCTATAACAAAGATGGGAGAAAGGTTTTCATACCTTCCCCTTATCTGCCTTGAAAGAGTCCTTATTATGTCCAAAAGGTCTTTTACTCTTTTTGCTCTCTCTTCTGCCGAAATAAATTCCTCAGTTCCAATTTCAGGTTCCCAAACTCCTATCCTATCTAAATCTATGGCTATGGTGTAGTAGTAGTGTGCGGTATGCTGTTCGGATTGAGTTATTACTTGCTCATCTTTTTGTTCAATGTGCCTTATGTATCTGTTGTAAGCTTCTATGTTGTTCATAAAGTCCATGTCTCCTTGGAATTTGGAGATGGAGTAAGCGTAGGTGATTTTGACGGGTGCGGTTCTTTTAACGCTATTTATATCGGGAAGTAGCTTTACCTTTTCGCCATCCGCCCTTATGAGATTAGTAAAAAGCCCTCCAAACAAGTCAAACTCTTCATAATTTTTAACTAATTCTTTACCAAACTTATCAATGTTTAGTATTTCTTCCAATTCAGCCTCCGTAGTTTTTTCTGTTTTCTTTTTCTTACCTTTTGTCTCCTTAGGCATCTGGACGATTGAACCTTCAATAAGCTCCTTCACCTTCTCATCCAACAGCCTCCATCCCTTTTCTTCTTTCCCCTTTCTTCTTATGTCATACTTAAGCGCCTTATCAGAGACATAGGTGATCTGTGAATTGTCTCCCAATGAAAGCTTCTTAAGGATGGAGACATTTCCAATGTTTTCTCCGTAGTTGAGACTCGTTGCTTTTTGCGTGATGATTGTAAGAGTTAGCATACCCTTCATTTGGTCCATCTTGCCCCTCCTTGTGTTGATGTTTTTTTACCTTTTTTCTTTTCTCCTCATTTATTTGTAATTAGAAAAAATTTTACATTCTGACATCCATTAAGCCTAATCGCCTCAGGTTAAGCTTCAATCTCCTAAGCTTCCTTCAAAACTTGATGCCTTGAAGGGCATCAGTCATCCCTTGATGAAAATGAGGAACTCCAGTCGTCCCAGCTTGAAGTTGATGAAGACCAATCATCTAAACTTGATGAAGACCAATCATCTAAACTTGATGAAGTGCTTGTTGAAGTATCATCATGACAGGAATGATAGAATATGTTCCCGGGTAAGTAGCAATAGGCTGGGTCGGTTAAGATATCATCATGACTTGAAGAAAAATCACTATCCCAACTTGAGGAACTATAAACATAGTCATCATCCCAAGTGCTTCTGTAGAATGTATCATCGGAGGTGTAGCTTGACGAGACGAGAGAATTATCGTCTAAATCGTCATGCTTCGGTCTGTAGACAGGTGGCGTAGAATTTGGGAGGATAGAGGCATTATACCCTCCTAAAATCAATATTATTATAACTACAAAAAAAACAAAAAGAAAAAACTCCATTGTTTACCCCCTAACCTTTGTTTTAATTGCTAACCCTAAAGTTTTTAAGTCCTATTCTACGCCATTTATTTCTTATTATATTATTAAATTCGAAGAGATGGGCAAGTCTGACATGGGTCTGTTTTAATAATTTGTGCAAGCTCCCCTGTTGTCGCCCCGAGGCGTCAGCCAAGGGGTCCCACTGGGGACGCCGTCCCGAACGAAGTGTCTTATGGGACGCCGTCCCGAACGAAGTGAGGGATGCCTCGCTATCGCTCGGCACGACGGAGTAGGACGCTCGGCAGGACGGAGTAGGGGGACTTTTTTGAACAGCCCCAGTCGGACATGTATTAAACATTTTTTTTATTTCAAATTTTGCTCTATAAATTTGTCAGAATTTCAAAAAAATGGCTATTGACTATTTAATAGAGAAACTTAAACTACATAAAGAAGCAACCATGATGTTAAAGGGCTATTCAAGCTCTAAAAGAATTTTGATTTTCAATTATTACCAACTCTTCAGAAAAACCGTGCAAAATCTTTTAAATGCTTTTTATTTAAATAAAGCTTTAAGAAAAGATAAGGAGACTTTAAGATGAGGACCTTTGAGGCAACCTGCAGAATCGTTACGCCTCTTTTTATGGGGGGAGCATCTCAACAGGCAGAATTGAGAACTCAGAGCATTAACGGAGTGCTAAGATGGTGGTTTAGAGTTGCAGGTGGTTCATTGGAAGATGAAAAAAGAATTTTTGGATGGGCAGGTGAAACTTCAAATAAGGGATTAGTGAGGATTTTTATAAAGGAACCAACTTTCCAATCGCAACCTTTTCCTTCTGGACAACCAGGATCTGACTATTTAGGGTTTTCATTGAAACTAACAAGACGACTTGCGGTTCCAGAAAATGAAAAATTTGACCTAAAAATTTCCTTCCTCCCTAAAGCCACAGATGACGACATTAAAAAATTCTTTAGTGCTTTATGGCTTGCTTTTAATTTAGGAAATTTCGGAAGCAGAGCAAGGAGAGGTTTTGGAGCGATAAGGATTGAAAAGATTAAAGAAAAGGGAAGTCCTATAACTAATAAATGTTATGATTTGAATTTTGTTCCAAGTGGTGACTTAGAAAGTTGGATAAACGATAATTTAAACAAAATTAAAGATTTTATAAAACCCAATGAAAGACAGGATATCCCATATCTTTTTAAAAATTTTGAAATTTACCAAATTCAAAAAGATAATTTTAATGATTGGGAAGATTGGATAAAAGAAGTTCAGGACGGAAGACGAGGCAACCATCTTAAAAAATCTTGGAGTGGAAATAGTGTAAATAATTGGTTTGAGTTGCTTGACTTTATGGGATTCTTAATAATGGCATATAGAAGTTATAGAGATCCAGACTATAATAATGCAAAAAATATATTGCAAGGTAGACAAGTAAGAAATTCGACTTTTGAAAGAGCTATTTTCGGTCTTCCTCTAAATTTTTATTTTTCAAGCATAAGAAGAGGAGATATGGTTCATCTTAAGTTAGGAAACGACACTTTAAGAAGAGCATCTCCTCTTATGATAAAAATTATTCAAACTGGAACAAATCAAAATGAAATAAGTTATGAAGGGCTTTTTATTATTATGAAATCTACATTCATGCCAGCTAATGCAAGACTTATGTTTTCAAATAAAATAGTGAATCTTCCAAATTATATTTGGCAGGCTTTAGATGATTTTATAAGTTCACTTAAAAACAAAAATTTAATAAGGAGGATCTATTAGTGATTAGGTTTACTTTAACACCTTTTGATGTTTTGTTCTTTGGGTCAGGGAAACCATTTCAGATGGGAGATGTTGTGGCTTCAGCCTTCCCACCACATCCAAACACTTTTGCCAGCGCTTTATGTGCAAAAATCAATCAGATAAAAAATATTAAAATTTCTAACATTTTAAAATCAGTTTATGGACCATTCATTAAAAAGGGTGATAAACTATACTTCCCAAAACCACAGAATGTATATACGGAGAGAAAGAAAAAAGATGTTGATAAAGTTTTTACCGTGCGACCTCTTGATATAAACTTAAATCTTTTTAAACCAGAAGATACCAACAAACCTTCTAAGATACAAACATTTTTTGTCTTTAAGGGGAAAGAAGAAGTTGAACCTTTTAATGGTTTTATTTCTAATAATGGGCTTAAAAAATGGTTAAACAATCAAAAAATCGAGAAAGAAGATGTATTAGAATATAAAGATATTTTTATGAACGAACCAAGACTTGGAATTAAGATAGATGATTCTCTTCGTTCAGTCGGAGGGAAAGAAGATGCCCTCTATAGAATTGATTTTTTAAGATTAAAAGATGATGTAAGCTTTGTTTTTTGGGCAGAGTTTGACCTTTCAAATTCAGAGTTGAAAAAAGCCGATTTAGATGATGAGGACAAGATTTTGGAACTTTTTAATGATGAACCAAGAGTTTTAAAACTTGGTGGAGAGATGAAAAATGTAAGATACAAAGTCGAGAAAAATGACTTTACAAAATGGATTAGGGATGAATTAAAAATTAAAGATGTTGAACTAAAAAGAGAAGATAAAATTGAAGTTTTATTTTTAACTTATGGTGTGTTTGATTTAACAGATGATAAACTACCTAAAATAAAGGACTTTGAGATATATTCTGCTTGTTTTGGTGGTTATGATATTATTGGAATAAAGTCTATAAATTTAGGGAGGAAAACAAAAAGAGCGTTTCCACCAGGAACCATTATGTTGCTAAGAAATGAAAATGATGAAAAAAGGATGATAGATAATCCAACCTTTTTGGTTAAGAAAAACGGATTATATGAAATGGGCGACCCAATGGGAACCCAAGAATTTATAGGAACAAACTTAGTTTTAATAAAATACGGAGGTTAAACATGTATAAGAAAGCGGCGCTTTTAACCTTTTATGCAGAAACACCAATTCATATGGGTTCTGGTCAAAGTGTATCTTATGTTGACCTACCAATTCAGAGGGAAAGGCATACATCCTTTCCAGTTCTATGGGCAAGCGGTATAAAAGGAGTTATAAGGAATTTAGCTTTAAGAGAGTGGAATGACAAAGATAAAGTAAATACAATCTTTGGTCCTGACCCAGAAGATGCTTCTGATTTTGCAAGTTGTATAGGCATAACCGATGCAAAAATTTTGCTTTACCCTGTTAGGTCAGTAAAGGGAGTCTTTGCTTGGATTACTTGCCCTTTTGTTCTGAAAAGGTTTAAGGAGGATTTAAAGGCAATAGATTTTAAAGTTAACGATGAAGAAATGCAAATTCCTTCAATTTCTGATAATGAAGTAATTATTGCAAATAATAATTTAAAAATTCAAGAAAAAAATATGGTCGCTCTTGAAGAATTTCTTTTTGATGCAAAAGATGATAAAAAAGCAATAAATTGGGCTAAAAAATTAAAAGAATTTATTCCTACAAACGATTTGACAAAAGGTCTTGAAAATCATCTTGCTATTGTTTCTGATAATGTGTTTAAAGATTTTGTAAATTATGCTGTTGAAATAAGAACAAGGATTAGGATAGACCAAGCAAAAGGAACTGTTAAGGAAGGTGCTTTGTTTAGTGAAGAGTTAGTCCCTTCTGAAAGTGTTTTTTATTCACTAGTTTTTATAACAGATCCATACTTTGGAATTGAAATGGACCTGTATAATGAACTTAAATCTAAGAAAGAAAAAAATGAAAAGCCTGATTGGGATGCCGTGAAAAATAGGTTAAAAGGTAGTGAAGACGCAAAAAAGAAAGTTTTAGAAAGACTAAAAAATGCTTGGGAGAATGGCTATTTTGTAGATGATGAAATTAAAAACTCTCTGAAGTTTTTAGATAATTCTCTTCCTCAACTTGGCGGAGATGAAACAATCGGAAGAGGTCTTGTTAGGGTTAACTTTCATTCACCTCAAGGAGGATAGCAATGAGGAAGACAATTGAACAGAAAATGGCAAGTTTTTGTATTGAAAAGGTTAAAGAAATAAAGAAATCAGCTGATAAGGAAAAAATCGAAAAATTTGGAACTAACGCAAAAAAACTTCCTTCTTTGATTGTTAGCAATGGCTTAATTCCAACTCTTGCTTTTTATAAAAAAGAAGAAAAAAAACCTGTTTATGATGTAATTAATGAGTGGTTAAAAGAAAAAAATTACATTAAAAATGATGCACTTGAAGAAATTGCTAATTCTGATTCAGAAAACCTTCTTCTTGCAACAATTGAAGTTCTTGCAATTGCTAATTGGTTGAAAAGAATAGTTGAGGTGGAATTATGAGAAGCTATAACGACCTAATAAATTATATTTACTCAGACAGGTCATTAAATTTTTCAATATGTGAAAATATATCACTTGTTTTCCAGAAACTTATAAGAAAAGACATTCTCGAAAACTCAAGAAATAAAAAATGGTTTTTAGAATCTGTAATCAATATTCAAAGATCTATAAACAATGCCCCCAAAATAACTGAAAATTTTGCTAAAAGAATTGAAAAACAAAGAGCTGATTTGGAAAAACATGGGTATGAAAATATATTTAAAAATGAAAATAATGAAAATGATAAATGTTTAAAGCTCAAAACAGCTTCTCGGCTTGTTGTAGGTCTTGGGGCAGGTCATGTTCTTGAAACTTCATTAACTTTACATCATATTTTTGGAATTCCATACATTCCGGGAAGTGCTCTAAAAGGTGTAGTTAGAATGGTAAATTTTTGGAAAATTGTAGAGAAACTAAATAAAAAATCAGATGAAGCCATAGGAGAACTTCAAAAACAACTTTACGAAGATGAAATTTCAAATTCTGATAAAAATGTTTTTGACAAAGAAGATATTTTAAAACACAAACTTTTATTTGGGACTCAGAAATTCAAGGGACTTTTAGTTTTTCTTGATGCCTATCCAGAGGTTCAAAATAATCAACAAATTTTTGAGCTTGATGTTATGACCCCTCATTATCAAGGTTATTATACCAAAAATCAAGTGCCAGGAGATTGGGAAAACCCCAATCCAATTCCTTTTTTAACTGTCAAAAAAGGGATTACCTTTTGTTTTAATATTCTGTTTGATAAATTTAGAGCAGAAAGAATATTAACTTTAAAGGATGATGAATTTCCAAATAATGCAAAGGATATTGTTAGAGAATGGTTTAATGATAATTTATCTAAAATTTCTGATAGTGTCAAAGATTGGATTAAAGACGCTTTAAAAAAATTTGGCGTTGGAGCTAAAACGAGGTTAGGCTATGGAATATTTGAATAATGACTTTATCAGTTTTGAAGTTAAAGATATAGGGGAAGGAATAACCTTAATTCATTTTGAGTTAAAAAGACAACTTGAACCACAAGATTTAAAAAATATTCATCCGCCGGACCCAGTAAAAAATAAATTCTCTAAAAACATTGTAGTGCTTTCGGGAAGAGCTCCAATATGGTTGTATGGGTTTTTAGTGCATTTTTATCATCCAGTAAAGGCAATTGCAATTTTTGACCCAAGATTAGAAGCAGGGGTTGTTGTAGAATCGCATACAAAAGAAATTGAAGTAGGAGATTTAATAAAGATTGAGGAGGATAATAAATGAAAGTTGTAATAGCTCCTTGGGGAAATCCTACAAAATGGAACGAAGTAACATATGTTTACAATGGACAAACAGAAAAATCAAAAAGTTCATTATCTCTGATAAAAAAAATAGAAAATCCAGATAAAATAATTATTGTTTGTGCTGATACATTAGGTGATGACTGCGTTTATTTTTTTAAAAACCCTCATTATAATGATATAAAAAGTTGTGCTGAAAATTTAATCTTTAATTTTTGTCAAAAAGAATTGAACAATTTTACTCCTGAGAAAATAATAGTTTCCTATGGATTTGCTGAATTTACCCATACAAAATTTATTGGTAATGCTGTAGATTTTTATTATCATACTTTAAAAGAACTCGCTTTATTATTTACTGATTCATTACCAGAAATGAATGAAAAAATTGAAGTAATTTTTGATGCAACTCATGGAATAAATTATACCACAATTTTAACCTATAGAGCATTAAGAGAAATCCTTGAAATTTTGGCTTATGTTTATGATGTTAATTTAAAAGTTTTAAATTCAGACCCATACATTGGAAGAGAAGCAAAAATTGATACATTAAATATAAATGTTATTGAAGAAAGTAAAATATTACCCAAAATTTCAGTATATAGAAGTAATGACAAACCTGTTCAAGTATACTCCCTTCTTGACGATGAAACCAAAGGTAAAATTGGACGTGACATTTCAACATTTATTTTCCAAATATCTTTTAATATAGACAAAAATAAAATATTTATTTTCCTTGGTTCATTCTTATATGCTCTACCTGTTTTTCTATTAAGTTATATGATGAAGTCCTCAGAACTAAAAGATAAGATAGAAAAAATAGCAAAAGAATTTAAAAAAAATATTGATTTAAATAATTCAAGTAAATTAGAAATTATAAGAAAATGGGAATTTAGAGAAAATTTTGCTAATCTTATAAAGACATATTTAGTTAGCTCTATTTTAGTGAAATTTGGCTTTAACAGATTAGATGACATTCCTTTATCAAAGATTGAAGACCTAAAAGAAAAATTTTATAAAAAATTTCCAATAGAAAGTAATAGAATTGATGTAGAAATTGGGGATAGAGGAATAGAAGGTGTAAAAGAATATCTAACAAGTGAGTTTAGACCTTATTTTAAGATAGTTGAAAAAGAAGATAAAAGTTTAGATAAAAGAGTTTTCTTTGCTCATGCAGGATTCCCATATAATGTAATAGAGCTTAAAAGAGAAAATGATGAAATATATATAAAAATTTATGATAAGAATAGAGAAGATGCTGAAAATTGTATAATAAAAAGTTTAACACAATTTGAAAGGAGTTAAAGGTATGGATTGGAAACTTAAATTAAAAGCAATTCTTCATGACCCGCCATATAAGATAAAGTTTATCGAGATCCATAGAAGGAAAGCTGAAGAACTTTTTAAAAAAATTTTACCCAATGAAACTTTTGAAGATGATAAAGTTATTCTTGCTGACCAAATTGCTTCGGCTCAAAGCAGGATAATCGTTCAACCTAAATTTGAAGATAAACAAAAAGAGAAAGATTTTCAAGACAAATCCCAAGTTAATTTTGATGAATGTGAGTTTATAGATATTTTTTCTGAAAATAAAGAACCAGTCCAATCTCCTGATGCAGAGGAAGTTGAAAAGTTGTTTGGTGATTTAGTTTATGCTTTAGAAAGATCAAATATAAACAATGAAAACGAAAGAGCGGAATTAATTTTCTTATTTTTATGGCGATTTTATCCGGAAATTTTTCCTGAAATAAACAAACATCCTGCTGATTCAAGGGCTCCCAATCATTCTATTTATGACCATTTGGTTCAAACATCGGCGATTATTTCTGCTTTACGCAGACCTGCTTTTCTACTTTTTACCATCGCACCTGTTCAAAGTTTTATTTCTAAAGCAAGGAAAACATCCGACCTATGGGCAGGTAGCTACATGCTTTCTTATTTAACTTGGGAAAGTATGAAACCTTTAGTCGAAAACTTTGGTCCAGATATTGTTGTATTTCCTAATCTCTTCGGTCAACCTCTCGTAGACAGATGGCTATACTTTAAATTTTCTAATAAATTTTCTAATAACTCATCCTTAATTGACCGTAATCAGCCAAAATTTATGGACTGGCTGGAAAAATGGAAAAATAAAAATAAAGATTTAGAAGAAGAACTAACTATCGCTAATTTTCCAAATAGGTTCTTAGCCATCATTCCTTATGATAATACTTTAGCAAAAAAATGTGAAGAAGCCTTTAGAGGGAAATTGAAAGATTTAGCTGAAATGGTATACGAAAAGATTAAAAGCTTTTCTGGAAATTCAAATCCAAACTTAAAAAACTATATAGAAAAGCATCTTCTTACCTATTTTCAGGTTTACTGGGTTATAATTCCATGGAGCATTGATACAATTCCTAATCCACCTTTAAGGAGAGATTTCCCACCTGAAAAGGACTATGAAGCTGCCTGTGAGAAATATAAGGAAAAATATGTTCTGCCTGTGCTTAAAGATTATGAAGCATTATTTAAAGAAGACGACTTACATAACACAATTAAAGAAATCATCGATCATCCTTATTATAAGCCAACTAATGTGGGAAGTGCTTATTCATTACTTTTAGAACTTCTTGAAAAACTTCTTGGGGCAAGAAAAAGTGTGAGAGATTTTTACCAACTTGAACAACCAGACGAAAAATGCCATCTTTGTGGGGAGTATGAAGTTTTGAATGTTGATTGGGAAAAATTGGACCCTAAGTATGTAAAACAAGATGAAAAACTGTGTGGAGTTTGCCTTACAAAAAGATTCTTTCCTGAAATTATAAAGGACGAATTTGGTTTATCTGAACATGCTGTAAAATTCCCATCAACTTCTGAAATGGCAAGCATCGGAGAAAAGAGAAGATTAAATGATGAAATAAAAAAAATTTTTAAGCATGAATTTAATAACTTTAGAGAAATTATTAGGAAAAAAAATAATAATAAAGAACTTCCTTCTTCTGTTTCTGTCCCAAGATTGAAAAACGATCCTTTGTATGAACCTTTGCATAAAATTGATGGCGAATTTCTCATGAAAGAAACTTACACGGAAAGTCATTTTGAAAGAAACTACGGAGTTAAAGTGGAGAAAGAAGAGTTACAGAAGGTTATAGATTTTATAAATTCAAATAATATCAACCCTTCAAGATACTATGCGATTTTACAGATGGATGGAGACCACATAGGAAAATGGTTGAGAGGGGAATTTAATCCGAAGATAAAGGATACAATTCACAATAAAGTAGTTGATGTTTTAATTAGTTATTCTGAAGGAGAGAATAGAAGGTATATTGAAAGAATATTATGTGCAAAGCATCCAAATTCGCCTTCTATTCATCAAACATTTTCTCGACGGTTATCTAATTTCGCTATAAATGTGGTTAGGAAAATTGTAGAAGAAGAACATTATGGAAAACTTGTTTATGCAGGGGGAGATGATGTATTAGCTCTTCTTCCTATCGAAGAAGTTTTAAAATGTGCTTATAATTTGCAGAAAAAATATAAGGAAATTTTAAGTCCTAAAGCTACAATGAGCGCAGGAATTTTAATCGTGCATCATAAATATCCACTTTATTTAGCCCTGAAAAAAGTTCAAGAAGCAGAAAAGAAAATGAAAAATATATATAATAGAAATGGATTTTGTCTTGTTTACATGTCTAACAGTGGAGAAGAGCGGGAATGTGGTGGAAATTGGGAACTTGTATGGTTTATTGAAGATTTAATATGTAACTTTAAAACAGATAAAATTTCAACAACTTTTCCATATCAGTTTCTACAAGTAGTTGAAATTTTGTATGAAACAGAGAAAAATAAAAACCTTGAAAACATTAAAGAGATTTTAAAGAAAGAATTAGAGAGAATTTTCTTAAGGAAAAAGGGAGAAAAAAGTGAGTTAAAAGAAATATTAAAAAAATCAATTTTGCCATGGTTTGAAAAAATTGAAGATGTATATAACTTTGCTAACATACTTGTTATAGCAAAAAAGATAGCTGATGAAGTGAGAATTTAAAATTGGAACGGTAGTTACTCTTCGCAATCCCTTTTGGCACCATCTGTTTAGCCGAGCAACCCCCCTTTTGTCTTGCCGAGCAACCCATCTACTTTGTCCTGCCGAGCATTAGCGAGGCATCCCTCGAGAGATAGTAGGAGATCTTTTGGGTGCTTGCGCACCCTCAGGATGACCTGAGTGGCTTTCGCCCCTCAGCAATCCCTTTTTAAGTAGGGCAGGTTTCGACAAAAAACAGGCACTGTTTCCTTTTTATAGGGCAGTGTCGCAATCCCTTTTTAAGTAGGGCAGGTTTCGACTTTAATTATAGAGCGGAATTCCATGAATAAAAAACACACGTCGCAATCCCTTTTTAAGTAGGGCAGGTTTCGACTTTAATTATAGAGCGGAA
>Ga0308395_1000034_pt1 | contig 155639 bp, 134 predicted proteins | sample Hotspr20SampleP4_FD_202097 | JGI IMG/M metagenome (GOLD analysis project Ga0308395, IMG submission 202097) | Hot spring phototrophic mat microbial communities from Mushroom Spring, Yellowstone National Park, Wyoming, United States - 20050930_P4 ... | reverse complement strand
GCGCCAGCGCCTACAACGACGATGGCGTGCTCCTGCCTCACAGCGTGATCACCTGATCTGGCGGACTCCCGGCCAGCGCTGCATAGAGCTGCGGGAAGCAGCCGGCCACCACGCCCTCGACCAGGCCTTTGGCCTTCACCTGGCTCAGGCCACACATCGAGAAATCACCCTCGGCCAGCCCGCGCTCCACCGCGCAGCGGTCGCAGACCATCAATAGGATGTTGTGCTCCTTGGCGACTTTGGCCAGTCGCTCGCCGATCGGCTCGCCCTGGCGCAGCACATACAGGTTGTCGTCGAAGAACATCATCCCGACGACCTGCGCGCCGTGAATCCCTTGCTCTAGTTGTGGCAAGATCATCTTGCCCAGTTTGTAGGTAGCCGACATGTCGGTAGCGAATACGTAAGCGACTTTCATCATGTTCCTCCATAGGTTTCTCTGTTAGGTGTGGTTCTCAAACGCCGGCTTATGACGCTCTCGAACGGCGCGTCCGGCCCACGCCAGCGCTGGATTGAAACTGAGCTAGTATCTCCATACTGCAAATATACATATCGTCGCGCCCCACGCGGGCGCGTGGATTGAAACGTAAGCGACGTCAAGAATGAATCACTTGTGCGTAGGCCGCGCCCCACACGGGCGCGTGGATTGGAACGTCTGCTCATAGCTTATCCAAGACATTGTAATTGAGTCGCGCCCCACGCAGGCGCGTGGATTGAAACTGAGCGAGTATATCTATACTTCAAATATACATACTGTCGCGCCCCTCGCGGGCGCGTGGATTGAAACTATCGAGCGACCTTGATGACGAACACGAAAACAAGTGTCGCGCCCCATGCGGGCGCGTGGAGTGAAACGTTGTTCTACTTCTTCGCCATCGAAAGGTGTAGTGTCGTGCCCTATGCGGGCGGTTTGCGGGCATAAGCTCGATGTTCTATAGGAGCCAGTAGTAAGGATTATATTTACTTCGAGAATTGTTGAAGACAGTCTAATTAGTTTCTCGTTAGAGCGCTGTAGTATTTTCGTGCTATAAAATTCTAAAACTTATCGTTTCTCAAGTTATAATTTTCCTCACACGATGGAAAGTATCCCATTAATTGACAGATTAACCTTTCTTTTGACACGCCGACCTTGGTACAGGGGTAGAAGAACTATTGCACGTTTTGCTTCAATGTTGACTCCAAAGGTAGTTCTTCATACATTTGATATCGATGGTATTTCGTGGTATATGAGTTTTGACAAACGAGATTTACTTCAATTCGATTATTACTACTTTGGAACATATAGCTCTGCGGCTAGCTTAGATGTTGCGTATGTTTTGAGGAATATTCTACGTGATGGATTTATCTTTCTCGATGTTGGAGCAAATGTTGGATTACTTAGCCTCTATGCATCGAAGCTCATACCGAATGGTAAGGTCTATGCAATCGAACCTATACCCAAAACGTTTGAGAAGTTGGAACTTAACATTAAATTGAATAGATTAAAGAACATAACGGCCCTACGTAATGCAATTGCAAATCGAAGTGGGAGGAGTCAAATGGAATATTACCCTGCAAATAGTGGGTTATCACACTTGAAAGCAGACTGCGTCTCTTCTTTACCTACCGTCTGGGTGGAATGCATAACACTAGGTGAATTATTAGATCGGATTGGTTTAGTACCTCATGTTATAAAACTTGATTGTGAAGGAGCGGAACCCTTAATCCTTGAAGGAGCTCAATCAAGTCTGAAACATAAAGAATTGCGCTACATGATTATGGAAGTCAACAACAATCTCCTAGAAGGTTACAAGAGCAACGGGCGCGAACTCATTTCAATGCTTCGTGAATATGGCTTTACTGTTCGTCATATCAAAACCGATGGAACATTATCAGATGAATTTCCCTTCCATCTTTCTTATTTTAACATACTCGCATGGAAAGGATGCTCACTATGAACTTCTGCACGATCCTAAACCATCCATACGAGAAAAGAATGTTGGAGTACAAATACTTACCATGACCTATTACCTGAGGTATGTTAAAACAAATCTCGCAGAGGCTTATATCGACTGGGTTTGCGAGGAGGAGATATCAGCACAGTACCCTTGGTACATCGTTGGAACTCTTCAAGTACTTGTTTTGCTTGCTGCCAACAGCCACGTTCTGTACTTCCGTAGCGAATTTCATAACCGACCTGTTCGCATTGTTTATTATAGACCGGTGTAACGATCACCTGCTCTCGTCCTTGTATTTCAGGTGAAACCTCAATCGTGGGTATGCTCAACTGGAGTATACGGATTGTTTGGCATTTGCTCTTTAGCTTGACAGGATCAGATTGATTCACAAGCCGGAGTTTCACATACCCACTACCAGTGAAATCCCCTTCCAAACGAGACCGTGCCAGGTCTACGCCATCCAAAACGATGCGTATGACCTCGCCAACTTTAAATGTTACCTCTTGTCCGGGATAAGAGAATGTAATCACTCTGCTAGGACGTTCACCCCGAGTCTCAACCAACGCAGTATCCTGAACTCGAACAACAACGGTATCGTAAACAATCTCACGGGTGGTTGCAGTTTGGAACGGTGTGCAGCCGTGTATCAGAAGTATCAAGCCAGCTACTGTGACCACGACGCATCCAATCCATTGGATGTCTCGCAGACCCTGATTTAAACAATAGTAACGTTCCATAGAACAGCCCTGTTAGTAGTTGTAGTTCGTTTCTATTTTCAGTTTGCGGTAAACTCGGAGAACATTTACGTACTCACTGTCGATCGTCGTTGGCTTGTTCGATGGTAAGTAATGGAGAAAGTGTGCATTGAGTTTGCGAAATTCATCCCATTCTTTTGGCGAAACGAGGCGTTCAAACTTCGTTTCCATTTGGACTCGGGGATAAGGTGGAAAATGACCCACCAGGAAAATGTACGGAGTAGGACCCAGGGTGTCCTTCCGGAGTGTATCAAGGCACTGCCTAAACAAGAACGATAAACTGAAGAAGGTTGCTTGCCGCAATCGATTAAGTGGAGGTGGGAGTGCTGTATCACTCGCTTGCCCGGACCATAGGAAAGCCGAGCCATTAGCAGGTCCATCATTCCATATCACCATACGGAATTCTTCCCCCGTCACGTTTTGAACATAGTGGAGAAAATCTCGTGCTTCGGTGTTCGATAATCGATCGAGAAACATACTGTAGACCACTGCGTTCCCTTCGAATTCTTCGGTCTCTGGGCATGGCCGCCACGCTACAGGTGGGAGGGACAATCGTTCAAGTTTGAGGTGAAGAGAATCCTGCAAAAAGCTGAGCAACCGTTCCTCGGGAGTTTTCCGCATCGCTTGTATTCCATAGAGCACGATTTGGTCAGACCTTGTCGTTAGTCCTTGGAGTTCCTCAATAAGCTTTGCAACATGAGAGCTCCTGTAGCATGGTGGAAAGCTACCCGCCAGAACTAAGAGTGCATTTCGGTCATAGGGAACGTTCTGAAAAAAGGTACGCATGAGCGAGGAGAGTTCACCACTGGAAGGAACAACGGCGGTATCAAACGAGAAAAATGCACTCAACGAATCTAATAACGTTTGACTCCACATGTTCTTCCCTTGCATATATCTACGTCGAATCTTCAGATAGCTCTGCGATGTAGAGTGTGGTGGAGCATAAAGCTGAAGTTCTACGACGTGGGGTTGTTTCTCGATGATTTTATGATGCAGTTGGGTAATGAAGCTCTCACGATGCAGGCTGTCGGTCATCGATTCGTTCGTCGGGATGAGGACGTAAACTCGGAGTATTTCCTCCGATGACTTCGAGCTCAAGAGAACAATCACCACCAACAATGAGCAAACCCAGGATAGTAAGGATAATCTTTCGCTTGCTCATAGCTGCTTCCTCCGAATGAGCTCGCCGTACCGATCATGCATGGGCAATTCGATTGGTTTCAATCCATGCTGCTGGAGGTATGTTTCAAATTTTTCATCTGATTCCAACGTAGAGCGAAGGATACCCATGAGACGACTACGCTCAGCGATAAGCTTCTGCTCATCTCCAAACCATAGCAATGGTATTCTGTGCCGAATAAATTGAAACAAATACCACAATCCAGCTCCAGAGAACCCCAATCCAAAGTGAAGAGCTCCAATTACCAATCCCCAAAAGATTATTTGACCAATGAGCTTTTGAAGCTCTGCTCCCTGGATGTATAACGCGACCGTGTATACCGCCAACTTCACGACCCCCCAAAGTATGAGACCTGCTCTCCCTTTTGCGCGATGTTCATCTACTTCTATTCTATCCCGGGTCGAGTATCCACTTGCGTATAGTGCAAGAGTAGCATCAAGCACAACGAACAGCACTGCTGCCAGCCATATCCAGGTATCTCCCTCTGGAAAGGGAACCTCTACAATTGGTCTAAGAAGCGCTTTGGAGGCAAAAAGGTCAGCCACTAATAGAATGAGAGAGATAATCATTGCTGTCAAGAAAAACACTTCGGAGTGAGGGAGAGTCTCGAGTTCTTGGCGAAATTGTTGGTATCGTTCTCGTTGCTCCTTCGCCTTTACTATGTGTCGATTTATTTTTTGAATCAGTTTTGTTGCTTGTGTACGCTCCCACTCTCGATTCTTCGGCTTCATTTCCCAAGTTAGTTGCAGCTCATGTACTCTGGTGTTAAGCTCTAAATCATGCTCTTTGACGTATCTCAGGTACTCTCCATCATCAGAGAATATACTGCGGAGGATATCTAAGTATTCCTTGTTCTTGAGTTCGATGTATTCTTTGGTTTCAGAAAGTACTAATGGAAACCAGTGTCGAATCAACGCTAATAGATACCACAGCCCCGCTCCGAAGGTTTTGAGCAGTACATACACGATCAAGATTAACAACACTTGTTGCCATATTTCCCACGGTATAGTATTGAGCGCAAGTCTTCCACTATACTGGTCTTGAAGGTAGAAAAATAGGGCAATCAATTTGACAAGCCCCATCAATCCCATCCACGATAGGCCAAGTTTCTGGTGGCGTTTCCGGCGTAGTTCTCCTTCCGCTAAGTATCCACTGGCAAAGACGGCGATGCCAGCATTGATGATACTTACAACGGCCGATAGTAGCCATGGTGGGAAGCCAAATTGAACAGCAAACGATTCCAACGTTGTACTCGAACCCACCAGTCTAATACCAGCGCCCCTATGCTCACGATTGCTGCCACCACTAAGGAGCGATCCTCATTAGGTCTTGGCTCCTGGCGAAAGCGTTGATACTTGAGCTCTGCTTTTACCCGTGACTCCCACTCCATCTTTGACTTGCGAAGTCTTTGCGTTACCTTCCTGCGCCGCTCTTGGTTACGTTGCTCATGTGCTTCGACGGTAGCCATCTGGAGGCTCGAAATTGTTTGACATCTACCACTCAAAGAAGCAACCACGGTCCGCACGTCCCACATTTCGTCAGGTAGTCGCTCGGGGAATCAGCAAGTCGGTACACCAACACCATCTTGCGAGCGCGGTCATGCGTGCCGGCGGTCGCATGGCTTCAATGAAAACAAAATTATGAAATCAGCGTTTGCTGTGCAAGCACAATGCCATTACCGCCTACATGAGAATGTTTGGTTTGGTTTATATCAAAATATTGTAATAGCCTTGTTATGACGCCCGAAAGTGCTCCGGCTCGAATTCGATTTCTAACCCGTTGTCGGTCTTACGATAATAAATCAGTACACCCGGCAGGTTTTCTCGCTTAACGACCTGATCCTTCCAAGATGAAGGCTTGATAGATACTTCATGTTCACCAACAAGACCATCAATACCCCGCGCTTCTTGCTCCGGTGAAGCGAGCGCGTAATCCAGACGCATGGCTTCTGCGACCTTCTTGAGAATGGCCTCTTGAAATTTTAACCCGATGAAAGTCTTGACAAGAACGAGATCTTTGACCCACAGTTCGATCATCTCGGCTGTTATATTATCGATGACGAGTCTGAATTCAGAAAGCTTGTCTCGAATGCGACGGACGGCTTCAGCGATAGCCTCAGGATGTTCTTCTTGATACCAAGCAGCCCAGTCTTCTAAGGATCGACCGCCAAACTGTTGGATCAATTCTGACATTTGACCCACGACTTTCGGTCTTGTGCCGGCAGCAAAACGATTTGCAAGGTTAAGGAGCGGGGATACATACGTCGGTAATTCGAGTGGCGGGGCATCCAACAACTCCCGAATCTCTGCCGAAGTCAGGGTTATTCTCATTCGGTCGAATCGCCGGTGTGAAGTTTCGTGACTCGCTCATCATGAAGACGCAGGAATTTCTCCCGGAACTTGAAATCCCGAACAATATCTATTGAGACAAATCCCGTCCGTGCCAGATGTGCGTTGATGAAGGTTTTGTTCTTCAGGTAAACATAGGCAAGCAAGTTACCGCTTTCATCGTGCTTATCCTTGTCGAACTTGAGATAGACTCGTTGCCCTTTGACTTTGGCTTGAAGGAACCGAATAGCGTGGTGTCGTTGGGATGGTTCCTCGCAAATGCCTAAAAGCCGAACCGTCAGGTCGTTGTTGAGCCTGAGTAGTACCGGGCTGACGATTTCTTTGACAGTGTACAGTTCGTCCTTGCTTCCGTTGTCTCCATTTTCGATTTTGGATCCGAATTTCAACTTGCGCGGATCAATCTTCTTGTCGAGCGCGTGTGGATCGACAAACTTGTAAGGCAAGTTTGCGAGTTCTTTATCGAAGTCAATGTTGTTCTCTTTCCGGACGATAAATTCGAATGTCGCATCGTCGAAAATATCCCGTTCAGCAATCTTTAGTTTGTTTTTGATAATCGGAATAAAGGATGGATTGATTTCGTATCCGATGGAATTTCTGCCAAGATTCCTTGCTACCAGCGAAGTTGTACCACTGCCCAAGAACGGATCGAGAACGGTCTCGCCAACGAACGAGAACATACGAATAAGCCTGCGGGGAAGTTCCTCGGGAAACATTGCAAGGTGCTTATCTTGCTTTTCACCGCCGAAATTCCAATGTCCAGCAAAGTAGGTGTTCCATTCTTCTGTTGTTAATTTGGAGAGTTCCTTTACTTCTCGGCTGACTCTGGGTGGGTCGCCGAGTTTCTTAAAGATCAGGATGAACTCATAATCAATCTTGAGAATGCCGTTTCGTGGGTAGGGAAAGGAACCCATAACGGATGCCCCGCCCGTGGTGTTGGTGGTAGTTACCTTCTGCCAGATGACTGCGCCCATGTAATCCATTCCGAGAGTCTCGCAGAACTTGATGATCTCGGTTCTGATGGGGATGACTTTGTAGCGACCGTAATAGACGGAGCGCGCGAACTGGTCACCAATGTTGACGCAGAGCCGACATCCTTTGTGAAGCACACGAAAGCACTCTTTCCAAACGAGATTCAGATTGTTGATGTAACTCTCGTAGGAGTCGTGAAAACCCAACTGGTTCTCGTTTCCGTAGTCCTTAAGCTGCCAGTAGGGTGGAGAAGTTACGACGAGGTGAACGGATTCATCGGGAAGTTCAGACATCTTCCGTGAATCGCCAATGATGATTTTGTGGTGTGTGGCCATAGGTGGCTCAAAAATACCAAGTACAGACAACTTTGTTGTTGATTATGGAGATTAGGATTGTATATGTTGTTAACGCTCCGATCATGTCATTGCTATTTAGTTGGATTAGATAGCGAAATCTTTATGCTATTACTACATGCATCAGCTGAGAATTTCACTTGGGAACCTACCCCGCCCGCTCAGAGTATGTGCCACGCTTAGGTAAGATGTGCAACTTCGTTCACTCATCATGGTCTCAGCACTCTACTGTTGTGGCGCGAAAACGGCAACTATCCTCCGTGTGCTACTAGCATGTAGCATTGCGTGGTGTATTGCGCATTCTCTCATCTGAACAACGAGGCGTTCTGCATAACTTCTTAAGGGTGAGGATCAAAAAATGAAACGTTCCATGTGCAAGCTCAAAATATTTTTGTGTAAGCTAATAGTGCTCATAACTATGAAGTCAGTCCTCTCCCTCGTTGTGTGTGGGGTGTGTATTTGTGTGGAAACTCTCGTGGCACAGTGGTTCCAAGCGAGTGGATCGTTCGGGGCGAGTGCTGATGCATATCGGTCGTTCGGTGGGAACTCTCGACTTCCAACCCAGAGCATTCGTGCAGTCGGGAGAATCAATGTGCGCTTGTTCGATATTCTCGACTTGCCATTCGAACTGTACTTCAACCAGTTTCAGGGTGGTGCTCAGGGCCAATTTGGTATCCAGCAGCCGTTCAATCAGTTTGGTGTGACGCCTCGGCTTGGGTGGGTCCAACTCTTTGCAGGATGGTATAGCACACGGATCTCGGATTTTACCTTTGGTGATCTCCGCATCTTAGGTGGGGGAATTGAACTGAGCCCCGGTCCACTTCGAGCGGCGGTCCACTATGGATACATCCGCCAACCACTCAATCCGGACACCACCGTTGGCTTTGAGGGTGAATATCGGAGGCGCATTGTCATGGGCAAAGTAGGCTTTGAATCCCAACAGGGGGATTTTCTCTCGTTCCAGGCAATGAGTTCGCAGGATGAGCCGGGATCGATTCGCCCAGACTCGCTGAGTCCATCTCCCCAGGCGAATCTGGTAGTCTCTGTTGCCGGTGGTATCTCCGGATTCGATGGTGTTGTTCGATTGCGTGGTGAAGTATCAACGGGTGTGTTCACAAACAACACCTCGTCACAGCAAGATAGTGCGCTGATTACCTCTATTCCTACCGTTGTTCAGTCGTTCATTCCCATCAATGCCAGTTCCAATGTGGATGGTGCAGCACGAATGTCCCTCTCGGTGTCGCCATCGCCCGATTGGGGCATCTCGCTCGATGGGCAGTGGATTGGACCGGGCTTTATCACGCTGGGCTACGCACAGTTGCTCAACGACATTCTCGACCTCAACGCCTCACCCTACGTGCGGCTGGCGGGTGGCAAACTGCTCCTGCGCGGGAGCATCGGTCGGCGCACGAACAATCTCCGCCAGACGCGCATCGCCACCGTAGAGCGATGGAATGCCAGCGCCGGCGTCAACTGGCAGATCACCGACGACATCGGCGCTGACGTGCAGTACAGCCGCTATACAATGAGCTCCGACCACGTCAACGACACACTCCGGATGGATAACCAGCTCAACTCGGTGACCGTCGCCCCGCGGTGGAAATTTCGCGCCTTCGATGCAGAGAACATGCTCACGGCGGCGCTCTCCTGGCAAGAGACAACCGACCACAACCGCGTCACTGGGCAGTTCGGCTCGAACAGCGCGATGATGGTGAACGTGAGCCACAGCGTGACGTTCCCCTCGCAAGTCAACCTGACCACGTCGCTGAGTCTCAACCGCACCAGCAACTACCTGCAGAAGCTGACGATGGCAACGTTCAACGAAGCCATCACCTATCCGCTTATCGCGCAAGTGCTGCGCGCACAAGGGAATGTTAGCATCAATCTCACCTCCGCACAGCGCACGACGGCACAGGTACTGCTGCGCGCAGCGCTCACGTACACACCAGGCAACTACGGCAGCTTTATGCTCCAGGTGATGAACAACACCTTCGACCTCACACGCCAGCAAGGCAATACGTACAGCGAGCTCTTTGCAAGTCTGCAGTACTCGGTCGGATTTTGAGCATACATGCTGATTGCCGCCGCTTGTGCCGCAGATGAGACGGTTAGTGAATATCAAACAACTAAACGGAGGCGGATATGCGCCGAAGTACACTTCTACTGTTATCCTGCGCTTGGGCTGTCGTGCTGCACGCCCAGCCGGAACTTTCCATCACAGTGATGCTGCGCAATCCTGCCCCCTATGCACTGGAGCAGTGGCGAAGCGACCCCACCATTGTGCAGGTTACCATCAGCAATCTTACCAGATCATCCAAGCGCTTTGTGCTGGACCTCTCCCTCCAGAACCAGAACACTCGGCAGGAGGTGCAGACCAACGAGATGCACCCGTGCATGCCAGTGTTCGAGCTGGCGCCAGGTCAGACGCGCACGTTGAACGGTTCTGAGCTCATCTGCGAACCCTCACCGGTCTACGATGCCTCAATACGCACGCAGCTTATTACGACCGGTGCGATTCCGGAGGGCGAATACCGCTTCTGCGTCCGCGCGCTTGATGCTGACAGCCGCTCGCGGGAGCTCACCAGCTCCGGTGCGCTGTGTGCATCCACGCAGGTGCAGTGGTACGACCCACCGGCGATTGTGCGCCCCGTTGCCCGCGACGGGGGGCTGCGGTGCGACCAAGCGATCGTGCTCAACTGGCAACCGCCGATTCCGGTCCCTGCGCCGGGGAGCGTCGTCTACCGCGTCCGCGTCGTGGGGATGTTCGAAGGGTAGCTCCCCTGGCAAGCACTCGAGGCAGCAACGCGCTCGGAGACCGTCGTGGATGCCGAAGTAAGCACGACCAGCTACACCATTGGCGCCAACGACCCGGTCATGCTCGATCTGCTCCGGCGCGCTGCACCGCGGTGCATTGGCTTCGCCTGGCAGGTTCAGGCACTCCAGGCAACCACGCGCCGACCATTCCCCACGCGCGGTGGCACGCAGGGCAAAAGCACGATCGAAACCTTCACGGTAGACTGCCCGGCAGCACCGCTAGTGAGGGTGCCTCCTGCAGTGGCGCGATGTCACTGCGGTGCTACTACCCGCTCGATGGGGACACAATTCCGTGGATTCCTCCCCACCTCATCGTGCAGTGGAGCCCCTATTGCGACGACGTCATCGGCTTTACCTTCGAGCTGAACGTGACCGGACCAGGCGTGACAAGCACAAACCGCCGCACGCTGAACTGGCCCCGCGGACCAATTGAAGGGCAGAGCCTCCGCGGTTTCCCGCGTGCCAGCGAGCGTGCACAGTTGCACATCGTCAACTGGCAGACCGAGGCGGGCACCACTCCCGCATTCAACAACGACTTTCGGCTTGGTGAGACCTACCGCTGGTCGGTCAACGGCACGCTCGTGCGCCGAGAGAGCGGTCGTGATGTGATCTACCCCGTCAGCACGCCGGTGGCAACGGTCAATCTCGGCTTGCGCCTGCCGCGCAACCCCAGTCCGGCAGACGGCGCCACCCTCGCAAGCGGAGGCAGACTAACCTTGCATTGGGAGATCCCCGAACCGCGCCAACTTGGCTACGTGCCGGAGGACCTCCTCACCCTCACCCATGGTGTGAGTGGAATGCAGTTTGGAGCCGCTGCGCAGTTCGTGCGTGTGGTGCTCTCGCGCGACAGCACCTTCCGCACACCCGTTGCGTCGTGGTCGCGGTCGTTCCCGGCAACGGGCAATTACGTCACCAACGATGCAGCAGCGCGCGAGCTCTTCGGCACCAAGAACTGGAGCGGGCTGAACCTGGAGAACGGCACCTACTACTGGCGCGTCGAATACGCCAGCGCCACCGGCTCGAGCAGAGTCTACCGCCGCGGTCCGGTCTGGCGCTTCACCATCGGCTCCAGTGTAGGGCGCGAGGAATGAATCGCGCTCCGTCCTGCTACACCGGAGCACCGCTCCACCATCACCACTCCGACCGTGCTGTTTGCGGTATTCGGCGAGCCGCAAATACGCGTAGAAGCGCTCCGGAGCTGCCAGGTGCGCATCTGGTCCATGAGCTCGGCAAGTGAAGACCCGCGCACGGTCCGGAGCCGCGCGCCGGCGCTGGATGTGACCATCACCGACCGCTCGCTCCTCCGAGCCACAGCAAGCAGTGCCGGAACGAACCTTGCTCTGCTCTTCATCAACGGAAGCGGTCCCGGAAGCCGAACCTTTACCCCGACAAACGGGACCACCTACCTCTGGGAATGCGTGCTCCAGTTCGAGGGCAGCCGAATCCGCAGCGATGGCATCTCGTGCGACATTCCCACAAAAAGCTGCGAGGGCATCTTCACCTTCCGCCAAGGTGAATGCAACGATCATGCACCGCAACCGCACCCACCAACCGCACACCGCTGGAGGGTACCCTATCCGGCGGTGACCGCATCCGCATCGGACACTTCGAGGCGGAGCTGGAGGACGTTAGCGGCTCGCCCAGCTCCCTTTTCGGTCGGGCGCTCTTGCACCTGCCATGGCTGAACCTGCGCGTTCGGGTAAGCTTCAGCGGACTGCGGGTGAACACCGACCGCCAGGTGTACGAGGGCACAATGGAAGCGGTGCAGGCATCGGGCTCGCCCCTTGACGCAACGCTTGCAAATCAGCCCGGGGGCGCGGGGGAATGGCTCTCGCAGGACCTCCTGCGGCGAGTTCACGAGTACGCCTCCGTTGCCGAGCGGCTGGTAAGCAACCTTCGTGGGCAACCGGTGGAGCTTCCGATCGGATTTGACCGGGTCATCGAGGGGCAGCAAATCACCGTGGGTATTGTGGGGATGGTCTTCCGCCCGACGGGCGCCTACTTGAATGCTGCAATTGTGTTCCCGTTGCCATGGCTTGGACCGGGACAGCACCTCGGCATTGGCGCCCGTGAGATCTGCTTCTCACCCAACGGACTGGGGCGAACGGTGGAGCTGTACTTAGCGCGCGACCTCGGGTACCGCGCCTCCAGTACACCCTGGGTAATCAACCTCAAGGCTCCGCAGGAAGCACTTGGCGGCATGCCACCAGATTCCGGTACCTACGTGCGCTTTGGATGTGCTGGGTTTGAGTTCCTCCGCGTCGCGCTCGAGGTGGAGTTCCCACGCTCGTGGATGGTTCCCGTCCCCGACGACGGCTCCAGCCCAGTCAGCCTGCGCTTCACCACAACGGTGCGCTCTACCGGCGATTTCATCGCTACGGCGCGGATGAACCGCTTCTCGCTGGCTGGAGCCCCCGGCTTCGAGATGCAGTGCGATAACGTCGTGCTGGATTTCTCAGACCGAGACAACCCCGAGGGCATCGAATTCCCCAGCGGGTACCGCGGTGAGAGGAGCTCCCGCTGGCAGGGATTCTACCTCGGAACCTTGAGTGTTCAACTGCCGGAGCAGCTCCGCACATTCTCCAGTGTTCCTCCCCGAATTGAGCTGCAGCACATGATCATTGACCGCAGCGGAGTGAACTTCCAGGCGCTTGCCACGCGCGTGATCTCCTATCCGCAAGGCAACTTCGGAGGGTGGGGTGCGAGCATTGATACCATCGGGCTGGCGGTGGTCAATAGCTCGCTCCAGCGCGGTTGGATGGGCGGGCGCTTCAAATTGCCGGTGAGCGATTCAGCGCTCCGGTACAGCGCCATCCTCCGGGATTCCTCCGGCAGAATCCGCTTCGAGTTTACGCTCCAGCCCAGCGGGACGCTCAACATTCCGCTCTGGGCTGCGTCGCTCGATATTGAGCGCACCTCATGGGTACGGCTGGAAGCGGGCTCCGGCACGCGCTTTGTCGCCCGCGCACGGCTCGATGGTACGATAAACTTCGGAGGGACACGCGAAATTCCGCTCCGCATGGGCGGCATCCGCATCCAGGGCTTCCAAATCCAAACGCACGCGACGCCCGATGTGCGAGTGCAGTCAATCTCCTTTGCCTCACCACCGCACGCACTCTTTGCTCCTCCCGAACTACCCGATGGACCCTCCGGCGGCGGTGGACGAAGCGCGGGCGGCTTCCCCATTACCATCGGCGGCTTCGAGGTGGTCAGCGGTGACCGCCGCGAAGGTCCGGGCGTTGGCATCCGCTTTACGCTATCGGTCAACCTCCATGCAAATACCATCAGCGGTGGGACGACGCTCTCCCTCTGGGGTGCACTGCAAGCCTCCTCGAGCGGTCCACCGTCGTTTGTCTTCAGCGGGATTGACTTAGATTCGATCGGGCTACGAGCAGACCTCGGTGCCGTCGAGATAGACGGTTCCGTCCGCTTCTACAACAACGACGCAACCTACGGCAACGGCTTCCGCGGGGCTGTCACGGCGAACTTCGTGCGGATGGTGGAGGTCGGCGCCACCGTGCAATTCGGCACCGTACGCGACCTCCGCTACTGGTATGTTGATGCACGGGCAATACTGGGCTCGGGGATACCCATCTTCAGTGGTGTTGCGCTCTACGGCTTCGGCGGCGGGGTGTGGTACAACATGCTACGCCAAGGCACACCTGGCTCAGTGCTCCCCACGAGCACGGAAGTGGGGGAAACCTCTACCGCAGGCAACGTACACGTGGGAGCCACAAATTCCGGTGTTAGCTATAGGCCCGATATGCACGGTGGATGGGGATTCTTCGCCTCAGTGACCTTCGGGACTCATCCCAAGCCCGATGCGCTCAATGGGGACTTGACCTTAACGGTGTCGTTTAGCGGTGATGGCGGAATCAGCGGAATTGAGCTCCGTGGTAACGCAGTGATGCTCGCAAGCCTTTCGAACAGACGTTCGGCTTCGATAACCGCCACTGCAGAGATAGGGTACAACTTCCCGGAACGCACATTCTACGGCAATTTCACAGTCAATGCCCAGCTCGAAGTAGCGCGTGCAACGGGGAGCTTAGTGCTGCACTTCTCTCCGCGCGAGTGGTACATCAAGATCGGCAACCCTGAGGGAGAGAGAGTTCAAATCAGGGTCCTCGACTTTATCAACCTCCAAGCGTACCTCATGGTGGGGATGAACTTGCCGCCGATGCCCCCACTTCCTCCAGAAGTCACCGCACTGACGGGTCCAATCTCAGCTCCGGTGCGCCCAGCCGAACTCGGGCGCGGAGATGGCTTTGCGTTCGGCGCGCGGGCTGATTTTGCACCTCCTGAGCTGCGGTTTCTCATCTTTTACGCTTCCATTCGCTTCATGGTTGGCTTCGATGTCGCACTGCTCAATTACGGCGCAACAGCTCGATGCGACGGACATGCGATGGGCGCCAACGGGTGGTACGCCACTGGGCAGATGTATGCACGGCTGGATGCATCTCGGTCGGAATGTTCGTTGAACTATGGTTTGTCCAGGGAAAGTTCGAAATCTTAGGGCTGTCCCTTGGGGCGGCATTGCAGGCGGGGCTTCCGAACCCCACATGGATCGCTGGGGCGGTGGGAGGCTCCTACTCGATTTTGGGCGGGCTGATCTCCGGCTAGTGCAACTTCCAGTTTACACTCGGGGAGCGCTGCACCCCGCCAAGGATGTCTGCCTTAGCAAGAATTGAGATGATTAGTGACATCGCACCGGAGAACGGTGCGACTGAAGTCTCCATCTTTGCCGAGCCAACAGCCTTCTTGAACATCGAACCCGATAGACCCTTCGCGCTCGAAGAGATGCAGGGGGATGGCTCGTCGGTCATCAAGATCTTCCGCATCCGCGTCGGACGCTTCACGCTTGAAAAGCAGGCAAGGACAGGCTGGGATTCGGTGCGTGTCTCGCGACGCTCCTCACGCGTCGGCGATGCACCAACGGTGGTGATCACCCCGCACAATGGCTTCCTCGAACAACGCACCCGCTACCGCGCCGAAGTGAGGGCGTATGGGCAGGAGTATATTGACTATACCAGGCTCACACAAGCTATCTCTACACGCGGAGCACCCCGCACAGATGAGGAGCGGCAGCGGATTGCGCGGGAAGTCGACACAGTAGCGAGATTTTGGCGAGATGTGTACAATGCGGGTCAGCGGATTGAACAGAAAGTCAGCACCGAATTTGTCACCGAGGCATTGCCCGACACGTTGCGGGATGTGGATATCCTCGTCGCCCATCCCCGCAACCGCCAGCGCTTCTTCTTGACCGGCGAGTGCCGCAATGGTTTCATCCAACTGTGGGTGAACCGGCAAGACCTCTTCAACCGCAGCCGGAGTGGCGATACCATCTTCCTCTACCGCGTCCGCTTCGTGGACATCGCACGGAATGAGCAGATCGAGGTGCCGCTCACCTACCGCGCGACGTATCGCCCGACTGCGATGGGCGAGTCAGGGTGTTCCGGACCAGGTTGCAGCAACCAAGCGGGAATCATCGAGTTCACCATCCCCAGCACGCTGCGTCCGGAAGCAATCTATGCCGTGCAGGTGCTGCGCCGCGATTCGGTGATTCGGCGCACCAGTCCATTGGGCACGGAGACGATCACGGATTTCGGCAGACGCCAGTTTGGTCGTTCCGCTGGGATGACCAGCACTCATTCAAACCACCGTCTTCAATCTTTACGGCTCGACGCTCCAGGTCTGGCGCTCCACGCGTCCTTCCGGGTTCGATGTTGCCCGCCGCATCGCCTCTAACGAGAAGCTCCTGACGGTGTACTTCTTCCGCACCAGCCGCTACGCCACTCTGGAACAGAAGGTGGCGGAGGTCACCACGGCGTGGACCGATTCCGTCAGTGCATTGTTCGTCTGGCTTGAGCCTGTGCTGAACTCTCCCGAGGGCTTCGATGAGCACGACGTGAACGAGTACACTGTCACAAAGCCCGGTCTGAGCACCGTGCAGACCTACAAATTCCCGCCGCTCATCCGGTTCAACGCGTGGGGACGCTCTGACCGCTGGCACACCTACTGGGTCAACCCGCGCGTGTACGATGAGATGACCTGGCTGTGTAATCTCACCCGTTGCTCCACGACGAGCTATCTTCAATCCAGTCGGTGGCACATTACCCGAGCGATGCGCCGGGAAGAACCGATGTTCTCCGTCATCTCCGGGGCAAAGTCGCCGCTTCCCGACTATGAGATCGGCAGCGCTACCGGCGACCCTATGTGGCTTGGGCTTGTTCGGTTTGCGCGCCTCTCGATAGGAACCTTCCAGGCGGTGCCGGGTTCCACCGGCGGGTCCGGCATACCCGGCACGATGCCGCCCGTGAGCGGCATGAGAGTACGTCCGCCGAACGCCATCACGTGCTCCTACATACAGCCGACGTTTGTTCTTCTGGATTTCAGCAATCTCCGTTCTGCTGATACACAGGAGTTGAGATGGTGCGGCAGCGGAGGCGATGTCGGCTACGATCCGGAAACGTGCCGTCGGTTGCGTGCCATTGCGCGCCGCACGTTCGTGTTCCCGTACCGCGGAGAGTATACGATTACGGCATCGTACCTCTACTGCCAGGACCCCGACCGACCGCGGAGCCACCAATTCCGCTTCCGTTACTGAAGGAGGATGCCATGAGAATGCTTGCACACGTGCTTGTGGGATTGACGCTCGCTGCTGCGGTGGTCCTTGCCCAACAGCAGCCTCTCCAGCCGCCCGATACGACGCAGAAGGAGACGGAGACGCTCTTTACGCCGAAGCTCCACGTGCGCGCGAAATCGTACGGCGATTCGGTCGTGCTGCGCTGGGCGCCGAGTTCGCCCCCTTCGTGGAAGGTGTACAACCGCATCGGGTACATCGTCGAGCGGGCGGTGATTGATACCACCGAGAGCGGTCCACTCCGCTACGAGCGGCTCACGCCCGAGCCGCTGCGTCCGTGGAGCTTAGAGGAATGGAAGCGCAGCAGCCGACCGGAGCAGACCTTCGCGGCGATTGCGGCGCAGTGCCTCTACGGCGCGCTCTTCATCCCGAAGGCAGAATCTATGCCCACGCTGGTGGACATGGTGCAGGAGCAACAGAACCGCTACGGCTTCGCCCTCTTCGCCGCTGATTGCGACCCGCACACCGCCAACGGCTTGGGCTTGCGTCTGGTGGACCGTGCCGTGCGGCAGGGACAGGTGTTGGCGTACCGTGTGTTCCAAGCGCGGCAGGACTCGATCTTCTTCTTAGACACCGCGTACATCGTTGTGGACGTTGTGCCACTTGCGCCGAGTCCAGCACCGCAGAACCTGCGCGCGATCGAATCCGACCGCGAGGTAACGCTCCTGTGGGAGAACCCCATGCAGTACTACACGGGCTTCAACATCTACCGGCGCAGGGCGGGCGAGAACTGGAAGAAGCTCAACTCCATGCCCATCGTCCCCGCGCGCCAACGCGGCATGCCCGAAATACAACCCTCCTTCCGCGACACCACTGCTGGCTACGAGCGCTACACGTACCAGGTCAGAGGCATTGACCCGTTCGGGGATGAGAGCGCGCCGGCGGAGATCATCGCCGGTGCGGCAGACCGCACACCGCCGCCAGTTCCGGTGCTTCGCAAACCCCGGGTGTACGGGCTGACGATGGTGCGCTTGGAGTGGGACATCGCCCCGACGCCAGACCTCAAGGGGTTCGTGGTGATGAGTTCCGACCGATCGCACGAGAACTATCGCCTCCTGCACAAAGAGCTGCTGCCGCCCAGCACGCGCACGTTTCTGGATACGAACGCCTCGCCGGAGCGACCGTTCTACGTCGTCGTTGCGTTCGACACGGCGAACAACCCCAGCGAGCACGTGCCCTTGTACGTGGAGATCAAGGACACCTTGCCTCCGGCAAAGCCGCAGAACTTGCGCGGCACCATCGACACCAACGGCGTTGTGCGTCTGAGCTGGTCGCTGGGGACGGAGCCGGACCTCCTGGGCTACCGCGTCCTGTGGGCGAATGATTCCACGCACGAGTTCTCCTCGCGCACGAACGAAATCTGGATGGACACCACGTTTGTGGACACCGTCTCGCTCAACACGCTGACTCGCAACGTGTACTACCGTGTTGTTGCGGTGGACACTCGGTACCACCACTCAGCGCCATCGGACATACTGGAGCTGGTACGCCCAGACGTGGTGCCGCCGGTGGCGCCGATCTTCACCGATGTGTACGTGACCGAGACGAGCGTTGCGCTGCGCTGGAGCCTTCTTCGAGCGAGGACGTCAAGCGCCAGGTGTTGCTCCGCCGAGTGCGTGGCACAAGCGACTGGGAGCAGCGCGCCGAGCTTGCCCCGGCGCAACGGTCATACACCGACACCGCCGTGCTGCAGAACGTGATGTACGAGTACACGCTGTTTGCGGAGGATTCTGCGGGATTGCGCTCGGAGCGTGCAACGCCGGTGCAGGCGCGTCCGTACGATTCCGGTATCCGACCAGCTCCGGTGAACGTGCGCGTGCGGTACGACGACAAGCGCAGAAGCGTCATCGTGGAGTGGGACTACCCCACAGTCCCGCCGAAGGAGCGGTACTGGTTCGTCGTGTATCACGCGGTGGATCACCATCCGCTCATGCAGCTCGAAGCGGTGGAGCCGACGGTCCTGCGGTTTGAGGATCGGCGATTGGTCGGGCGGGGTTGGTACCGCTACGCGGTGCGGATGATGTCAGCAACGGGGCAATCGCGCCTCTCGGAGGAGCAGGTTGTCGTCGTGGAGTAGCGCGAGAGACAATGGACTGTGGATCTTTTGCTCAAGTCTTGTTTTGATTTCAGCGTAACGTCAGAGGATTGCAGTGTGTATTGATGATTACGACTTGATATTTGTCAGCAAGTCTGGCAGCTGTGCCTGCTCATGCTGCTGGGGTTTGTATTCCTGCAACGTTGGTGAATGTGGTACTCGTTGCTCGTACAAGCGAAGCTGAACAATTCGCTTAATCGGGAAATTTGTGATAACCAATTCAGTGATTTTCCCTCGTTTGGCTGCATTGCAGTTGATAGCTCGATTAGCATAAACTTCATCAATTGTGAAGTAAAGGAATTCGTACAGAGTGCGAACGATTTCCGTATTGGAATTCGAAAGCATAACGTACACGTTTCTCTTGCTTAATTCTACACACGTATCTCTCAAGCGTTCTTGATCGAGTAACCCGAAACCATTCGAATAATATGAAGTAAAGTTCGATGTTTGCGAGACAGGAACATAAGGTGGATCGAAATACACCCAATCGCCCGGCTTGGCTCTCTCTAAAACTGTCTCAAAAGGCGTACACAAGATTTCAACGTGTTGCAGGGCAAGGGATGCGGCTAAAAGATTGTCTTTGTCCAAATATTTTGGAGCTTTATATCGTCCAAACGGAACATTGAACTTCCCTTGCCGATTAACGCGATACAAACCATTATAGCCCGTCTTGTTCAGGTAAATCATCCTCGCAGCCCTCTCAGCAAGGCTCATAGACCAAGGGTCTTTCTCTCGAATCTGGTAATAAAAACTTTCATTGTGTGGAAATTCAGAAAGCAATTGAATAACTTCCCAAACATGATCGCGAATAGCCAGGTAAGTATCTATTAGCTCTGCATTGATATCGGAAAGAATCGCGTGTTTGATTTTGCCTTCTCTGTATAGGCGAAAGAATAGCGCGCCACTTCCAACAAAAGGCTCGTGGTAAATGTTGAAATAGTCTGGCATCCGCTCCAATAGGGCATCTGTCAGTTGTGTCTTGCCGCCAGCCCATTTCAGGAAAGGTCGCGGGAGAAGCAAATTGCTCATATCACAATCCGAAATATAACCGTAGCCAGTCTTCTAAATCGCTGAACCAAACCACTTTCCCTGTAGACATCAGGTATCCTTGCATGTTGTCTGAGAACCCTTCGCCATCAATCACCACGATCCCTGGAATAGGCCAGTGCTCCATATCTTGAATGATGGCAGGAATCTTCTCTTCTGCTGTGCCTGACGTCGCCTGAAACTTGCACTCCACTCCCAGGCGTTTGCCGCTTTTTTCATCGGTAATGACCACATCAATGTACCGCCGTTGCCCCCACAGCCTTCGTGCTGCTTTGACTTCTACTTGTGTCTTCAATCCGAGAGATTGTGCCAGAGCTACAACTAGCTGCTTTAATACGTTACCACTCTTAGGCGCTGTTCCTTTTCCTGGCATAGAGAATCATTCATCCTGTGGGATACTGCTGACATACTGCGACGCCTGATTATTTGGGACGTCGTTTACTTGGCTAGTATGTGCCATAATCATAGTGATATGATTGAGTAGAGTTTCCAAAGCTCTTAGATTTACGCACAACGCAAACTTATGGACGGAAGCTGAATCTGATATGCACAATCAGGTGTCACTGACATCACACCGAGTAGGAACCAACGACAGAATCGGCATGCTGCTGGTTGCCTCTCAATCTTACGATGCCTCAATTGCCATCGGGCGCATCATCGCCGTGATTGTCAACGCATCATAGTATGCATTATGTGAATGTGCGCAACAATTTAGAATTCAACCTAGGGATAGCTTGCAACTTTCTCCATATATCGTGAGCGTCAATGAACACAGACGCTGGAAGCTATGCACCCCTATGAATGCTGCATTCTCTGAGAAAGGGTAACTGATACGACAAAGCGCAAGACGAACGTTCTATTTTCGCGCCGTGTCGAATTCCCTCCGTTGCAAATGCGTCGCGATATCGTCTCATGGTGGAGTCCTCGGCTCCACAAGAACATGGAACTTGTTGCCTATGGGCACTATGGCTTTGCCTTGCTCCTTTTTCCGAGTGCTGCAGCCGATTACCTCGAGTACGAACGCTTCTACCTCATTGAAGCAATTCGTCCGTTTATCGAGCAAGGTGTCGTCAAAGTGTATTCAATCAACAGCATTAACAGCGAAAGCTGGCTCAACAGCCGCATGCATCCGCGAGACAAAGCTCTTCGTCATCAGCAGTACAATGCGTATGTCGCCGAGGAAGTCGTGCCCTTCATCTGGAACGATTGCCGCGGACGTGTGCCGATCATCACCAGTGGCGTCTCACTCGGTGCCTACCACGCCGCCAATAGCTTTTTCCGTCGTCCTGACATCTTTGAAGGCACGATTGCCATGAGCGGTACCTACGACCTTTCGTGGTACACCGATGGCTACTGGGATGACAACTGCTACTTCAACTCGCCGGTGCATTACCTACCGAATCTCAACGACCATTACTGGCTCCCACTGTTGCAGAGTAAACGCCACATCTATTTTATGACGGGACAAGGACCCTATGAGCATCCCGAAAGCTCAATTCGGATGGGACACATCCTCGGAGCCAAAGGCATCCCGAACTACGTGAATATCTGGGGTCCAGAGTACATGCACGATTGGCCCACCTGGCGTGCAATGCTACCGAGCGCACTCGAACGGTGGTTTCACAACGGCGTGTAGCTATGCGGATTGCCGTTCCAAATCGTAGCATCTTCAATCCGCTGGGAAGCGGCGACTCTGGCGAGCACACGGTCATTCGCGTCCGACAGTCAGAATGCGAACAGCTCTTGCGTTCCGCTCGCGCAGAAGTTGCGCTTATTTCACCGCTCGGCTACGGGAGCGCACCAACGATCAGCGATTACCGAATCGTCGGTACAACGTGCCTTGCAGCGAACGAATACACAGGCATCGCTTCGATTCGCTTCCGCCGCGGTCTCCATGCCCCCCACACGTACTTTGCACCCGAGCCTGAGGATTTTCTGACGACAATTGGCTTGCTGCTGTTGGCGGAACAGCATGAACTGACGCTTGCGCCTACGTCATCGCCCGACGATGCCGATACCGTGATTGCGTGGAACGATACAGGCGAGTACACCAACCATCCTGCCGAGCTCGATTTGACCGAAGAATGGGCACTTGCCTGCGAGAGTAGCTTGCCGCTTGGTATCTGGGTCTGCCGCTCCGATACCGCCGAAGAGTACGATGTTGTTTCCATTACCTCATCCCTTGCTGACCGGGCACTTGCGCCGCGCGAGCAACTCGACTCGGGCGGCGAATTCATCTGGCAGTGGGGTGATGACATCAGCGACGCACTCAAGACGACACTGGAGATGCTCTACTACCACCGCTACATCTCGTCGTTACCGAGGGTGAACGTGCTCACTTAGCACCTACCACGGTAACTGTTGCCCTCGAAAGAGGACGACACCTGTCGGGGGATCAGGTGCGGTGATAAGATCAGCGATCGGACGTGCTGCTTGTTCGGGCGTGATGAGCGCACCTTTGCCGCCAAGCTCGGTTTTAACCCATCCGGGATGGACGCCAATGACCTTGACCGAGCTCGAACGCAGCGCGTGCGCCAAATGAACAGTGAAGGCATTGAGAGCTGTTTTCGAGCTGTTGTAGCCAAAGGTTTTCGTTTCGTATGTGTTCGATCCTATAGTCGCGTGGAGTTGAAGCGATGCAAGGATGGTCGAGACGTTCACAATGCGTCCATCACTACTGTGCTCGAGCAGCGGCAACAGGCGCTGCGTGAGCTCGACTGCACCGAAGAAGTTGATCTGAAATGTTCGACGGAGTACATCTGGTGCAATCGTCGTCGTCGTGTTGACGTTCCACTCGTCTGATTCGAGCATAACGCCCGCATTGTTGATGAGCACATCGAGTAAACCGAACCGTTCAGCGATGAGGTCGTGGGCAGCGGTAAACGTCGAGGGTCGCTCCATGTCGAGCTCGATCGCGTCTGCATCATACCCTGCTGTGCGTATTGCTTCTGCTGCGTGGCGCCCTTTGGTCAAGTCCCGTGAACCGATGAGGACGCTGAAGCTGCGACGCGCAAGCTCCTGCGCAAGCGCAAATCCTAAGCCTCGGTTTCCACCTGTGATGAGTGCAGTGCGCATCCTGTCAACTGAAATTGTTGTGAAACCTTCAGCATGCAAACATCGCATCGCATCCGAAGATTCCCTGACCTTGTCCAACGATTACTCGCCGGCGATGACAGTTGCTTGTTGGTTATCATCATTGCTGCCTGAACTATAGCAGTGTTAACGTGCGAACGACCACCATCTGTTCATGCGATGAATCTTACCCGTGATGACCGCCACGCACTCGAACAGCTCAGGAACCTCTTCTTGAGTGCAGTGCCTGTTGAGGCACCCTACTGGGCGAACGAGCGACTCTTAGAGCTCTACCACGTCACATTCGCGCAGCGCATTGCGTGGAAGTGGTATGCCGTGCTTGAGGAACTCCGCAAATTGGAATGGACGCTGTCAGAGGGCGTTGTGGTGGATTTCGGTTGCGGTAGTGGCATCGCAGCCTCAACGGTGCTCGAAGCATTTGGTACAGAGAGAGTCAGGGAGCTTGTACTCATTGACCACTCAGAGTGTGCTCTCTCGTTCGCGACACGACAGCTAAAAGGAACGTATCCTTCGCTGAATGTCCGCGCGACAACCGAGTGGGATATACCACCATCGAGTACCGTGCTCATCAGTCACATGCTCACAGAGCTTACTGCATCCGCTTTGGAGCAGCTTACTATTATCCTCCGACGAGCGCGTGCAATCATGGTCGTTGAACCGGGCACACGCTATGCAAGCACGCGCGTTGTCATGCTCAGGGAGCAGTTGCGCGGTGACTTCTCGATTGTTGCGCCGTGCCCACATCAGCAAGCATGTGGAATGTTACACCCCTCGAGTGCACGGCATTGGTGTCACTTCCATGCGAAACCACCGAGCGAAGCATTCACTGAGCGCAAATGGGCACGCTTTGCTGATGCATTCGGCATTGACGTTGGGGACCTGTCGCTTTCGTTCATCGTGCTCGATGCTGACTGGCAGGGGAATGCACCAGCACCAACGCGAGTCATTGGTAAGCCGGACGTTACTCCACGTGACTGCATTGTAACGCTCTGTACAGCGGCGGGCATTGGCGAGCGATGCATCAGAAAAGCAGGTGACCGAGCGATGTACCGCCGATTTCGCAATAATCCACCACGCTGGCTTGAAGACTAATTTTGACAGCACACTGTAGAGAGAGCAGCCGAGCGTGGATATCGTCGAAATCGTTGAACGAACGCCAGACCTAACACCGAACGAGCGATACTACTGGCGTTACCAGTTTCTGTTAGGTGATCGTGTCCTTGTTCCAATGTTGCGAGAGTGGGAGCTTTTCTTCCCCGGCATGCGCGTCTTTGAGTTCGGGTGTGGGGAAGGTGGCGTCCTCGGTGCATTCGCGCATGCGGGCGCGCAGCAAGCTGTCGGTGCCGATATCTCTGACTACCGCATCGCCGTGGGAAAGCGCATTGCAACTGCGTGTCGGCTTCCGCTTGTACTTGAGCGACGCGACCTCCTTAACGAACCAATTCCTCCATCGTGGCAGAAGCAATTTGACCTTGTGATCATGCGGGATGTTATCGAGCATTTAGATGATACCGAGCGTGCGCTCGCCGTTGTGGAAGAGGTGCTCGCCCCTCAAGGTGCGGTACTTGTGACGTTCCCACCGTATCTGTCGCCCTACGGTGGTCACCAACACTTGCTCAAGACCCGACTGGCATCATTGCCGTGGGTGCACGTGCTCCCGAAGCCTCTCTTTTCGTGGATCGTCAATCGGAGCTCTCGTGCAGCCGATCGCGATGAAGTGCAACGACTGCGGAAAATTGCACTAACAATTCGTACGTTCGAGCGTGCCGTTGCGCACGCAGGGCTCGAGATTACAAGGAGAGAGTTTTACCTGTTGCGGCCGGTCTTTCTGTTCAAGTTTGGGTTGCCTTCGCTCAAGCTACCACGACTCCTTGCACGAACACCTCTGGCGGAATTGTTTGCACTCGAAGCGCTCTACATACTCCGAGCAGCAGATAAGAGCGCTCCTCGGCAACGTTAATAGTCACCGCCACATCCACTCGAGTTGGAACCCTTGGCTGCAGGTGGAGGAAGGCTCAGTTACTGTGGAACGCGACCATGGATGACGGTTACGTCTTGGTGCACTATGCATGAGTAGGGCGATCCCCGAAGATTCGTGTTCCGAGGCGAAGTATTGTCGCACCCTCTTCTATGGCGATGGGGTAGTCACTTGACATCCCCATGGAAAGTTCAGTGAAGTGCTCAAGTCCGAAGTCATGGGCAAGTTCATCGCGGAGTGTACGCAGAAGACGGAATTCGTGGCGCACCTCCTCGCTGCCTTGGCCAAGACCAGCAAGCGTCATCAACCCTCGAGGCTCGAGATGCTTCATTTGGAGGATCGAACCGAGCAGTTCATGCACTGCATGTGGGGGAACGCCACCTTTTGTTGGTTCACCGGAGGTATTAACTTGAATGAGAATGTCAAGTCGCTTCCCTACGCGCGCTGCCTCGCGGTCAAGCTCGTGCGCAAGACGTTCTCGATCGACCGAGTGCACAAGGTGGACGATCGGTACGATGAATTTGACTTTGTTCGTTTGGAGCCTGCCAACAAAATGCCAACGAATGGGTAGATGCTCCAGAGCACGATACTTTGCCACAAGCTCTTGTGCATAATTTTCGCCGATGTCTGTTATGCCAGCCCGGACGACGTCAGCAATGCGCTCTGGAGGCTGCGCCTTGCTGATGGCAACGATCGTAAGTGAGCTTAGGGCGCGACCAGCACGCATGGCGTATGAAGCAATTTCTGAACGCAATTGGGCAAGGAGAGCGGAACGGTCTTGCATGATACCATCTCGATGTTGTAAGTTTGCTTGCGCAAAAAGTTTTATGAATCGAAACAACGACGCACTCTCGTGCATTATTGTGTTGAATATGGACATGGAACTCCCTATGCATTTTGTTTCACATCAATTTGAGGTCTGTACCATGAAAAGGTTGTTCCGCGTGCTGAGTCTCGCGACAATCGTGGCTTCCATCGCTGCAATCGTCTCCCCGCAACCGACGTATGCACAGTTAGACATTGATGTCGGCACAGGAACAGTGTGTCGTGCAAACACAGGCTTGACACCTTACTCTCGTTTTTGGAGCGGGTGGCGCAGTCAGTACGTTATTCCAGCATCTGAGCTCACTGCGGCTGGGATGCCGCCCGGACAGATCGTTGCGCTGTCATTCAATGTCTGTAACGTCCAGGGAGATGCCATCCCTGCGTTTACCATTAAAATGGCGAATGTACCGTTCAGCAGCTTTACGAGCACCACATTCTACACTGGGGCCACAACGGTGTTCGGTCCACAGGATATCCCAGTTCCCCAAATGGGGTGGAATAAACACCAATTCTCAACACCATTCCTCTGGGATGGTACATCGAATCTGCTTGTTGAGGTGTGCTCGCAGATCCCCAGTGGATCGTGCGGCACGTGTTGTGGCTGGACGAGTAACTGCGGGGTGTCCACGACAACGCTTAACTATAATGCAACGCTCTATTACTTTGCTGATGGGAATTGCAACACATGTTCTCAAGCAACGGGTTTTGGTTATTACTCAATTCGTCCAAACATGCGGTTTTCCGTGCTCAGTGGTATCGAAGCGTCGTTCCCTGATGATGTTGATCCGCGGCGAATTCTCCGCACGGACTATGACTACGACGGTGGCACCTATAACGGAATCCAATATCCGAAGCCATCATTGACATTCCGCGTGCCCTCAGGTCAGAACGTTCAACTCAAGTACAAGATCGTTGGGCCACTTCCTTCGACGAATGTCGTGTACCGTGCGCTCAACTCAGCGAATATCAACGATACGATCATTACTGTGAGCGGTGCATCTGGCCTTGTAACGCGGACGTTTAACTTTTCGACAGGTCCTCTTGGCGGAGGGAATGGGCAAATCGGGAATGGTACACTCCAAACAACGCTGGCAGTTGGCGGTGCCTACCGTGTGGAGGCGGAATACCGTTTGCCTTCGATCAACTACACTCAGCAGTGGAACAAGCAGTTCGTGATAGCATATAGCAACGATATTTCCCTTGCGGATGTTGTTGCACCTCGCAGGCCGCCGTTCAAGTACCTACGCGGTGTGAATATACCGATCGTTGTACGTGTTCAGAACGTCGGCTTGAACAACGCGACGAACTTCCGTGTGATCGCACAAGTGAAGTATCAGGGGCAAATCGTGAAAGGTCCTGACACGATTGTGTACAACCAAACGCCTGGCTTGGCGACAGGTCAAACGTACACGGCAAACTTTCCTCCGTTCAACTCATTGACTGCAGGCACATTTACCTTCGAGGCGTGGGTTGAGCTCCTCAATGGAACCGATCAAAACACCGCAAATAACGTCATTGCTGCACTTCTCCCACCGGGGCAAAATGCCTGGACGTTCGATGTTCAGTACGACACGGAGCTTGAAACGAACGCGATTCTGCAGCCGAATTCGAGCAGTACAAATGTTGTCGTCAATCGTCCATACATCGTGATCGCCCGCTTCCGCAACAACGGCGCTGCTGACCAATCGGACGTTCCCACCTCGGTAACGATTGAACGCTGGAATGGCTCCAGTTGGGACTTGGTATTCCAGACAAGTAAACTATTGCCGGATATCTCTGCGACACAACCTAACACTGCTGATTTGCCCTATGATCCTTGGACGCCGCAGCAGACGGGGTTGCATCGCGTGTGTGTTACGATCAGTGCACCGGGCGATCCGGTGACGACGAACAACACATTGTGTGAGACGTTCACGGTGCAGGATGGGCTTTCGGGGACGTACACGATAGGGACGGCAAACAGTGGAAGTCCGCGGAACTTCCCGACGATTCAAGATGCGGTGGATGCGTTGTACCAGAGGGGTGTGACGGGACCGGTGACGTTTGAGTTGACGGATGCGTCGTACGTGGTTGGGAGCCTGAGTGGACCGCCGGCACCGGCGTTGGATTTGAGTTCGAAGATTTTGGGAGTGAGTGCGACGAACACGGTGACGTTCAAGCCGTCGTTGATGCGGAGTTTGACGCGTGGAGCGGTGTCAATCCGTTTGCAGAGCACCAATGGCATCGGCATCTACATCGCACAGGAACTCAATCCATCGAACCCGAATGCGGTGCAGAATTTCTTCAAGAATGCGCAGATGTACGCCAACCCCACGCCGTACATTCGGTTTGACGGGGGTGATCAGAAGTCGTTGCGGTTTTTGTTAGACGTAGGGAGTGCGACGCCGCAGCAGATGCCGCACCGAGCGGTGTTTTACTTAGGGACGGGAGCGTCGAACATTGTGGTGCGGAACTGTTTGCTGGAGAACTGGCCGCAGTCGTCGGCGTCGTACGCCAGTGATTTGCCGGTGGTGCGGTACATAGCGCCGAACTTTACGTTTGAGTCGGATGTGCGGCAGTTGCAGACGGGGCCGTCGAGTTATTCGGCGGGAGTTGTGCTGCGGTCGGTGGTGCCGTCGCAGGGCGGGGTGAACGCGTTTGGGTTGGACACGCTGACCAACGACAACAACGTGATCGAGGGGTGTGAGATCAGTGGTTTTGGGTATGGGGTAGTGGCGTTGGGCGTAGGTCCGTTGTTCTACAATGACATATCGTCGAGTCAGCCGAACCCGCGGTATCAGCGGTACTACAGCAAGGGGAACGTGATTCGGCGGAACGTGATCATGAGCGTAGGACGAGCGGGTGTGTACTGTGGGTACACGGAGGGGACGGTGATCGAGGGCAACCGAGTGCTCAACGTTGGAGTAGGCTCGACGGGAGTAGGAGGCCGAGATGCGGCCGGTGTGATGGTAGGGGGGAAGGCCCGACCGGGCGAGCAGGTGTACAACAACATTGGTGTGGTGATCCAGAACAACGAGGTATCGCACATTAGTTCGGATGTACAGTCGTGGGGGATATTGGTGGAGCAGACGCAGAACACGTTTGTGAACCCAGCAGGGGGGACGGTGACGTTTCCGGACGCATCGGAGCGGACGGTGGTGCGTGGGAACATTGTGTGGTCGGTAACGCGGACGTCGGCAGCGGCGACGGCGGCGGGGATTCATCTGTGGACGCGGCGGTCGCCGAATGTGAGTGGGGTGATGCAGATGGTGACGCCGGCGGTGGCGAACTATCTGACACGGGGGGACCGTGTGTTGAACAACACGGTGATCATGAGTGGGGATAACGTCAGTGGCGGTGGGAGCATCGTTGGGATAGGGGTGCAGAACAGTCAGGCGCCGGAGGTGATCAACAACGCGATAGCGGTGACAGCGAGTGCGACGAGTGTGGACCGTCCGAGTGGTCATACGCTTGCGTGTTTGCTCTACCAGGGCATCAAGCCGACGGGAACGGCGGGGTTGAAGTCGAACACGAACGCGTACTGGTACCCGAACGGGGCGGTGATGGGTCGGTTCATCGAGGAGTTGCGAGATCCGTCGACGGGGGCGTTGGTGACGATTGACGTTGGCAATGAGTTAGACTATCGGACGTTGAGTCAGTGGAAGGCGTGGATGGGTCAGGATTTGAGCAGTGTGGTTGGGAACTTTACGAGCGACTACGTGCAGCGGAACACGACGCCGCCGACGCTGCGAGTGCGGACGAATCCGTTGCCGACGGGTTCGATTTTGGATCGTCGAGGGGAGCGTCTTGGCAGTGGGGAGGTGGACCTTGATGGTGATGGACGTGGGGTCAACGGAGCCAAGTACAGCATAGGAGCTGACGAGTTTCAAGGGAACTTGTACGTGAACGACTTGGAGGTGTTGGAGATATTAAGTCCGTCGGTGTATCGGTCGTCGGTAGGGATGTTCAGCGACGCTGAGTACGTGATGACTCGAGCGCCGGTGAACGTGGTGGTGCGGCTGCGGAACAACGGGTCGGCGACGCAGAGTGGGGTGCAGGTTCAGGGGGTGGTGGAGATGGAGCAAGCGCCGAACGTGTGGGTTCCGGTGGCGAGCATGAGTAAGGCGGTGCAGAACCTTCCGCCGGGCGGCCAGGTGGACATAACGTATGACTTCAACCTGAGTCCGCAGACGTACGCGGACATGGGGCAAGGAGCGCCGGCGCCGTACGGGGCGATGAGTCGGAACGTGACGCCGCGGTATCGGGTACGGTTCAGTGCGCCGATAGATGAGAACGTAGGGAACAACGTGGTGCAGAAGGAGTATCGGTTTTACCTGATGCGGTCGAGCAAGCGGATGCTGATCAGCACTGCGACGGCGACGGCGGATGCCGATAATCCGATGACGAGCGTCAATGACCGTGTTGGTCGGTTGAACTATGATTCGTTGGCGGCGGGCTTTGGGCGGTTGAACCTGCCGGTGGGGACGGTGGATGTGTTTGATCGGAGCGGTTGGGAGCCGCGCGCGGTCAACTACACGATGTACAAGCAGGTGTGGTGGGTAGAGGACCAGACGAAGCTGACGCGGCAGGAGCAGGAGGATTTGCGAGCGTTTGTGGTGGCGGGAGTAGCGACGGACAAGCGGAACCTTGTGGTGTCGAGCCAGGAGATTGTCAAGAGTGGGGTGTACGGGACAGGGGATGTGTTGTACGACAACTTTGTCAAGTACGTGTTGCGGATGGATCGGTCACCGCAGGCGTGGACGCCACGGAGCGGTGGGTACCACAACTATGAGGTGGAGGGCGTAATACTCAACCAGGGGGTACGGGAGCGAGTGCTTCGGACGCAGCATGTGTTGGATGGGGTTGACCCGCGACCTTCGTTGGTACGGGTGTACAGCGATGCGCAGACGGTAGGGAGTGCGTCGGTGGCGTACCGGTACGTGACGGTGGATGCGGGGTTGACCGACAACGTGATGGGCGTGGCGACGTCGCGGCTTGGAGCGAACGTGGTGGCGTTGGGCGTTGACTGGCGGCACTACGGGCAGCTTTCGGTGAACGGAGGTATGGAACGGGTGATACGGTCGGTGACGGAGTATTTGGAGCGGAACGGGGATGTGGTGTTGGGAGCAGGATTTGGGAACGTTGGGGTGGTACGGTACGGTGATGGGACGCGGGCACGCGTGTGGTGGGAGACGGTATCGGAGCGAGGGGTGACGCACTTTGTGGTGGAGCGTCGAGTAGTAGGAGAGGAGGGGTACGGCGTGGTAGCGCCGGCGGTGGTGGCGCAAGGTGAGAGCGTGGAGCGTCGGGAGTATGGGTATGAGGATCGTGTCGAGCGTGCGGTGAGCTACGAGTACCGTGTTGGAATGGTCAGGGGTGATGGGAGTGTGACGTGGAGCCGACCGGTGGTGTTGAGAGGGGAGGAGGAGGGCTTCAGTGTGACGGTGCGACCGCAGCCGGCGGAAGCGGAGGCGGTAGTGGAGATACGAGGAGGAGGGCAGTACGAGGTGGAGGTAGTGGACGTGGTAGGACGGACAGTAGAGGTGGGTGTGAAGGCGATGCCAGGCGGGTACTGGTTGGATGTGAGCCGGTTGCCGGCGGGGGTGTACACGGTAGTAGTGCGGCAGGGCGAGATGGTGGTGCGACAGCCGCTGGCAGTGGTACGGTAAGCGCACTATCGGGTTGACGAAGACGGCGAGGGCACTGCTCACCTGCAGTGCCCTCGCTGCGTTGAAGGGGAAGCTGGTACTCTGGAACGTGATGGAGGAATTATGACGCGCTTGATGGTGAGCTACTCTGCTCGACGTTCTGGAGCAGATAGGCTTTGATGAAGTCGTCTAAGTCTCCATCCATGACGGCGTGGACGTCGGTTTTCTTGAGTTCGGTGCGATGGTCGTTGACCATCGTGTAGGGCTGGAAAATGTATGAGCGGATTTGACTTCCCCATTCGATTTTCTTTTTCTGATTCTCGAGTGCAGCCTGCTGAGCCATTCGCTGCTCTAACTCGCGTTGGTAAAGTTTCGCTTTTAACATACGGAGTGCACGCTGACGATTCTGGTGCTGCGAGCGCTCTTGTTGACAGCTAACGACGATTCCTGTTGGGATGTGGCGGAGTCGTACTGCGGTTTCCACTTTATTGACGTTCTGTCCCCCCTTACCTCCGGAGCGAAACGTTTCCATTTCGATGTCAGCAGGGTTGATGTCAATGGTGATCGTATCGTCCACAAGTGGATAGACAAATACTGAGGCAAAGGATGTATGCCGGCGGGCGTTACTATCGAACGGCGAGATCCGTACAAGGCGATGGACTCCGCTCTCCCCTTTGAGGTAGCCATAAGCATAGAGACCCTCGATTTCTAACGTTGCTGACTTGATACCTGCAACTTCTCCTTCGACCATATCGGCAAGACTAACGCGATAGCCCTTTCGTTCTGCCCATCGTGTGTACATCCGCAGAAGCATTTCTGCCCAGTCCTGCGCTTCGGTACCTCCAGCTCCAGCGTTGATGTCCACGATCGCACCAAGGCGATCGCTCTCACCCGAGAGAAGCATTTCGAGCTCGATGCGATCGAGCTTGAGCTCAAGTGCCGTCAGCTCCGAGTCGAGTTCTGCTTCGAGTGATTGGTCCTCTGCCTCGATTGCTAACTCAAGCAACGCTGCACAGTCGTCCGCTCGCCGACGGAGTTCTTCCCATCTGCGAATGGTCTCTTCCAATTCGGAGATGTGCCGCATGATAGATTGTGCCGAGGTCGGATCATCCCAAAATGATTCCTCTGTACTTCGAGCACGCAGCGTAGCGAGCTCCGCTTGCTTGGCGTTAACGTCAAAGAAACCTCCGAAGTTGCTCGATTCGATCGTTGCATGCAGTGAGACGTTCGCGTTGGAGCTCGAACATTAGAACGACCCGTGGTGGTGAATAACCTGTGGCAAAATTACGGTTCGGTAAACACCACAATGTAACTTTGCTCCTTAAGATGAAGCAACGCTGGTCTCTCGGAAAACATACGCCGCTTGTCGCCAGTAGTGTAACTGCCATTGCATGGATTGCAAGTGGTGCTCTTGCATTTTGGCTCGATACGCATGGGCACATATGGGGTGTGTGGCTTGTGCTCGGTATTGCGCTGAGTGTAGGCATGCACATGGTTGCAGAGCGTTGGGTGAAAAGACATCTCCACGATCCTCTCGCAGAAATCGAAGCGACGCTCTCAGGGCTTTCGCTGGGAATACGCCGAATGCTCGGGCGCTATACTGCTCGTGAACTCGATGATGTCGCGCGTGCGCTTGAACGCGTAGCTGACCGCATGACAACGATTGAAGAGTCAGTGGAGCATCTGCAGAAAGTGCGATCTCAGTTTTTGGCGAATGTTTCCCATGAGCTCCGCACGCCGCTGTTTGCTATGGGCGGTTATTTGGAGACGTTGCTCAATGGAGCATTGGAGGACCCATCGGTAGCGCGGACATTCCTCGAGAAAGCGTATGCAAATCTCGAGAGGCTATCGACGCTCCTTGCAGATTTGATCGAAATTGCCCGCATCGAGTCTGGCGAGATGCGTATGAGCTTTCGTTACTTTGACATCACCGAGCTTGCTCGATCAGTGTTGCAGCAATTCGACCAACAAGCTCAACAGCAGCAAATACGGATCGAGCTTGTGGCACCAAGCGAACAACTTGTCTATGGTGACCGCGATCGGATCGGACAAGTTCTGGCGAACCTCATTTCGAATGCGATCAAATACAACGTACCAGGCGGTACTGTCACGCTCACGGTCGAACGAGATGATGGACGTGTGCTCGTAAGTGTCGCTGACACTGGGATCGGCATTGCACCAGAGCATCAAGCGCGTGTGTTTGAGCGTTTCTACCGTACCGACGCAGCACGCTCGCGGTCAGTTGGAGGGAGCGGTCTTGGGTTGGCTATCGTCAAGCATATTCTCGAAGCACATCATGCACCATTCGAGCTACACAGTGAAGTTGGTCATGGCACGACGATTCGCTTCTGGCTCAAATCTTAGCCACCGAATGAAGAGCGAGATAGATCCCGTGCTCCCATCATTCCTCTGCGCATTCGATAGTTCCGCACCATCACCCAGCCGATGAAAACAATCACTCCGATCACGATGAGCACAAAGAGCAATTTCGCCATCGAAAATGTTGGCGGATAGTACTCGACCGTTCCGTCCGGGCGTGGGACATAGTAGGGCTGCGTGTAGTAGAATGCAGGGTGAAACGGTGTAAACCAGAGCCAGGAGGTCTGCCCGAGCAGGTAGCCCATCAGCAAACCATCGCCGTAACCACCGTAGGAGTGGATGATAGCGTTCCGCTGGCCATCAGGTGTTGCGAGAGTCCTTACTTCTTGACGCCGAGGAATTCCATATGAGCGTCGGTAGCTTTCCGATGTTGCAAGTGGGGTTCCAAGTGCCCGAGGGATCGCGCTACGCATAGGAGATGGCGCCGCCTGCGGAGATGAGGGTGGCACCACCGGATGCTGGACTCGTGGAGCGCCATACGAACGGGGTGCAGCGGAACGTGGAGCGCGGTAGGTCCGACTTCCTCCAAATGAACTCGAGGGCGAGGGACTACGTGGAACGTTGTAGCTGCGACTTGCTCCCCGTGAACCACCGAACGAGCTACTTTGACGCTGCGCATAGACATCGCTTGTTCCAAGCCACGTGAGTGCAGTGATAACTATGAACGTTCCAATCCACCGTGCAAGTAGAGCAAGCATCGTTCATCGTGAGGAATGTGCACGATCACGAGCGATTGACGTGCAAGGGTGCTATTTCTTGCCCTGGAACGATCACCGAGCGTTGGTTAGAATATTGGCTCGACGCTCAGTGTGCCATCGGCTTCGCGGAAGGTGATTTCCGCTCGAAACTCAGCTCGATCGAGCACGGTTGGCTGCTGACGACTGAAGAAGCGTTTCTTCGGTGGATCGTTACTGTCGGGCACGCTGATGTTGACAAACAGTTGCACAATCCCCTCGAGCGGTTCACCATTGAGATAGACGAGTGTGTGGTTGATGTCACCATCGCTTTCGATGACAAGCAAACGCATCGAGCGTGCTTCCTCTTCAGTGAACGAGGGCGGCATCGTGCGGATCTGGTCGAGGTAGTCGGTGAATGGGTTTCGGGTGTAGAGTTGCCCATTGCTGCCGCGGTAGCTGATGAGGGCGTCGAAGGTACCATCCTCCGCTAAGTTGAGGAGCACCTGCCGCAAGCCTGCGAGTTGCTCACCATTGTGATAGACTGCTGTGTTTTCAAGTCGGCCATTGCTTTCGATGCCAAATGTTGCCATCGTTTCTCTCTCATCAGCGGACCAATAGGATCGTGCCGCAAAAGTATGCACTCGTGCCGCACAAGAGGCGGTAAGCATACAGGCCGCTCGGGAGAGTGCGTATATCCTGCAAGAGCGCTCCAGTGCTGACAGTACTGGTAGCTACAGGGATTCCCGTCAGTGTCCACAGTTCAAGTGTTGCGTCTGGAGCACTGGCGCATGGGCAGGTTACAATGAGCAAATCTCCATGTTGGTACGGAATGCAGTGCCCAGAATTGTCGCTTTGATGCATAGCACTTGGCGAAGTACCCACGCCACGGAGGATGATAATTCGTTCGGCAGGGGTAGCATTGGTTTGGAATCGAAGACGTGCCAGTCGCTCCCCCGATGAACGTGGGCGGAACTGCACAGGAAGTGTTTGCGAGCTATTGCTGGCAATCGAAAGTGGAAATGAAGCAGCGAGTGTGAACTCACCGGACGAAGCGGTGATTGGTTCTATCGTCGCATTTATGATGGTGAGCGATGATTGGCCGGGATTTGCGATGGTAAGTTCTCTACTCAACAGTGAATCTATCCGCACCGTGCCAAAGTCGAGCGTATCACTTGGTGTAGCACGAAAATCGGGACCCAGCTCGGTAAGAGAAATGCGAAGAGAGGCAATTGTTTGCCCAGCCATGGTGAGTGTCGCCGTCTGGCCACTTGTCATTCCAAAGGCGGCTGTGACGCTCCCGCCGTTGCCGGTAAGGACAGGCACCCACGTTCTGCCACTATCGTTTGAGCGGAGCACTTCACTCCCACTACAAATAGCAAAGAGAACATTCGAGCGGAGCGGAGCATAGAGTACGCGGGGAGTTGGTGAGCTCAGCGTTGATCCAACTGGTAACCATGTGATCCCTCCGTCGGTCGTGCGGTAGAGAGTCATCGTTTGCTGGCCGCTGCTGGGCTGCACCAGGCAATAACCGAGTGTGGAACTGGAAAAAGTCACTGAGAGAATCGTCATGCCGGTGGAAACATCTGCAGCAACCCACGTTGCGCCTCGGTCAGTACTACGGAGGATCCGACCAGCGCTCGTCCCCACCCACACGGTATCGCCGAGCCAAGCTATTGCTGCGTGTGAAGTGCGCTCATTGCTCCGCGGTGGAGGCAATTGCTCGGCTGCAAACCATGTAGCACCACCGTCGCTTGTTCGACCCAGCCGCCATGCGCTCCCTGAAGGGTGACCGATACAGATGCCTCGAGTGGCATCGAAGAAGATGATACCCTGAACACTTGGTGTAATCGAGCTAACCGATTGCGACCGCCATGAGGTACCAGCGTCGGTGGTGCGATGAATTTGCCCTGCGCTCGTTCCTACGCAGACGACCGCATTCGATGCGATGCCGAGCGTAGTGAGGACGCCGCTCAGCGATGTGGTATCAATCACATTCCCAGACGAACGATAGACTACCGCTTGGCCAAGTGGCGACCGACCGACTGCCCAAATACCCGAAAGTCCACGCGTTGCAATCGCGGTGTAGTCGTACGGTAGTCTGGTTGCATATCGAGTGTACGTGTGCTGCGTCGGAAGCTGGATTGGTAGTTCCACGGTGGTGAATTCTGTGACGCTATCGGCAACGATCGTCATGCGCAGTTTGACGCTTCCATCGAAGAAGTACACAGGTTCGGTAAGCCGGATGGTCGTCGTAAGCGTGCGTTCTTCAAGTGTACCGAGAGCACTTGTCAGCAGTGTCGTCTCACCCAACGTTGCATTCGTCGGCGCTGTGAGCGTTATGCGCACCGTCGATGCAGGAGCAAGGAGGTTCCGTAACCGTAGCATGAGAACGTGCTGTTGGCTCGAAGTAATCGCACCAGTGCCGTCGACGGTTACTGCGACAAGTTGAACTCCAGGGAAGCGCATCCCACTTGAAAATCTCCGATTTGCAGCAACTGCGCGGTACGCGTTGATGCGACCATAGTAGAGCGGGCGATTGCTTTGGCTGACGCCCGCAAGCGGATCGCATGAATAGCGCAGCTGCGCTGCAACTTGATCAAGCGTCCAATCCGGATGGAGACTTCGCACTAACGCTGCAACGCCACTTGCAAGCGGTGTGGCAAAAGAAGTACCCTCGACGGTCGTATAGGTATTGTTGATGGATGTGGTACGAATGGCTGTACCTGGTGCAAATGCAGCGACGGCTGTGCCATAGTTCGAAAAACTCGCTGGAGCATCAGTCGTCGTACTGGCACCGACCGTGAACACACCAGAGTACGAAGCGGGATAGAGTGGCTGCCCATCGAGGTTCATTCCATCGTTGCCAGAGGCGACAATGATGAAGGAACCCAGAGCCCGCGCTTGATCAATGATTTGCTGCTCGAGCGGTGAACCGCCGGGTCCACCCCATGAGCAGTTGATGATCGTTGCACCAAGCCGTGCAGCGTAGAGGATAGCGTCGTATCCACGCAACACGCTGCCTGCCAGTGATGCATCATCCGAACCACATTTGATGGGAATGAAGCGCGTCATGAAGCCGGGTGATGCGATTCCACGACCGTTCTGGGTAACCGCTGCTGCTGCACCTGCTGTCTGGGTGCCATGCTGCATTTCCGCTGGGATTGTCGAAGCGCGTACTTTGGGATCGTTGTCTTCTCGCACTATGCCGGTCAGGAACTCTGACCGCGTAACATTACCGATGAAGTCCCACCCACGCCAGTCGTCAATCTTTCCGTTGCCGTCGTCATCAATTCCGTTGGTGCGTTTGTCGCGTCCTTGTCCATCACGACCTGACTCGCCAGGATTGATCCAGAGATTGCCCGCTAAATCTTCGTGTTCGTAGTCTGTCCCAGAATCAATGATGGCAATTGTGACCGATGGAGAGCCTGTGGTGATATCCCACGCAGCAGGAAGCTGCAGACGGCTCAATGCAACTTGTTGTCCGAACTGTGGGTCGTTCGGAACGAGAAATGATCGCCGAATGTAGAGCGGAGTGGCATACGCTACATCGGGGCTTTCCATAAGTGCAGCTGCAACATCGAAGGGGTCGAAGCCAGGGTCGTAGAATGCAATGAGAACGCACTCAAGACCAACACTGCGCGCTTGGACTATCGGCACTTCCGACGGAGGTAGGTATGGTTGCACGCTCCGCACGCCGAAGTGTGAAAGAATGGTCCGGACGCTTGGTGGAGCAACGTTGAGCGTCGTCGGTGCAGTGCGACCGCGGAGCGCAATCGCAACTTTCCCAGGTTCGTACCACTCGGGAGAAACTCGCTCGATTCGCACCATCACTGCTGGACGCTCGAAGGTTGCCGTGGTGATGGCATCGAGCCTTACACTGATAGAACCGCGTATGCGCCAGTCCCACTGGGTGGGTGTGGCCCAAAGTACCGTCGCACCGCACAAGATGAGCAAGACTCTCGAGACGATCATTCGAGCATTGGACACGTGGTTGAGTCAACGGCAAAACTACACATGCGATTTTCGGGCAGTATATTTGCACCGCTCCGTTAGAGGTGCTGTGTGCTATGCACACGGCTGAGAACATACTCTCAGTACCTGATCCGGGTAATGCCGGCGAAGGGAAACGGAGACAGCAGCCATCCCTGCTTGTCTTATCCCACCTCATGACGGGGCATCGCGAATTGTTCCACTTTTCTCGTGATGCTCTATGTTCAGGATGTTTTTCTCTGCAGCCTCGATTGTAGCTGCAAGTGCATGTGTCTATGCCCAGTCACCCGTACGTGATAGCCTCCCTCGCTCATATCAAGCACCCGCGGTGACGGTGACGACAACGCGAGCAATCGAGGGTCGCTCGCCGGTGACGTGGACTGAGCTCAGCCGCGCCGATATCGTTGAGCGGCATACAGCCTTCGATTTACCGTCTCTGCTTGCAGAACTACCCTCGACGATTTTTTACAGCGAAAACGGAAACGCTGTTGGATACTCCTATCTCAACATCCGCGGTTTCGACCAGCGACGCATTGCGGTGCTCATCAATGGCATTCCTCAGAACGACCCCGAGGATCACAACGTTTATTGGATTGACTTCCCTGATCTTGCCGCCAGCCTCGATGGCATTCAGGTGCAACGTGGTGCGGGGCTTGCGCACTATGGCTCGCCGGCAATCGGCGGCTCCGTTAATCTGATGACGGTCAATCCCTTGCGTGAGCAGTTCATTCGGTCGAGTGTACTGTTGGGAGTGCAGGAATATCGCGCTGGTGGCAGGAGCCCAATTCCGCCGGACGTTACTGCACCAGCAAATGACCTTGAACGCTACAGTCTCGAATTTTCCAGCGGCGTGATCGATCAGCACTACGGCGTATATGCACGGCTCTCACGGATTCGTTCGCGCGGTTACCGCGATTTGACGTGGAGCGATTTGCCGAGCTACTTCGTCAGTGTGGTACGCGCCGACGATCGAGCTTCGCATCAGATCAACATCTTCGGCGCCCCACTTGCTGATGGTCTCGGCTATACTGGACTGCCAAAACGTTTTGTGACTGACCCCATCCTACGACGCCGTAACTACAGTGATTGGTCGTATGCACGCCAAGCGGATACGTTATCCTATGCAGTCTTACGCCGACCTCAAGAGTTGGAAAACTTCTCACAACCACACTATGAACTGCTCAGTGATGTTCGTCTCTCCGAGCAGTGGACGCTCAAGAACTCGCTGTTCTACTACACCGGCGATGGCTTTTTTGATTTCGACGCATCATGGGCCGATGCAGCAACGCTGCGGCTTATACGACCCTACACTCAGCTCGATTCAGCACCGAATCCAACCAACGCAATCATCCGTGCATTCGTCGGTAATCGGCACGGGGGATGGATACCGCGTCTTGTATGGCAGCACAACGGCGGTGAATTACTCATCGGTGCCGAACTACGGTGGCATCGATCCGAGCACTGGGGGAAAATCCGATTTGCAGAACAGGTGCCGACGGAATTCGACCCCGACTACAAGTTCTACTCGTACGAAGGTGTCCGCGACATCTACTCGCTGTTCGCACGTGAGCAGTTCAATGTAACCAATGATATGCTCATCAACGTCGAAGCGCAACTTGTCCGCACGCGCTATGCGATTCGGAACGAACGCGCAGGTCTGATTTATACCAGCTACCTGACCACACGAGGTGATACAGTCAGCGGCAGTGGGACGATCTTTGACCTTTGGTATACGTTCGTCAACCCTCGAATCGGTGCACAGTGGACACTCTCGACCGAGCAGAGTGTCTATGCGACAGTTGCCTATACCAACCGTGAGCCACGTCGCAATAGCCTCTACCGAGCTTCAGAATCGTACGTTGGCTACCGACCTGCATTCACTGTGGATACAAGTGGTGGGGTACTCCGCTACGATTTCTCAAGACCGCTGGTAAAGCCAGAGCGACTGCTCGACGTCGAGCTCGGATGGAAATGGCAGAGTAGTGAGCTCCAGGCGTCAGCGACGTTCTACTGGATGGAATTTTTCGATGAACTGGTTCGGAATGGCCAACGCGATATTTTCGGCGCACCGATCGAAGGGAACGCACCGCGGGCGCGTCACATCGGTCTTGAGGTGACAGCGAATTGGTCTGCACTGCGTTGGGCTGAGGGAGAATTGGTGCTCAGCGGGAACGCGACGCTGAGCCGTAACCGATTCATCGAATACACGTTCCAGTCACGAGGCGGTGCATTGGACCTTGCGGGAAATCCCGTTGCAGGCTTTCCAGAACTGCTTGCAAATGTGGCGCTGCAGCTACGCTGGCAACGACTTACCCTGCGGTGGGGAGCGCGATATGTCGGTGAACACTACACGGATAATTTTGGCTCGCGGCTGGGTGAATACCTTCAGCAGGTACCAAACGCGGTACGTTACAGGGATAACCGAGTTGACTCTTATGTTGTCGCGAATGCATCCCTAACCTACTCACTGCCCGCAATTGCGGGATTGCGTGCGGCGCGACTGCGGCTGCAAGTCAACAATATGTTCAACAGCCTTTTTGCGTGGAGCGGCAACGGTGCAGAGTTCTTCCCGGCAGCAGAGCGACTGTGGCTAACGGGGTTGGAAATCGAGCTCTAAAAGCGGAACAACTCGGTGCAGTCCATTGGCTGGGTAGTGCACGCAATCACGAAAACGCTGCATACCGTGTAAATAATTGGTTGGGGCGCAGAGTGTGTGCTGTGCCCCAACGGCTTTTTGTCTTCGAAAAAAAAACGTCTCCGATTGGCATCGAGAACACTCAGGCACATTCGCTCGCGAACGTATTACTTTCCATTGAAATTCCATTTGGGCGTGGTGTGGGGAAGCAGTCATCGGCGAACGGAGACAGCGCATGCTCTTACTGCGCGCTCCTTGCGTTCCTGCATACGAGTGGGTTGTGAAGTAGTTTTGCTGACTGCAACATTTGAGCAGTACTCCGAACGTACACCATGGCATCAACTCCAGCATCCCTGCACCAACGAGCCAGCGCTGCCGGTGCTCTGGTTGCCTTGGGCATTGTGTTTGGTGACATTGGAACATCGCCCCTTTACACCATCAGCGCGATCGCAGGTAATCGTCCGGTAGACTTGCTTCTCGCCTATGGAGCGCTATCAGCTGTTTTCTGGACGTTGACCTTCTTAACGACGCTCAAGTACGTTGTCATTACGCTCCGCGCAGACAACCGAGGGGAAGGTGGTATCCTCGCACTCTATGCCTTGGTGAGGCGACGGTCACGGTGGTTGGTTTTTCCTGCCATCATTGGGGCAGCATCGCTTATTGCCGATGGGCTCATAACACCTGCGATCTCTGTTTCGTCGGCAATCGAGGGCTTGCGGATACTCTCGCCTGGGATTCCTATCGTACCATTGGTTGTCGGAATCTTAGTGGCGCTGTTCACTGTGCAACAATTTGGGACGGAAAAAGTCGGCCGAGCGTTTGGACCCATCATGCTGAGCTGGTTCCTCTTCATTGCGGTGATCGGTTCCCTCGAAGTAGTCAAGCATCCGGAGATTTTTACTGCGCTCGATCCGCGTTATGCAATCTGGCTTGTGACCGAACATCCGGAAGGGTTTTGGATTCTCGGCGGTGTCTTTCTCTGCACCACGGGAGCGGAGGCACTCTACAGCGACCTTGGCCACTGCGGACGAGGCAACATCCGACTCAGTTGGGGATTGGTAAAACTGTGTCTTCTTCTCTCCTATGCAGGGCAGTGCGCTTGGATGCTCGACCATACAGGTGCGCCACTCCCTGCACGGCCATTCTACGCTATCGTTCCTGCACCGGTGCTGCCTTTGGCAATTGCAATCGCAACGGTTGCAACGATCATTGCCAGTCAAGCGCTCATCAGTGGGTCGTACACGCTTGTCAACGAAGCAATGCAGTTGGGACTGTGGTTCCGGACGAAAGTCAAGTATCCCACGGTGATACGAGGGCAGCTCTACATCCCACGCGTCAACTGGGCATTGATGCTCGGGTGTATCATCGTTGTCCTGTACTTCCGCGATTCTACATACATGGAAGCAGCATACGGTTTGGCTATCACGCTGACGATGCTCATGACGACCACACTGGTGGCACAATATCTCCGCCAGCAAGGAATCGCAGTTCCAGTGGTGGCAGCGATTGTGCTGCTGTTTGTGGTGATCGAGCTTTGCTTTTTAGCATCGAACCTTGCGAAGCTATTCGATGGCGGGTGGTTCACGATGGCAGTCGCCGGTGTTGTCGCCCTGGTGATGTACGTTGTCTTCCGTTCGAAAGAAATTCGTTCGCAACTAACCGAAATGGTACCACTCGATGTTTTTGTGCCTGTTCTCGAACAGCTCAGTCGGGACGAGAGTGTTCCTAAGTTTGCTACCCATCTGGTGTATCTGACCGCATCGAGTGATCCACGCCAGGTCGAACAAATCGCCATAGATTCCATCATCCGTCGCAGTCCTAAACGCGCGAACATTTACTGGTTTGTCAACGTCCATACGGTGGATGAACCCTATCGCATGACCTACACAGTGGAAATTCTCGACCGACTCCGGCGTTCGGGACCATCGGACATCGATGTCGTCTTTGTGCGTTTCAATCTTGGATTTCGGATCGAACCACGCCTGAACATCATGTTCCGTCACGTGGTCGAAGAGATGGTACGCCGCAAGGAGATTGACATCGCCAGTCGCTATCGGTCGCTGGAGCGCCTCAATCAAACGGGTGATTTTCGGTTTGTGATCTTCCAGCGGTTTCTCTCCTACGATAACGAACTTCCCTCGCATCAACGGTTAGTACTCAACACGTACTACTTCCTCTCGCACCGCATAGCTGCCAGTGCAGAGGAATACTACGGTCTCGACACGAGCAATGTCGTTGTCGAAAAAGTACCACTCATCGTGATGCCGCCGAGACGATTGCCACTTGTCCGTGAGGATGATCCAGCCATCAACGGAGGCCAGCCGTATGAACCGAAGGGGGAGAACAACGGATGAGTGCCCCTATCCGCATCGGTGTGTTTGATTCAGGCATCGGGGGTCTCAGTGTGCTGCGTCACTTGATCACCGAGCTCCCTGAGGTACACTACATCTACGTTGGAGACACAGCGCGGGTGCCCTATGGCAACAAATCTGTTGCAACGATTGCACACTATGCGGCGCAGAGCGCGACGTTCCTCCGCTCCAAAGGGGTGGATATGATTGTCGTCGCGTGTAACACGGTCTCTTCAGCGGCGCTCGACATCGTCGAGGCGATTGCGCACGTACCCGTCGTTGGGATGATCGAGCCCGCCGCACGTGCAGCGCTCGAACTTACACGGACCAGACGCATTGGTGTTATCGGTACACGAGCGACGATCGAAAGCGATGCCTACACTCTTGCGCTGTACACCCATGGCGGAAGTGAGCGACTAACGGTCGTCCAGCATGCTTGTCCGCTGCTCGTTGCACTTGCAGAGGAAGGTTGGCTGGCACATCCGGCGACGTTGGCGATCATCGAAGAATACCTCCGCCCACTGCTCGATGAAGCAGTTGATACGATCATCCTTGGATGCACGCATTTCCCTCTGCTTGCCGATGCGATTGGGCAGGTTGCTCCCGTTACGTTGGTCGATCCTGGCTACTGGGCGACGCGACATGTCCAACGCATGCTCGGTTCCCATGCAACCTCTGAGCACCGACTACCCCGGACAGCGCGCGTTGAGTATTACGTAACGGATGTTCCGAACAACTTCGCTGCGGTTGCTCGGCAGTTTCTCGGTTTCGACATCGGGCAGCCTCACCGCCTTTCGCTCGAAGAAATTACTCCGATCGTGACGCAATAACCGATGCAAATTCACAAGTTCGAATCTGGGTTACACGGACGAGTTGCACTCATCACCGGTGCAGCGTGTGGGAATGGCACTGCATTCTGCGAACGACTTGCAGAAGAAGGTGCTGCGATTGCAATCGCAGATGTAGCGGACGCTCGCGACACTCTCGAGCGCGTTCGTTCAATTAGTGAGCACGTTCGTGCTTACCGCCGTGATTTGACTCAGCCCGACGTTGCCCGCTCTGTGATTGACAAGGTGCTTAGCGATTTTGGCCGCATTGATGTGCTCGTTCATAACGTTGGTCTCTATGAAGAGGAACCGTTCGAGCTGTTGTCCTTTGAACAGTGGAAACGTATGCTGACTGTTTGCCTCGATTCGCTGTTCTTGGTTACGCAAGCTGTGCTGCCAATTATGAAGCGGAACTCGTTCGGACGGATTATTGCACTGAGTTCTGATACCGTTTGGCTTGGAACGCCGTACTTAGTGCACTACGTGACTGCCAAGAGCGCGATCATGGGCTTTGTTCGATCACTGGCAGCGGAAGTTGGGCAATACGGCATCACAGTCAATGCTATCACCGTGGGATTGACAGCAACGCAAGACCCGACAGACCGGCCGATGAATCGAGCGTTGCTTAAGGATATCCTGCCGCAACAGTGCATCCACCGTGCAGATGAACCCCACGATATTGCGAACGTCGTCGCATTCCTTGCGATGCCCGCAGCAAGTATCATTACCGGACAAGCCATCAACGTGGATGGAGGAGTTGCACGGCATTAAGTCTGGCACTTCCCTGGAATCGGCATTCCGTAGTTTTGCGCACGACGGCTCTCTGCTTCCATGCGTACGCTGCTCCTCTTCTTCATCCGAGCCTACCAGCGGTGGATTTCACCGCTCCTTGGCGCTCACTGCCGATTTTATCCGACGTGTTCGCAGTATGCACATGAGGCGATCGAACGGTATGGTGTTGCCAAGGGTTTATGGCTCGCAGTACGACGTATCTCTCGGTGTCATCCTTGGCACCCGGGAGGATTCGATCCTGTTCCATAACGACTGTTAACGCTCTGCATGGACCGAAATACCTTCATCGGGATGCTCCTCATCTCGCTCATCATTGGAGTGTGGATGTTCTACACTGCGATCGAGCAGCGTCCCTCATCTCCGCAACAGCCATCGACTTCTCAACAGCGAAGTGAGTCTACTGCTCGCCCGCCTGATTCCTCGCTGGTGGAACGCACCTCCACTCCGAGTATCGCACCCGCGCAGCCTGCTCAACCGGAAGGGCGCATTCGCATTGTGACGGAGCATTACCGCGCTACAATCAGCTCACTTGGGATGACGGTTGCCCGATGGGAGCTCCAGCGATACAACGCGTGGTACGGTCAGCCAGTACAGCTCGTTCAACCTGGGGCGCGCGAGTTGGGCATTACCTTCACTCTGCGCAGTGGAGAGAAAATTTCACCGCGACAGCAGCCATTTGAATTTGTAAACGCCCCTGCAAACGGAACGATTGAGCTTCGAGGTGATTCGAGCTTTACGCTCCATGGTCGTCTCCGTCTTGGTGGGGCGACGATTGAACGAACGCTCACGTTCCATGGCAGAACATACCATGTGGATTCTCGCATCATCTTCGACAGCGCTGATACGCTTTTGCCACTGACGCGCCGATGGTACGATTTCGGCTGGAGCTCTGGACTCAAGTACCAGGAAGCAAGCAGTGTCGAGGAATCAAACCATTCGACAGCGTTCGCAAGCTTGAATGGATCGCTCGATGAACTTGATGCGAGCGACTACAACAAACCTGTATCTGTGCATCAATCAGGCACTGTGGAGTACATCGGCACCAAAACGAAGTACTTCATGGTTGCAATCCTCAACGGACGACCCGATCGGCAAGGAGAGTATTTCCTCGAAGGTGTCATGTACGGCGCACCGAACAATGGCCGAGTCAAGGTGTATTCCGCAAGCTATCGCGTACCCTACCGTGGCGGTAGGCAGAGTGATTCATTCACCATCTACTTGGGACCGCTCGATTATGACATCGTCAAACCCTATGGTTTGCAGGCAACGGTGAATTTTGGGTGGCGATGGATAGTCCGACCCATCGGGGAATACTTCATGCTCCCGATCTTCAAGGCAATCCATTCGGTCATACCGAATTACGGTTTTTCGATCATCGTCTTCTCTGTGCTGATGAAGCTCTTGCTGTTGCCACTGTCGCGAGGGCAACTGCAAGCGGCTCTCAAGATGAAAGCACTCCAACCAGAGATCGAAAAGCTGCGAAAGAAATATGCCGACGACCCAATGGCACTCCAACGCGCCCAGATGCAACTGTTCTCCGAATATGGGGTCAACCCGATGGGCGGATGCTTGCCGCTCCTGTTGCAATTGCCGATCCTCTACGCGCTCTACGCCGTGCTGGCTACAAACATAGCCATGCGTCACGCCGTGTTCATCCCAGGCTGGATTGATGACCTTTCGGTCCCAGACCATGTGATTTATCTTCCCGTGAGCATCTTCGGTATCGAGGCACTCTCTGGCATGGCTCTCATTATGGGACTCACACTGTTCCTCCAACAGAAGATGACGATCACTGACCCCAACCAGAAGGCACTCGTCTATGTGATGCCAATCATGTTGACGCTGATGTTTTCCTATCTGCCATCAGGGCTCAATCTCTACTACTTGGTGTTCAACCTGGTTGGGATAGTGCAGCAAGTATGGATGACGAAATTTTCGAAAAAGAAGCTCACTCTTGCCGATCTCAAAAGAATGCCGAAAAAAGAGGGGTGGCTCCAGAAGAGGCTTCGGATTGCTCAAGAGCTTGCTGAAGCGCAAGGTAGGTCATTGCCGATGAATTTGCAGAATCCACCGAAACCAACACCAACAAAACACTCGAAGAAGCGGCGGTGACGTGCAGAGAGATTGTTAACGTCTGCCCGTTTACAAGCATAGCCGGAATGACTCACTGAACTGCGTTTCGATCACGGCACCAAAGTGGTCGGCGGCGATGAGAACATTCTCATTGTGGTTTTTGTGCAGGGGTGCTTTGTTATTTGCATCGGGTCAGTTAAACAACCCCTGCATCATGTCCAATGGTGCGTATCTGGGTTGCGTTGTGTGTCGTACTCATTGCCGTTTGTGGGCGAAGTGTTGCTGATTGCGCTAATGTCAGTGGTGTCAATGGCTGGCGATCCATTGACAGCCACACTATTGTCGTTTACCGAGGCACCCAACCGATCGCTCTGTTAAAGATCCCATGGTGCTTCATTTACACAAACTCGCAAATACGCTTCCTCAAAACGTTCATCTGTCCGTGGGACAAGATTCTCATTGATGGGAAAGTTTGCGACATCACGGAGATTAGAAATCTTTAGCCATCAACAGAGCCGGAGCGTCCGGTGGCAAGGTAGGCGTCTTCCATGCCATCAGTTCCTCGTACTGCAACGGTGAGGAGGATTTCTGCACCCTTGGGGGTACGGCTCTAGAAAGTTGTGTAATTTTGCGGTGCGAGGATGTCCCACCACTCGGGTCATGTGCGATGGCGCTCTACGTTTCGAACAAGGACGAGACCGTTCGGCTCTTCAAAAACCCTATCCTCGAGTATTTCTCGCACATTCACCCTGCGACGCCGGTGGTCGTGTACATACCAGTGGTGGTGTGGATGCTCTATCGCTCGGCTCAACTGTTGGCATGGTATGAAATCATCCTCATCACACTTGCCGGCATACTGGGTTGGACGCTCTTCGAATACGTCTTCCATCGGTTCGTGTTCCACTACGAACCGAAGAGCGAGCTTGGGAAAAAGCTGCACTTTTTGGTGCATGGAGTTCACCACGATTATCCCCGCGACCGAACACGACTGGTGATGCCACTGTTGGTGAGTGTCCCTCTGGCAACGGCTCTCTACGCGCTCTATGGCCTAATCCTCCCTCCAGGATTGCACGAGGGGTTCTTTGCAGGATTCGTTGCTGGCTACATCGCCTACGATTCCATTCACTACATGACGCACCATTGGGCTCTCCATGGGCGGATTGGACGCTTTCTCAAGGCGTACCACATGAAGCACCACTACGTTGATCCTCACAGTGCGTACGGCGTAAGCAACCCTCTCTGGGACTACGTGTTCGGGACAACACCGAAGCAACCGACACACACAAGAACACAGCATGCAGCCTGACGCGCAGCGCTGGCGACTCCGTGAGCTCCGTCAACTAATGCGTGCTCGGAGTGTCGATGCTGCACTGCTCGTCCACTTACCCTCCATTCGGTACCTTACCCGTTTTTCAGGATCGAACGCTGCCGTGCTCGTCATGCCGCGGAGCCTCCACTTTTTTACCGATGACCGTTACGCTGAGCAGATTAAAACGGAACTTGCCAAGCTACCGAACCTCTCTATCCACATTACGCGGGATACATTCGCAGAGGTTGCATCTCTGTGCAAGCGTGCTCTTGTAGAGCGCCTCGGCATCGAAGAACACGCATTGCCCCTTGCGACGTATCGGCTCCTTCGCACACATGCTCGCGGTATTGCTCTACGCCCGTTACCGCCACATGAGCATCTCTGGATGCGGAAATTCCCCGATGAAGTGGAGGCAATCCGTAGAGCAGCGCACATTGCCAGTAGGGTGTACGAAGATGTCCTCGCCGACGTTCGACCGGGAATGCGGGAACAAGAGATTGCCGCTGAGCTCTCATACCGCAGCCGTCGGATGGGTTCGGAAGCCGATGCATTCGAAATCATTGTTGTCGCCGGTGAGCACGGTGCATTCGTCCATGGTCGCGCATCGGACCGGAAGCTTCGCAAAGGAGATGTTGTCACGGTTGATTTTGGATGCCGCATCAATGGATTCCACAGCGATATGACACGGACCTTCGTGTTAGGGAAAGCGTCCAAAGAAGTACGCCATGCGTGGGAGGCAGTCTCCACCGCTCATGCGGCGGCAATTGAGCAACTCCACGCTGGTGAGTTCGCCGCACGTATTGATCGTGCAGCTCGCCAAGTCATCGAACGTGCAGGCTATGGGGAGTACTTCCGCCATTCAACGGGCCACGGGTTGGGTATCCAGGTTCACGAACCGCCAGCACTCTCATGGCGAAACACAAAAGGAATCATTCCCGCTGAATGTGTGGTCACGATCGAACCAGGTGTCTATCTTCCTGGCCGCTTCGGGATGCGATTGGAAGACGACGTCTTTGTCGGACGTGATCATGTCGAAATCCTCACGACTGCTCGACGCGAGCTCGTTGAACTCTAAGAGCCGCGGAATGCCCGTAAAAAGTAGGTCAGACTCAAGAGTGCGTACCGGCGCAAAACAGTTGTCTGCGTATCCTCAACGTAGCCAGTTCCCACATTCCGATTGATCGAATTATTCCGACCAAGGGCATCGAACACCGATAATCGCACCTCACCCCGACCATCGAGGATACGTTTGCCGAGCCCCAGATTGACAAGAGGCACACCGACGTTGTAGCCTTCCGCCAAGCCAGTTGTGGCAACATAGTTGAACTCTGCAGATAGTACCCATCCATCGAGCCACGCCGATGAATCGCTAGTGATGTAAGTGCTGCGAGCAACGATCGTGTGCGTTGCGAAGCGTTGGTTAAGCTGGCTACGGATAGTGTTCTGGTTCGTGTTCCAGGCTGTACGACCGCTGATGGTGAAATCGAGATTTTCGCTGATGTTGCTTGTAATGCTCGCTCCAGGCGTGATAATTGTCGTGTGGGTGATGTTCTCGGCGCCGTTGATGAGGCTGGGATCACGTTGGTATGAAAGCGCAAGTGTTCCGCTAACGTTAAGCTTGAGTGCGTCGAAGAGTGTCACTGGACGGCTGTAGAGCACAAAGGCAGTCGCATTCCACGCACCATCGAGATTCGTCGGACGTGTAAGTTGTGTCCCTGCAGGGAGCATTACCTGTTGCGTACCACTGAGCATGGTGAGTTCGATCGTTGTGTCACGAGTAGCAACTGTTGTTGCTGTTGCAATGCGGCTATTAGTCAGTGATGCATTGAGCGAAATAAAGAACGATGACGCCGAGGGAAGGTCGAAGGTGCCATACGTCAGCCAGAGTGTGTGAGAGTATTCCTGGAGGAGCTGTGCGTTCCCAATGGAAAGCTGCAGCGGGTTGGTGTTGTCGAGTGCTTCTTGGAGTTGTGCAGGGCTTGGCAGATTCGTACTGGTCGAGTACCACGCGCGGAAGAAGCTCGTCAGCGTCGGGCGTGTAGTAACCGAGAGCGACGGCAGCACAGCGCGGAACTGCCGGGTGAGCATAACTGCACTGGGTGTTTGTCCCGGCAGAGTTTGCGTCTGGTCAACTGTGAAATTGAGGAGCTGTAGATCAGTACCCAGCTCGATATTCCACATCCCAACGTCGCTTTGCATCATCATGCGCCCCATCCCTCGCGGTGTAGCGCTCCGCATAATTCCTTCGACCAGTCGCGTCATGCTGCTGGTGTCGGCAGACCCGACAATGAACTTGTACCGCAGCGAAGGGCGGTGGTCGAGTGCATCGCTCCTTGTATGCCAATCGGCGCGAAGGAGCTGGCCACTTCGTGGCTGTGTCCAGCTACGATCTAACCGATTCTCGGTGTTGGTGGCGGTGTAACCGAGCTGGAGCTGATGGCGTTCGGCAAGAGGTTCAGTGTAGAGTGCGTTCGCACTCAGAGTCCGTACGGTACCGTCTTGCGGCTGACTTGTTGTGAGTGTATCGAAGCGCGAGGCACCATCGTAATACGTGTTGAGCGAATTGGTGGTAGGGTCGGTTGAGTTTGACTGCTGATTCCACTGGAATCGAACAGAGAGAGTCCGACCTTCAGTAGGGAATCGGTGACGAAAGAGAAGCTCAGAGTTCGTCGTAAAGCCGGATGCGATTGTTTTGCTCTGTGTTGAGAGCGTGTTAAGAAGCGCTTCATTCTGTGCGACCGTTTGTGTCAATCCATTGCTGGAGCGGTCGCTACTCTGCCATGTGAACCGTGGGGTTAGCAGCAATGAATTCATCGAATCGAGCGTAACATCAGCGCGCAGATTGAGCCGGTGGTTCAGGTTACGCAACTGGGTGGTTGAGCGTTGGATGTTCCGTTGCGCTGCTGAATCCCCTAAAAAGAGCAGCCGCTCGAGCGATTGATCAGCATCGTTTGTTGACGTGTTGAGGAAGTAGCTCCCACTGACGTCAAGCCAGGAACCAAATTCATTCGAGTAGTTGAGGGCGGCTGCATGACTTTGCGTGATGCCATCGGTGGGGGTCACCAAAAACGTGCTTAAGAACCCGGGTCCTTCGCTTCCGGTGCGGTTGCGCGCCGTACTTTGCCTCATTGCACGGAATGCACCCCCAACCATGCGCATGAAGGGATTGCCGCCTCCGAACATGCCGAGGATGTCTTCGATGGCAAAGTTCTGCTGGTTGATGTTGTTGCTCATCCCCATAAGGGAAAGCCGCTGGTTTCCCCCCCAATAGTTGACAGAGGCACCAGCAGTATAGCGCGAGCGTTCACCGTAGCCGGCATAGAGTTTACCGAACTGCCCATTGCGACGGTCGGCTCTTGTGACCAAGTTGATCGTTTTGATTCGCTGACCGTCATCGAATCTGGTGAACTGTGCTTGGTCGCTCATCTGGTCAAACACCTGGACGCGCTCGATAATCTCCGCCGGAATTGTCCGCAGTGTTGCCATGGGGTCTTGCCCGAAAAACGGTTTACCATCCACGAGGACTCGCTGGACGTTTTGTCCTTGTGCACGAACCTGTCCGCTTTCGACTTCGACACCGGGGAGTTTGGCGATCAGTTTATCTGCATCTGCATTGCGCTCGGTCTTGAACTGACTGGCGTTGTATTCAAGTGTGTCGCCCTTGACTTCGACTCGTGGTGCCGCTTCTTCGACGACGACCTCGCGTGCTTGGACGCTCGATGGTCGAAGCCGCAAGATCCCAATGCTGAGTGTGTCGTTGCCTCGCACACGGACGCGACGGATAAGGCTATCGTAACCGATGGAGCGGACGTGGAGAAGATAGAATCCTTCAGGAAGTCGAAGCGAAAACCTGCCCTCGCGATCGGTGATACTACCAGCAACTACTCCACCACTGGGACGTTCAGCTGCAACTGTCGCTCCAAGTATGGGTGTGCCACTGGCACTATCGGTGACAACACCCACGATCACTTGAGCTGTCGCAGCAACGGATGCAGAAACGAGTACCGATACACGAATCATCAATTGCATCATCATTGGTGGGAATCCTTAACACATGGGAAAAACGTTCGGTAATGCCCATAGACTCACAACGTGCTAAAACGTTGAACAGAATCGAGCATCTAAGACCGGTGAACACGGAACGAGCGCTCCGGACGTCTGTGATGCCAAAACGGATACACATTTCAGTCCTATGGCAACACTTGCTCAATTACTCGAAGGCCCTAAGCCTGTGCTGGTCGATTTTTCCGCCGAATGGTGCGGACCCTGTCAGATGTTGGCACCGGTGCTCAAAGATGTTGCTCGCACCTTTGCAGGAAAGTTGACTGTGATTACTGTTGACGTTGATAACCCGAACAATCAGACGTTCGCAGCATCGCAAGGAGTTCGGAGTGTACCGACCCTTGTGCTCTTCTATCGTTCGAAACCTATCTGGCGAGTCACTGGATACCGTCCAGCCGCACAACTCATTCGAGAATTAGAACAGCACCTTGCTCAAATCGAACTGCCAGCTCAAACCTGAGTGGATTCGACGAGCTGACGAACAGCATTCCAATCAACGCCGGGGGCAAGGGTTGTGCGTTCAAGGTGTGTTGCCATCGAGGGAATCGGGACCCACAGGTTCCAGCGTCTTCCGAGGAGTATCTGTCGGAAGCCATAGATCCATGCTTTCGCCCAAATGGCAGCAGCATGATAATTCCTGACGTTGCGTAAGGGGTGTAGCACTGCGTGTTTTGTCAGTGCCATCCACATGCTGGCATCGAAGTTACCGCGTGCGTAGGTACGCCACACCGACTGTGTTCTGCGAAGGATGGAACGCCGGGTCAGAAATGTCAACGTCGTTGTTCCTGCCGTTCGCCAGTGGTACTGCTCTGCAACCTGTAATTGGACACAGCCGCGATGGAGTGCCATGGTGTAGTAGTCGGGATAATCATGCGGAGCGACAAAATGCGCGTGAGGATTCTGTTGGGCAAACTCAAGAAGCCAGCGGAACGTACCGGGGCGGTAGAGGTAGTCATCCTCAGCAAGGTACACGAATTCTGCGTGCGGCTGTGCGATGAGGTAGTCGAGCTGTTCCAAGAAGGTTGCTGCATTCCCCACGCGTGGCCGATGGACAATCTCGGTGTGCTCCTTTGAAAAGTAGCGCAGGATCAGCTCCTCGTAATCAGGCGGACAGCCATCGAGAATTGCATAGAGACGGACGCGCACATCCTCAAGAGCCAGTCGAAGTGATCGCAAACCCAGCTCAGCTAGCCTGCGTTTATCTGTTGCGTAGAACGCTGGTGTCTTCGATATTCCAGGATAGACGCGGTATGCTATGGCTACGTCGTACTGCGCCATTGTCTTAACGTCTCGTGCTGATGATAATCGCTAACAGGAGGAGCACACCGTAGAGCGAAGCTGCAAGGACTGTTCGGACAAGCAACACTGTGAATCGGTGGCCGTAAGCTGAGCGAAGCTCGTTGCCAATACGCCACACAAACGGGATGAGTGCCAGTGATGCTGCTGCTTCTGGGAGCATGATGCTTAAGCCTACCGTCGCAGCGAAGGGCATCGCAAGGAGAAACTGCACCAGATGCGTTGCGCTGTTCAATCCATGCTTGACGGCAAGTGTTCGTTTTCCACAGGCGCGGTCGTGCTCGACATCGCGGAGGTTGTTGATGCCAAGCACAGCAGCTGCAAAGCTCCCAAAGGCGATTCCACTCAGGAGTGGCTCAAGTGCAACGCGCGGAGATTGGATGGCGTACGCACCGAGGCTGGGGATGATGCCGAAAAAGAGAAATGCCGCACCTTCACCCAAGCCAACGTACGCTAACGGCCGTATGCCTGTCGTATAGAGCCACGCAAAGAGAACCGCAGCAAGTCCCACAGCCAGCAGCCACCACCCACTGCGACTGACAAGCCAAATACCAACCGCGATGACCAGTGCAGAAAGGAGCACCGCAGCACGTCGCATTGCGTGTGGAGAAATAGCACCAATCGCAACTGCCCGTGGCGGCCCAACACGCGTCGGTGCATCCGCACCACGCTCGAAATCGCCAAGTTCATTGACGTAGTTCGCAATTACTTGAAGCAGCACCGCACACAAGAGCGTTCCGAGTGCGGAGTCAAGTGCACATGAGCCATCGCGCCATGCCCATGCGATCCCGATCGCCGTCGGCAGTACGCTCAGCGGGAGTGTCCGCGGGCGTGTCGCCCGTAGCCACCAATGCCACGAACCATTGGAAGATGTCACCATGAGAGCCGCAAAACTACGGTGTAACTTTGCACGCCACGGGTCGAACCTACAAGCGTTTGGATGCTCCTCCGACTGTGCGTTGTGTTCCTGATGACAGCTTCTGGGCTGCTTGCACAAACTGCCGGTGAACGTCCGCGAGTTGCTCAGCGTTATGTCATTCACCACCTTGCAGTGCGCATCATCCCTGATAGCACAGTGACTGAGATTCCGTTTACCGCCTCGCAGCTTCAGGCGCTTGTGACACTCCAACCGACAGAGCTCACAGTGCCAAGTCGCATCCTTCGCGAGATTGCATATAATGGACTGGATGTCCCCGATTTCCCGCGACCTATTACGATGATCTTCGCCAGGGCGTATGCTGAAGCAGTGCAGCATGACGTGCGCTACTTTGACCGCGCCGCTGCTGACTACGATGTTCTGCGTCTGGCTGACTACATCAACCAATTCGGCTTTCACGATGCATGGGTGCGCTATCGTTTCCGTGTGCGGCAGCGAGCACGGGACAACGTGCTCGAATACATTGTGCAACTGGGACCGCGCTACCAACTTGATACGATCGTCGTCCATGGGTTGGATGAACTCCCCGATGATGTCCGCAAGAGTGCTCAGGCAGTAGTGGCTACGGTAAAGCTGCGGCAGCCCTATAACGAGATAGCAGTGCGTGCTATGCTGGAAATGCTCCTCGATACGCTTCGCAACCGTGGGTACATTCGTGCTGCCTACCGATACGATCGCGATAGTCTCTCACCTGGTCAGCATCGTACTGCGTTGATGGTGCTGAGCGATACCGTCGGCAAGCGCGATCGTGTCATCGTCTACCTCAATCCCGGATCGCGGTACAAAGTTGGTAGCATCGCATTTGCCGATAGCACCAGAGGCAACCCCATCATTGGAGGTGAGCTGAAAGCACGGCAGCTTGTACTCTCCCCAGGGGAATGGTACAGCCCCTTGCGGATTGAACGGAGTATCGCGAATTTGATGGCGCTCGGTACGTTCGACCGTATCTGGGCAGACACGACCAGCAGCAGCGATTCGCTCATCAATCTTCGACTGTTCCTCTACTACCGCCGCGTTTGGGAGGCGAGTGTCGGGTGGTTTTTCAACTCGACGTTTCCGGACAATTTCAACAACACTGGCGTTGATCTGACGTACCTTCATCGCAATCTCTTCAATGCTGCACAGGCAGTTACCTTGTACCTGCGCTCGACGCTCCGGAACACATCGTACTTTGCACAGATTGTTCCAGATTCTGGGCTTGGGCGATCATTTGTCATCATTGATAAGGACCTCGAGTCAGGTTTGCTCTTTACGCAGCCGGATTGGTTCCGACTCACCGATCGGTTGCGAGTAGACGCAAACTTCCAAGCGACTGCATCGTATCGGTTCGTCGTTGATCCATTCAAATTGTTGACGATCGCACTCCGCGCTGGCGTGCTCGTACCGCTCAATGGCTTCGAAGAACGTGTGCAACTTGATCTCCAGCTCGAAGCAAACAAGCCAGCAGGATTCGAAGATGCTCTCCAGCGCGCTGTCGAACGAAACCCGATGATTGATAGCATGCTCATACGAGAGACGCTCGAGCAGTACCGATTGCTCAATAACTACACGGGGACTCAACTTCGCTGGACGTCTGCGATCGTTGCACTCCGCTACTTCCGCGATTTCCGTAACGATTTGTTCTATCCCTCGCGCGGTAACACACTGACACTGTTTGTGGAGACGACAGTAGCGCGTTGGTTAGCGGGTTACTCCCAAGCACAGATGACCTATACGACGTACCATCCAGCAGGAAGCGGAGTGGCGGCATTCAAGTTCAGAGGCGGGTGGATTTGGTGGCACGACCCAGCCTCGACGATCGTTCCGTTCGATCGGCATTACTTTGCGGGAGGAGCAATCAGTATACGCGGCTATCCGAGCCGTCAGCTTGTGGACCTCCGCTCTGGCGGAACGAATCCCTCGCAATTTGGAACGCTCACAAGCTATATCGGGAGCGCTACGATCGTTGAACTTAGTGCAGAGCTTCGCTACTCGCTCTCGTACTACGAGGCACTCGGTGAATTTCTTGCCTCGCAGGTAAGCCGTCTTGGATTTGTTGTGTTTGCCGATGCAGGAAATGCATTCAATCGCCTAACCCGCGATGCGTACGGCAGAGCAACCATTGGTGATGTGCTCGATCCTACGCGATGGGCGTTTGTCGTCGGGACAGGAATTCGGTATGCTCTCCCAGCAGGACCGGCACGCATCGATTTTGGACTGCGCGTCTATGACCCCATGCAGCCAGAGCAGCGATGGATTACATCGCGACGATTCCTCGGCTCGATCGAGTGGCAGATTGGGATTGGTCATGCATTCTAACAGGGCAGGCTTCTCCGCGCACGAACAAGCGCTTGAGCAGGATTTCACCCCGTAACAATTGACGGCGGGTCGGCATACGCAACAAATCATTTGCGGAGCTGGTGCACGAGATGCTCAATACACTCGGCAATTCGCTCGAACCGAGTCTCATGGGCAGCGCGAGTTGCCCCTGCAATAAAGTCATCGAGCGGTTGCTCGAGCATCGTTCGGAGTGCCTCTCTGAGTGCCACACTGTCGGCTGGCGGTACGACAAGACCTGCTCCAAAGGTGCGGACATCTTCGGCAAGACCACCAACGTCGGTGACGATGACAGGTTTGCCGAAGGCGAACGCAATGCGCTGGACACCCGACTGAGTCCCTGAATGATAGGGCAGGACAACGATGTCTGCAGCGGTGTAGTAGAGCGGCACATCCTCGTTCGGTACGTATTCAGCAATCCATCGAATGCGATGAGCCACGCCGCTCCGAGCGATACGCTGCCGGTAATCGTCGGGGTCTTCGTAGCACTCCCCGACGATCAAGAGGATCGTATCCGGTACGTTGAGAGTACGAAATGCTTCGATGAGTGTTGATAGCCCTTTGTAAGGACGGACGTATCCGAAAAACAGCAGAACGCGTTTGCCCTCGAGTCCAAGCTGCTGTTTCGCTCGCTCCGTGGTCCAGCGTGTGGAGGAATCCTCCGGTGTGATGAATAGCGGTAAGAAAGCGCGCAGGACAGGACGCTCAGGATAGAGCTGCTGCAGACGTTGTGCAACAGCGCTTGAAAATGCAATGAACGCATCGGCAGAGCGGAACACGTTGCGTGTGAGCCACCAGTCAACCCACCGTGCCTCATGCGAGATGATGTTTTCCGCCAAGATGATGATCGGTGCAGTATGAAGCCGGCGTAAGCGGCGGAGAATGGTCCCGTAGCACAGCCCGAAGAATGGTTGATACCAATCGAGCAGGATGACATCTGGCTTGAAGGCAGCAATTGCACCGGCTGTGCGATACCACGTCCACGGTGCGATTGAATCAATTATGCGTTCTGATGGATGCGGTTTAATCGGGCGGCGGCTGTGGTCTTCCTGTCGGGTACCGGGAAACAAGAGCTGAGGATAGAGGCGCGAAAAACTGAATACGCGAACATCAACCGTCCGTGCAAGAAGCTCGTAGAGATGGCCGACAACTGCAGCTGGACCTCCACGGTAGGGATAGGCAGGACCAATGATTGCGATTCGCTGTATGCTACTCGACGCCATTAGGCTCCTTGATGCGGTACCCGATCCCGCGCACGTTGTGGATGAAGTGCTTCCCATCGAATTCAATTTTCGCGCGCAGGCGCTTGATGTAAACGTCCACGACGTTCGACATTGAGTTGTACGGGTCGTTCCAGACGTGTTGCATGATCATCGTGCGGCTAACGATGCGGTGCTTGTTGCGCATGAGAAATTCGAGCAGTTCGTATTCGCGAGCGGTCAGCTCGATTTCCTTGTTACCGCGCCAGACCAGGTGGGCTGATGTATCGAGCACCAAGTCGCCAACGGTGATGCGAGTGGCTTTCTGCGTAGAGTTCCGTCGAATGAGCGATCGAATTCTCGCAGCCAATTCATCGAAGTGAAATGGCTTGGCAAGGTAATCATCTGCACCGATATCGAGCCCACGGACGCGATCTTCCGTACTGCAGCGTGCGGTCAAGATCAGTACAGGTGTTGTGATCTCTGCAGCACGAAGCTCGGTGAGCACTTCAAATCCGTTTTTGCCGGGAAGCATGACGTCGAGTACGATCGCGTCGTATATGTTGTCGAGCGCCATTTCAAGTCCGGTCGGTCCGTCGTGTGCAACATCCACGGTGTAGTGCTCCTCCTCTAATCCACGCTGGATGAGGTTGGCAACTTTCTCTTCGTCCTCGATAACCAAGATGCGCATAGTATCACTGGTGACGGTAAAACAAAAGCGTCCACGGAGCATCCTCAAGTTGGAGCTGATCCTCGTCGAGTCGTGCAATGCGTAGTCGTACACGTGAGTGGTTTTCAATGATGTCAAGCACAAGTGTATCGAGTCGGACGTGGTAGTCCATTCGCAGCGTGTCTCTAATGCTTCCTCGAGGAATGAGAAGCTTCCCTGTTCGGAATTCGATGGTACCCCCGCTGCAAAGGAGTGTCACGACTGCTGCGGTGAGTTGATGCACAGAGCTTGAGTCTCGTGCGACAACTGATCGAAGCCGCCATCGCGCTTCGAGCGTTGCTGGATCAAGCACCATGCAACCTACGGTCAGTGTGATGAACGTCAACCAGATGTACTGGCTAACGTACGTACACCGCTTCGTACGATTTCCATCCATTGCTTGATTGCACGAGGACGTAGTACAGACCCGGCGGTACAAGCTCACCACTATCGCTGCGGCAATCCCAAATATCGCAGTACGTCCGGCGTCCGACACGTAGTTCATCCTGGACTACCGTTCGAACGAGACGGTTGCTTCCATCGAAGATTCGAATTGTGATGCGATTGTGACGGGGAGGAGTTGTTAAAATTTGGCACTGTGCTTGGGAGCGTAGGACCGGATTCGGTACGATGCCTTGCAAGATTCGTACCGACGTCGTGATGATAGATGTATCGCTACGGTAGCACTTTCCGATGCACGCCCAACAGATGCGGACTGTGTCGCTGCTCCCTTCTCGCCAGTGGAGGACGACACTCTCTTGGACTGCACTATCGAGAAGAATCCACTGCTCGGTCGGTGCATACTGGACATACACTGCCGCGTTCGAACACGGTGCGGTACCCGACTCGAGTGCTATGGTGTAGCGACAGCAGTAGGCAGGCTCCTGCTGCGTAATCCGGAGAGCAACCGGCGGTGGAAGAATACGAAGAGCAATGGTGTCGGAGTAAGTGGTGTCTGGAGCACTGATACCAACAGCGCGAATTCGGATCAATGTGTCTGGACCTCCCAGTGCAGGGAATGGAATGCAGGGAATATCCACCCGTGCAAGAAATGTGGTCCCACCTATCACGCTCGAAGCAGAAAGCTGCTGCCAGAACGTATTATTCCCGAGAGAACCATAGGAAAGAACAGTATCCACACACAGACTGCGACCGCCGAGGAGGAGACGCGACCCCGCAGTCGCTTGCTGTGGTAACGATGTGGCGTCGAACTGGAGCTGCCCGGGTGTAATCACGAGGAACCCGCTAGAATCGCGGATCGTCGAATCTGTACAAAGCCACACAATCAGTCTCCCTTGGGTCCTTCCAAGAGCTGATGCGGGAATGTGCACCTGAACAGGATTGCCCCCAAGGAGCGTGTCGGAGACGATGATGCGGTGAGGACCTCGTGCTTGAGTGGAATCGTACGGTTGGAATCCAATCGTATAGCGACGTGCTCCTGCATACCGAAAGCGCCATGAAAGATGTATTGAATCACCGAGACAGTATGTGGTGTCCAATGGCGAAATGAACGTGAGAGCATCTGGTGTGATTGTGCCGAATACGGATGTTGAGCGTGAGGTTGTAACGATGACATCCAACCGCCGGTCACCGTCGAGATCAGCAACTGCAACGTTGGTAATCTCCTCGCTTGCTGTTTGCCACGACCAAACAGTGTCGAACGGTGCACCCGTGCGAAATCGCGGGTCGGCGTAGTCACGCATGCGAAGAACGTAGAGGTTGTCCTTATCGGCAAGAAGGATTTCTGCTTTTCCGTCGCTACTGCTGTCGAGATCGGCAACTGCTGCAAGCCAACCAGTGATCGGGAACGTGACGATGGTATCGAGAGGGAAAAGGACAGCACCTGTCGGTGATGGCTTCGGCACTGGGCTACCACTCCGATAGCGGAGCACAATAAGGCGTGACTGAGCGACTGCAAGGGAACGGCTACTTTCAGTCAGGATAAGCTCTGCACCCGGGATGTTCGGATAGTATGGCAGCAGCGTATTCGTTGTGATACCATCCACGTTGCCTACCCCGAGTGACCAACCATGTGCAGATCGTGCGCGAAATGGTGGTCGTTGTGGATCTGATGGATGCGTGAGCTGCGTCCCATCGCTGGCAACCAGGTGCAACTGTGCACGGCCCACTCCCCATTGCCGACCGCTGTACGTTTCTGGTACGAGAATGAATTGACGGTCACCACTGCCATCATTGAGGGTAACGATGAAGGGTATCACCGTCGGCTGTGCTCCCGGTGCCGAAAGGATGCTATCCAGTTCGAAGGGGGGGAATTGTTCAGCGATCGTTCCTCCAGTTAACACTGGAGCCAGCAGATACGACCGTGTTCCGAGCGTCGGGGAGCCCAACGGTGTTGTGACTGTTACGCTATCATTGCTGGGGGTGCAGGGAACTGCTGCCAGCCATGAATTCTGTGCAAGTGATGCAATGCTAGATTGGTCAATGCTAACGTGTGGAGCAACAGTCCAGCGTTCAGCTGGACGATCGCCTGCATCGGCGATTGGGAAGGTCCCGCCCAGCAGGGATGGGTTGATCGTTGTCACTGCGATGCCTCGCAGAATGCTGCCTTGTCGCGATGGCGAGGTCATCCCGATTGCTGCATAGACAACAAGGCTATTGCTAACGGTTGTGGCAAAGACAGGACGCACCCACGCCGCTAAATTGGGCACGGTAGGGCAGAGGTCGTACGCAAGCCGCGTGATGATGGCAACGGAGTCAGCAGCAGGATCATATCCCGCCACGTACGCAACTGCGAGTGAATCTTGGGGTGCATAGTGCTCTGCAGTTTCAAGGAGCAGAACACTGGGCATGCGAGAACGAAGTTGGAGTGGCAGCAACGACGAATCTGCAACGAAGCTGACTGCTCGTGCATACGGTGGGAGTGCACAGCGGTATGTAATGGAGCCGCTCGCATCGAGCGTGATGAGTTTTCCACCAGCTACTGCGGCAATCTCAAGTGGGGAGAACGGAAAACGTCTGCCAAGAGGTGGGTTGGGAATGATATATGCGATGATCGGTTGAATGTCGCCTGCGATGTCGGTCGAACGCGTTTTGAGAACGAATGCTTGGAGTGATTGTGGCGCAGATGCAACGGATTGCATTGGCATAGCAGTGTATGCACCACGAGGCGTTGGCCATTGCGCTGGCGCTGCACCTTGCGAGTACGCCACTCCTGAGAGGGGGGTGGTGATACCTATGCTGACCAGATGCCGTCGTACCCACTCGGTGCGTAGTGCATGTGGCGTCTCTCGTGTCGAACAGCTACTTTTCACGCAGCGCAGAACTCCATGACCAACGTTGCGGCGCAAATATACCTGCACGATATTTGCCGCAATGAGACAATTATTTGCATTGCTTATCTGGCTGAGTACGATCGCGGCAATCACTGCTACAGTTCTTTGTGCGCAGGATGGAGTGTCGAGGCGGCTTGATTCGCTTGAGACTGCGGCAAATGCTGGGGATCATTCAGCGCAAGCTCAATGCGCACTCATGTATTGGTGGGGTATTGGGCGAGCCAACAATAGTGTGAAAGCCTGTCAATGGGCAGCATCTGCTGCTGAAGGTGATGCGCTGGCATCGTACATCTATGCTCAGTGTCTTGTTCAAACGGGTACCATGCCGGATAGGTTCTACCGTGCTGATTCAATTGCAGCGCGTGCGTTGGCTGAACTACGCAGACGGGCAACCCAAGGGGATAGCTACGCACTTGTTGCGCTCTCAGAGTGCTACCAACGTGGCTGTGGTGGTGTCGTGCCAAGCGACGATAGTGCACGCATGTTTCTGGCTGAAGCATTACGGTTGGGTAATCCACTTGCTGCGTACGAACTGAGCCGTCGTGAGCACGGCAATCGCCGCACAGAGTTGCTTCATGATGCTGTGCGTGGTGGAGTGCTTCACGCAATGGTTGAGCTAGCGCAGTATCACCTCGTGCGCGGCGATACACTTGGTGCACTCGCGCTCTTGCGCGATGCTGACGAACGTGGGTCACCTGAGGCAGCACTGCTGCTTGCAGGGTTTGCCTCAAGTGGTATCGGGATGACTCCAAGCCCTACACAGTCGCTGCGGTGGCTTGCATCGGCGGCTGACCGCGGGAATGCACTTGCGAAGTTTGAGCTTGGTTATCGCATGCTCTACGGTATTGGGGTCGCTGCTGATACTACGGAAGCACTTGCGTGGATGCTTGCAGCAGTCGCCTCTGCACCGCAGCAAAAACGCCCCACTCTTGTGCACTACCTTGAGACGCTTCTCGATTCGATTCCGTCGGTCGCCAAACACTTGGAGGCAGCGAGCGCACGACTGGCAGCTATTCAGGGTGCACATCCCGATAGCTCCGAGCGCATGGCGTTGCTCACAGGTGATGGCGTGCGCGTCTGGCGCGCTTGGTATCGCCAATCGTCAATGATACCCAGCATTGTGCTCATGCGCCACGATGAGCACGGTGCACTTGCGTTCGAGGATGCTTTTGCTGAACAAGAGTGGAAGCTCCTTGGCGATTCGCTCGTGTTGTGGAATGAGACGAGCCGCCATGCTGCTCATCTTGAGTTTATCTCGGAAGGTCTGTCTGTGTTCAACTGGTCTGGCAAGCGAATGCTTGCTTCACCGATGCTGTTGTGGCAGTTGAAGGAGAATCGGCGACTATCGCGCCATCCAATGCTCCGCCCGACCGTAGAAATGCTGCCACCCCGTGTCGGGGAGCGTGCCGTTCAGCTGCGACTCCATGCGCGGAATATTCCGTCAAAGGGGCTTACCATGCTTCCGATTGGCATTGCACCAGGGCGGTCAGCACATCGTGCGGAGGTGGATGTGCGAGCTAAGGCACTCTGGCGGGTGTGGTACGATGGAGAGTGGACACTTCGCTGGGAACCAGAACGGGAGGATATTCCCAAAGGATGGCGCGGCAAATGTGTGCTCTTTGTGCAGTGTATGTGGCAATTCGAAGGTGAGGACGAGACCATGGTCGTGCGGTCGCAGGCATTTGACCTACCACCTCGGTTGCTACGTTAGTGGCATGCTAATACCGATGCTTATTTCATCCCAGAGCATCGGAGTGTTTCCCTTGAATGGGAAATGTTGTCCAGAAGTTCGACGCAATTCGTAGATGACCCACGAAAGAGCAGAGCGGAGGATAAGCGTCGCGATTGCTGCTGCGTGTGGATTGCGCTTCTCTGCTGCCTGGAGTGATAAGCCGAGCAACGACTGTGCATAGCCTTCGAGCATGATGCTCCCAAGCCATGGGAATAAGACGTGGTTCTTATAGAGCAGCACACGCTGATAACGTGCGTGGAGTGTTACGATTCCCGCGATGTTAAAGCCGAGCGTTGCAGAAGTATTGGCGCCAAAGTGCGACGTGCGATATCCTTCAACAGCAGTTGTGGCTTGGGCATTCGAGAGACTATCGCCCAGACGTGGTGCGACACCGGGCTGTACGTATGACCATATCCATCCCCCTGTGTGGAGCAAATACAATCCGCTCTGATGGATGGGTGCAAAGTGGTGTCCGCTTGCGATACGAAAACCGAAGCGCCAGCCTTCGACAGCGACACGCGACTCATCACGGAAATTCAACGAAGGTGAGAGCGCAGCAACGGTAATGCTTGTCTGCTCCAGTCGGTACACATCCGCATGGCCGCGTATTCGACGAGAAGTCAAGGCACCAAAATCCAATTCGAGAACCGCTGCGGGAGAAAGGCGCGGTGATGCATCTATGCTCGGGGTAGTATAGCCCGCCGAAAAGCCGAGCACATTCAGTCGGTTGGGCAACTGGAATGCGAACCCTAACGTAACGCTACCTGAGTCTGTGCTGAGTGTTTCATCTTCCTCTTCCGATGTGTTCTCTTCTGCAAGAAGAGGAATGACACACAAAAGCAAGGTGAATACGATAGCGTGATGCATTGCAGTGCTTGGAAATGGCAAACAAAAGCGGCGACAATATACTGCCGCCGCTCCGAAGGGTGCTTATTCGATCGCTGCATAGCGAATCAACCGTGACACACGATTGGTTTCCACCACTAACCAACACGTACCACTCGACACCGATGATGGAGGGGGGATCGGGGTAATGCGATTCCTGCTCGACAGCCTTCGAAAGTTGTTTGCCATCGGTTCGATGTTAGAGCGAGTGATATTCCTTAACAACGTTGCTTGCAATCCTTCGATGCGTTGTAGTCCATGGATAACATTCAACGGGGCACTTGCCAGTGTCGGCTGGGCGTGGAATGATGTGACAGGATGGGAAGGAATTGGTTGCTTTAGCGAGTGATGACGATATCCATTGCAATATCGAGTGCCGGTGCAGAGTGGGTGATGGCACCGACAGAGATGAAATCTACCCCGGTTTCTGCGATTGCACGGACAGTTTCCAGTCGGACGCCGCCTGAAGCTTCCGTTTGATACCGTCCGTCAATCATGTTCACGGCCCTGCGGAGATCGTCGATCGAGAAGTTATCGAGCATGATGCGGTGGAAGCCACTGATATGGAGTGCTTGCTCGAGCTGGTCGAAGGATTGGACCTCAAGCTCGATAAGGACACGCTGTTCGTTCCAGTGCTGCTGCACCGCTCGAAGTGCTGCTTCGATGCTGCCGGCGGCGGCGATGTGGTTATCCTTAATGAGTACCATGTCGTAGAGTCCGAGCCGATGGTTTTCCGCTCCGCCGATACGGCAGGCGTACTTGTCGAGCAGTCGCCAAGTAGGGATTGTTTTACGTGTGTCGAGAATACGTGCTTTCGTCCCACGGACCCGCTCGACGTACTGGTGCGTCAGTGTAGCAACTCCACTCATGCGCTGGAGGAAATTCAATGCCGTGCGCTCGGCTGCCAACAACGATCGAGCAGAACCGTAAACGTGCGCTATCTGAGTCCCCCGCGTGACTAGAGTACCTTCTTCGACGAGCTCCTCAACACGCGTGTCTGGATCGTGCGTACGAAACACGAGCGCAGCAACGGGAAGTCCGCAGACGATGCCATCGGCGTTTGCAACGAGCGTTGCACGGGCATATACGCTGGGCTCGAGTATTGCTTCACTGGTGATGTCACCATCACCGATGTCCTCCGCGAGTGCGATGTGGATAAGACGAAGTACCGATGCATCGTGGATAAGGCTACGCATGGAGAACATCCCACCGATGGCGCTCGAGAATTTGTCGGTATTGTTCTAACATCGCTGGGTCGTCCCAACGCTCGCTGATGTCTTCAATCTCCATGATTGTGCTGATGATGCGCTCGTTCGCTTGTCCGCGGCGGTATGCCTCGTCGTAGGCGACGTCAGGTGTAAACGTCACCAATGTATAGAGCGGTGTGTAGAGATCGGGGAAGTGCTCATAGAGAAGCACTTCGATTTTCTTGCGGAGGAGAAAACGCCGATCAGCGACTTTGTCCCTCATCTCGACGAAGTTGTCGAGTGCAAGCTGTGCGACAGCATCACCAGCGGGTTTACGGATACGTTGGTATTCAGCAAGAGCTGCGTCCCAATCTTCGCCTGTCTGGTCGAGCAATTCATCGAGGATGCGACAATCTTCGAACCCTGCGTTCATGCCTTGCCCATAGAATGGCACGATCGCATGGGCAGCATCACCGATGAGCGCGGTCCGTCCGACAACCCAGGGATAGCATCGAATAGTGACAAGCGACGACAGTGGATTGCGGAAAAAATCCTCCACCACTGTCGGCATCTGCACGAGTGCGTCGGGGAAGTACCGTTCGAAAAACGATACGACAGAGTTAGGATCCTTCAACTTGTCGAAGGATGGGTCACCCTCGAACGGGAGAAACAGCGTGCACGTGAACGTTCCATCCACGTTCGGCAGTGCGATCATCATGAAGTTATGCCGAGGCCAAATGTGAAGTGCGTTCGGTTCAATCCGAAAGCCACCACCAACGGCAGCAGGAATCGAAAGCTCTTTGTAGCCATAGTCGAGATATTCCTGGCAGTAATTGTAGCGATCGCGGACGCGAAGTGCCTCACGAACAGCAGAGAAGGCGCCATCTGCACCGATGAGCACATCGCACGCAACGGTTCGTTCCTGGCCGGAGTGCATATGCACAAAACGTGCCTCCGGACGCTCTGGATCAACGCCGACGCAGCGCCATTCGAACTCCAGCGTGACATTTTCGAAGTCATCAGCAGCATCGAGCAGCATGCGATTGAGTAACCCGCGAGCAAGCGAGCGAATTGCTTGTCCACCGACACCGTACGGCTGGAAGTCGAGAGTGCTATCTTCACCGTGGATCATTCGCCCGCGCATGGGGATGGTGTTGGGCAGAATGCGGTCGGCAATGCCTGCGCGCTCTAATGCACGGATACCGCGGTCACTGAGCGCAAGGTTGATCGAGCGTCCACCAGCATAACCGGAACGACGCATGTCGCTCCGACGTTCGAACACATGGACACGGTAGTTCCGCCTACCGAGCATGATTGCAAGCAGAGAACCAACTAAACCACCGCCAACGATGACAATCTCCATCGCGCCTTAGAATGGGTACTGAATCCAGAGCGAGACTTGCAGAAACTGTTCCAGTGGTTCGTTCGTTTGGAATATTGTCGTCGGTGTCAGGAGTCCTGCGCGACGGTTTCGGTCGGTGGTACGCATGTCGCGCCCAACTATGTTGAATGCTCCCCATGCGAGGCTCACGTTGATCATGACCTTTTCATCCAAGATGCCTTGTGCACCGAGTCGAAGAGCACCACCACCACGGAGAACGCTCTGCTTAAGTGTGGTATCGATCGAGTAGTCGGCGATGACTTGTCCGGATTCTTTATCGCTTACGAGGTAGAGGAAGTGCGGTCCTCCGACGAGTGAAAGACGCGGCTCGATGCTTGCGTAAAGGAATGCTTGTGCCAGCGATAAATCGGCGTATCGATACTGCAGTCCTAATGAGATGGTGTACATATTAGCAGCAACTTCTGCGCGTCCTATGTAGAGTAGGTTCTCTTGTCGCTGTTTGCCTCGAAAAAAGATTGCTTCAACACTCAAGGGAATAAACCAGTGTAAGCGCTCGTCGAGTGCATACGTAGAGCGGAGCGTCACACCAGATTGTGCTCCGACAAAGCGTGAACCTGTCACATAGAGGCTCCCTGAGTCGTTGTTTGCTGGTGTGAAGATGAGATTTGTTGCGGTGCTCCCAAGTAAGAATGTTGCGGTGTAGCCTGCGGCGACTGTTGTAGGGTAATGTTGTGCCGTCGTCGTAACGATTGCACCCAGGATGGAAAGGAGGACGTAACGTGCAAACGACATGGTATCGGCGGGTGATTCAACCAAGAAGCGAGCGAATATACGAGTGATGCGCATGCGAGAGAAATGCAGCTCAGAGTTGCTCACGGATCTGGTATTCGCGCGTGCTTTGCGATTGGCGGACGATGAGCTCACCGACCAGCCCAATCGAAATGAGCTGCATGCCGACGATGATGAACGCAACTGCCATCAGCAGGAGTGGCCGGTTAGTCAAATACGTTCCTCCGAGAATCCACTCGATGGTCAATCCAAGGGCAATGGCAAAGCCCGCAATAAGGAGCAGCGTCCCAATTGAGCCAAACAGGTGCAGGGGGCGCTTCAGATAGCGTGTTGTCAAGATCACCGTCAGAAGGTCCAGGAAGCCTTTGACGTAGCGGCTTGCACCAAACTTTGAACGCCCATACTTACGCCGATGGTGCCGAACCGGAAGTTCGGTGACGCGAAATCCTTCCCAGTGCGCAAGTGCAGGAATGTACCGGTGCATTTCGCCGTAGAGCAGGAGAGAGCGGACAACTTCCGATCGATATGCCTTCAAGCCACAGTTGAAATCGTGCAGTCGCAGACCACTGACAACAGAGACGACATGATTGAAGAGCTTCGACGGCAGTGTCTTCTCGAGTGGATCGTGACGTACCTGCTTCCAACCCGATACTAGGTCGTAGCCTTCATCGAGTTTGGCAAGCAATCGCGGGATCTCGGCAGGGTCGTCTTGCAAGTCAGCATCGAGAGTGACGATGATGTCGTAGCGTGTGCGTTCGAACCCAACGGCAAGTGCAGCTGATTTCCCGTAGTTCCTTCGAAAGCGAATTCCATGGATGCGTTGATTGCGCTCGTGTGCTCTTCGGATGATTTCGAACGAACCATCACGCGAGCCATCATCAACGAAGATGACTTCGTAGTGCTCGCCTGCAAGTGTTGGCAAAACTTCTTCGAGACGCGCGATGAGTTCGACCAGCGATGCTTCCTCATCGAGCAGAGGGATGACGACACTAATACCGCGTGAGCTGTAGGGTTGGTTCATTCGTATGCATTTATGCGGAGACTTGTGGCAAATATCAGCGTTCCCAGCCGAACATGGTGCGAATTCCATAGCGGTAGAGCATCCACCGTGCATCGCGAAGGACACTCGTGAGAGGAATCGAGGCGTACGCTTCCACTGTGAATGTAAATGATGCAAATGACGCACGCCAGCCGGCGGCAATTTCTCCATACCACCGGATTGGCTCTGCTGTCGAAAGACGTGCTTTGTTCATGAGTGTAACGGTGTCCTGACCGTTCTTGTAACGAAGCGCATCCTTAGCGTCAGCGATCTGAACGTATTGCGTGGCTTCGCTGAGAACCAACGCAGCAGCATGAATACTTGGGGCGATGTAGTAGAATGAATTGAGGCGGTCAACGACCATTTGCCTGCGCTGAGTATCAAGCTGGAGTGATTCAGAGAGAACGAAGGCACCGTAAACGGGGATAGCAAGACCTAATCGCACACCGAGAAAGTGTTCGTTGTTGAACAGTACACTGACTTCACGGAATTGGGCTGGCTGCCCGGTGATCGAGAGATACTTGCGGGACGTATCGAGACTAAAAAGGCGATCGCGGGACCGCTCATACGCAGCATCAAGCCGCGCGATGGCGTTGAACAGTGGGAGCATCCACTCGATGCGGACAATGATCGGAGTGCTATAGCCGAGGATGGGGAAATCGTCATCCGCGTCGTCGTTCGACCATGGCTTTTTGATGTTATCCTCTTTGCTGCGGAACGGATTCGATGCGGACCAACGGCCTGCGATTGGCTTTGTGCCAAGCGTTGTTATGTCCGACGCGCTACTGTGCTGGTAGATGTTGAGCGATGTGCCGATATTGCATCCAATTGCCGCATAGGGTCTGGGGAACCAACCGGTCGAGAGGTGTTGGAAGAGTTCATTCTTCCAGCCGAGTGTGTCATCCGCTGTTGCTTGGGACGTCACTGTTCCAACGAAGGTAGCAGCAATGACTGCTACAAGCGTTCTCATGTTAATAGAGGACTTTGGAGAGTTCGACTCGTCTGTTTCTGCGGTAGTACAGATCGGTCGGCTCGCCTGGGCGACGGGGGAGCAGTTGGCGTTCTCCTGCAGAGAAGCCATCGAGCAGCTCGCGTGGCACACCGCGCTTGGTTAATTCTTCGATGACGAACACAACGCGGCGCTGACCAAGTTGGAGGTTGTATTCATCGGTGCCATTCGGATCAGTGTGCCCGATGAGCACAATGCGCTTGAGGCGGTTCCGATAGCGGAGGATGTTTTCAGCAAGCCGGTCGAGCTCATCAGACCATCGGCGACTTGTCTGCATACCGTTGGAATCGAGTACAAACTCGTAGGGCACTCGCGCTTGGTCGTGAGGGAAATTAATTCGAAGCGCTAGAACCATCGGTATTACGAGCGTGTCGCGGAGCACGACAAGCGAATCGCTGCCTTTGAGACGGACGCGACGCACGTCGTAAAAGCCACTCGTGCTCTCTGCGATTATGTCAAGGTCGCGTTCGGTAGGAACGGTAACTTCAAACTCACCAAGTGAATCGCTCTGAGTTTGAGCGATAGTGCGACGGTGTTCGACGTCGTGAACACGCACATCAGCACCAACAGCAGGCTGGAGCTCTGCTGTGCGAACGCTACCACGCAATCGTGCCGTTGGTGTTTTGGGAGCGACCTCCATGATCGCAGGCGGTGGAGCTTTCGGCCGCTCGAGCCGCTGGGCAACGTACAGATCGAAATTCTGCGCTTGTCGGTTCGAGCTCCAGTAGAGAAGCGACTGCCAATCACCAGGCGTCGAGGGGAAGAGTTCATCTGCTGCTGTGTTGATTGGTGGTCGGAGATGCTCAAGCTGCTCGATAGCCAGAGAGTCGCCTGTCCATCTCAAACGTGCTGCAAATAAGTCATACCCACCAACGGTCTCGTGGCCGCTGGACGAAAACAGTAGCATCCCATCACGCGTCAGGAATGGCGATAGTTCATCGCACGGCGTGTTGACAATCGGCCCGAGGTTACGGAGTGAGTCCCACGTGCCGTTCGGCCGTTGGATGCTGTACCAAAGGTCCAAACCACCCCAGCCGCCAGGGCGATTGGATGCAACCACCACGAAGCGGCCATCATTGCTGAGTGCTGGGTGTGCAGTCCAATCGTCTGTGCCGAGGAATGATTCAATGCTCATTGAGGGCGTGTGCGTACTGCTGCCGTCAATGCGGACGATCCTTGCACGACGATCGGCGTCGAGTGCACTGGCAAGTTGCAAGCTACCAGCTTTCGTGAGCGTACCGAGACTACGATAGTTGCCCAATGGAATGGAGTCAGTACAACAGTCGAGCGAGTCAACCTCTACGCGGTGTGCCCAGACGAGTGTTTGTGCTGAACTGCGCCCACGGGTAATCGCAGCACTGCGAGTATCCACAAAGCAGACTGCGTATTCTTGCAGCTCCGAGTTGGCGCCTCGTACAGGGCGGATGCGCCAGTAGAAGCGTTCGTCACGGTGAGGAGGCACAGTCGTCGTATCGAGTGGCTCCCCTTGCCATGGTCTTGGCTGACATCCTACAGTTGGCGACGGGGGGCACTCGGGGAATTGCACAGAAGGACCTTGCGTTAGCCGTACATCACGACATCCCATAAGAATAAGGCCACTGGCAAGAGTAAGCACTAAAAAACGCATGAGTGCGCCACTGCCTCAGTAAGTTTGGAAAGATATTGCTGACGTGGAATCTCGATGCCACCTAAAGACACCGTAAACGGATTCGCGTACTGTGTGTCGAGCAAGGTGAACCCTCGCTCGCGCAGATGCTCGACCAGGTGTGCAAAGCACACTTTCGATGCATTGCTGACGCGCGAAAACATTGATTCACCGAAAAACGCACCACCAAGTGCAACGCCATAGAGTCCTCCAACAAGAGTATCGCCCTGCCATGCCTCGACTGAGTGCGCGTATCCGAGCTCATGAAGTTGGCAGTAGAGCCGAATGAGATCGCGCGAAATCCACGTGAACGGACGAGCTGCGCAATGATGAATCACTTGTTCAAAATTTCCGTTTCTACGCACAGTGAATACGCCTTTCCGAATGAGCACACGAACTGATCGTGCAATATGAGCGTGCTCGAGTGGAATGATCGCGCGTGGGTCAGGCGAATGCCACAGTACGACATGCTCGGTCTCCGCCATTGGGAAGAACCCCATTCGGTACGCGTCGAGCAGTTGCTCGATCGTAATCAGCTTACTCGGTTGCGGCATCAGGTGAAAAAATGCGTTCATCGCCGTCTGCGCATGGCCATGTTGAGAGCAAAATTCGGAAGAAGTTCAACAATAGCATGAAGCGAACAATGAGGTTTTATCTTGCACTCGCACTCCTACTGACGCTGCAGATAGTTGGAGCACATGCACAACAGCCAGAGCCGCCAATTGCCGGAGCTGGGCGAGATACGTTCGATGATCAGACGCACATCGAACGTTTGCGCCAACAGCCACTCAATTGGTTTGGGAGCCTTCACTTTGCTTATTCCCGACCACGGGGAAACTTTGCGCGTTTCCTCGATAGCATCAACAATGGTTGGGGGTTGGGTTTTGGATTCAACGGTGGTTATAAATTGAGCGATGCTCCGGTTGCGATCGGTGCGACAGTAGATGTACTCTTCTTTGGTTCACAAGAACGTACGTACCAGACCCCTTTCGTCATTGGTGGAATCCCTCGCACGGTGTACGACACGGTGAACACCACTATCATGTTCGTTCCGATAACCGTCATCGCTCGAATCGCACCTGATATTGGCTGGGTACAGCCGTATGTTGAGGCAGGCGCTGGATTGACAGTCATTAGTTCAGACTACACACTCAAATCGAACGTTGCTGGTGAGCAAAGTAGTTCACGTTCACATGTGCCGTTCCAGTACTCCTTTGGCGCTGGTTTAAACGTTAAAGTGGCGGAAGTCTTCAACATTCCAGTTTCGCGGCAAGCGTATTACGTCAACTTTGGTATTCGCTACGTCTATGGCGACTGGTCGGATTATACGTTTTGGAAACTATCCGATGACAATTCGCGAACGATTACGTTGGTGACAGGTGCCTCAAGGACGGATCTCTACATCATTACACTCGGATTTCAAGCAGCATTTTGAGTAGTCATGTTCCACACTCTTCTCAGTGATACGATGAAAGCAGCAGCAATCGTTCTCGTTCTAGTAATGGCAATCGTTGTTGATGGTTGCAAGTCGGCTGCCGATCACCGCTCTGATGTGGGTGCGTCACGCCGCGAGGATTTGACAGTTGGGAAAGTCCAACGTGAGATTCGGCGAGGGATGTCTGGTGCCGAGGTTGTCGAAGCACTCGGTTCGCCGAACATCGTCACTAAAGATGCCGACGGACGCGAAACGTGGGTCTATGATCGAATCGCAACGGAGGTGACGTACTCCGATAGCCAGAGCTCATTGTTCCTAATTCTTGCAGCGACAGCTAACCAATCCGGGGCATCGCTGCGCACCCAGAAGACATTGACGGTCGTCATCAAGTTCACAAACGACGGCAAAGTAGATTCGTTTTCGTATCACGCATCGAAATTTTAGCGATGGCAACCAACAGAGCGCTGCTAGTCGGCATTCTGCTGCTTCTCGGTGCAAGTGGATGCACGATTATCAACCGACCGAAGCCTCCAGATCAAGAACAAACGCAATTAGAGCGGCGGCAATACCAGCAGCGAGACTTCGACACTAACGACGTCAAGCTCGTCATGAAAGCGGTGCTCAATACACTGCAGGACGATGGCTTCACCGTTCGCAATGCGGTCGTCGATCTTGGTCTCATCAGTGCGGTCAAAGAGGTTATGCTCACCGACCGCAGAGACGTCGGTCAATCCCGCTCCCCAGCAGAAACCTGGGCAGAAATCTTCGCTGCGGCGATCTCTCGTGGCCGTACCCAGCCGAACACTCGCCAACAACAATCAGTGCGCTACCGTAACATGGAGCAAATCGAAGCGACCGTGAATGTTTCGCCGTTCGGCGCTTACCAAACACGCGTGCGAGTGAGTTTTGTTGCCAGAGTTCTTGACAATGAAGGTGCAGTCATCGAATCTCAACCAGTGACTGATCCAGGGGTATACCAAAACTTTTTCGTCAAGGTGGATAAGGGCATCTTTCTCGAAAAGCAAAAGTTTTGATGGTTAGGACGGCATCTATTTTTGCCGTTCATGAGACTTTGGCTGTCGCCAGTGCTTGCGATTGGCGTCGCATGCGTCGTTGCATCTGCACAACCACGCGTGCTGGTCGTCCAGGCGCACCCTGATGATGAAACCGGGTGTGCCGCGTTTCTTTTTGCATTGGCACGGTACAAGCATGCGACTGTTGATCTGTGTGTGATCACCAATGGTGAAGCAGGCTACCGCTATTCAACGCTTGCAGAACCACTCTATGTATTGCGGCTCACAGACGACTTAGTAGGACGCGCGCACCTACCTCGTATCCGTAAGCAAGAGATGCTCGAAGCGGCGAACATACTCGGTGTACGCAACGTATTCTTCTTCGATGAGCGTGACCACGCCTACAACCAGAGTTTGGAGGAAACACTTAGTGTCTGGGACACGGTCGCCATCGTCCGACGCCTTGAGCGAATGCTCCGCGAGGGGCGTTATGATGTTGCGATAGCTCTTTTACCAACTCGGCAGACACACGGGGGACACAAAGCAGCAACGTATCTGCTGCTTTCAGCAGCACGCGCAGCGGCACCAACCCTTCCGATACTCGGCGTTCTGCCAAGTGATAAGATACCAGCGTTCGAGGTAGAACATTTTGTCGGCATGCTCAGCGAACCGCTCGTTTTCGATCGGACGGTAGGGTTTGGGTATAACCGCCGTGTGCAGCTTGCGGCTGTTGTCCGCTGGGTTGCTGCGGCACACCGGTCACAAGGTCTTGTGTCTCTAGGGTCAATACCCGCGCGCGAGTATTACTGGCTTTTGTCACCTGCAACAGCGGAAGCTCGCACGCAAGTGGTGCGGATTCTTGCGGAGCTTCAAAAGACGCTTTCCACGCAATTGCCAAACTATCCCTCTCTTGGTGATGACTAACCGCAAATCGCAGTGGGCACGACGACTTGCTCAACACATCGAAAAGAAGACACTGACAGTTGGCGTCCTCGGACTTGGATATGTTGGACTACCGCTTGCTGTTGAGTATGCACGGAGGGGTATCCGTACACTGGGATTCGACACCAATGAGCAAAAACTTGCGCTCCTCCGCTCGAAGAAGAACTACATCCGCGACCTCGATGATGCTGTCGTTGCCGATTGCATAACGAGTGGTGCACTTGAGGTAACCAGTCAACGTGAACGCTTGGCGGAGTGCGACGTGATCTTCATCTGTGTGCCCACCCCGTTTACACCCAACAAGGATCCCGACATATCGCACATCCTTTCAGCTACACAGTCGATAGCTCACGCCAAGCGGCAGGGTCAGCTCTATGTTCTCAAGAGTACAACGTTCCCTGGTACAACAAGAAAGCACCTTCTTCCGCTGTTAGAGGATACACGTTTCCGCTGTGGGCGGGAGTTCTTCTTGGCATTTTCACCTGAGCGTGTTGATCCAGGAAACAAGGTCTGGCATACAGGCAACACGCCCATTGTTGTGGGAGGAATTACACCTGTCTGCACCGAGTTAGCATGCTCTGCGACGCTCCTTGCAATCGAGAAGGTCGTACCGGTCTCGTCGCCCGAGGTTGCAGAAATGGAAAAGTTGCTGGAGAACATCTTCCGAAGTGTCAACATCGCGTTAGTCAATGAACTCGCACAGCTCTGCGATCGCATTGGCATCAGTATATGGGAGGTTGTCCATGCTGCAGCGACTAAACCATTCGGGTACATGCCATTCTATCCAGGACCAGGTATCGGTGGGCATTGCATCTTGATTGATCCCTACTACCTATCGTGGATGGCGCGGGAGTATGATTTCACAACGAATTTCATCGAGCTTGCTGCCGAAGTGAACGAATCCATGCCATACTACGTGCGAAACCTCATCATCGAGCAACTTGCGCGTCAGCCTGTCGAGCTCAAACGTGCCAACGTGCTCTTGCTCGGGATGGCATTCAAGCGAGATGTGGATGACCTGCGCCATTCTCCCGCTCTGAAGGTTGCAGAGCTCCTTCGCAATGGTGGCGTTGGTCGCGTGGACTACTACGATCCCTATATCCCCTCCGTAGTGCTTTTCGAAGGGAGCAAGCAAGCAGTGCCTCTCCAATCACTTCCTGAACTGCGGCCACGCTTACTTCGGCGCTATCACGTCGTGTGTGTAACGACCGATCACAGCACGGTAGACTATTCGATGGTTGCCCGGTCGAGCCGCGTCGTTGTTGATACAAGAAATGCGCTGCGCAACGTTGCATATCGCAAAAACATAGTCCTTCTCGGAAGCGGGCGTCGGATGGCATAACCGAGGACCGATAGCACAAGAACGCATACCGATCGTCCTACCTTGACAAACTGCAAGGGAGCTGATTATGCTGTGCTGAGAGTGGGTTTGTGTGTTGTTATTTGGAAAATTCGGATACACTACCGTATTTTCGCGGGCTAATTCTGAAGCTCCCTGTATAGTCAGGGATAGTCACGTGTGATTGTCGAATGATTTCTACTGCACATGCCAACGATTGCCCAGTTGATTCGTCACGGTCGGCAAAAGCCGTACAGAAAGTCTAAGTCGCCAGCGTTGATGGCGTGTCCGCAGCGGCGAGGTGTCTGTACACGTGTTTACACGACAACACCGAAGAAGCCGAACTCTGCGTTGCGGAAAGTTGCCCGTGTGCGGCTAACAAATGGCATCGAAATCACAGCGTACATCCCTGGCGAAGGGCATAACCTCCAGGAGCACAGTATTGTGCTCGTACGAGGTGGCCGGGTAAAAGATCTTCCCGGCGTACGCTATCACATCATCCGTGGCGCACTCGATACGCAGGGCGTCAACGGTCGGATGCAAGGGCGCTCCAAGTATGGAGCAAAGCGTCCCAAACAAGCTGCTGCGAAAAAGTAATCTTCCGCTCGATGGACACATGAGAAAAAAACGAGCACCAAAACGTTACATCGACCCTGATCCGCTGTACAACGATGTTATGGTCGCCAAACTCATTAACTGTATCATGCGCGACGGCAAGAAGACGATCGCACGGCGGATTGTGTACGATGCTTTCACACATATCGGACAAAAGACGAAGCAAGATCCACTCGAGATTTTTCGGAAAGCTGTTGCCAACGTTGCGCCAGTTCTCGAAGTACGTCCTCGCCGAGTAGGTGGTGCCACCTACCAAGTTCCGATGGAAGTCCGCGAGGAGCGACGCCTTTCGCTGGCGCTGCGATGGCTTCGTGACTACGCCCGAGAACGGCGTGATAAGACGATGGCGTTACGTTTAGCAAATGAAATCATGGCAGCTGCCAACGGCGAAGGCGGCGCAATCAAGCGCCGCGATACCATGCATGCAATGGCAGAAGCGAACAAAGCATTTGCCCACTTCAAGTGGTAACGCACGAGTGTGGGCCCTGCTCTTTGACTAACGGTTACAGCGGTGATGGCTCGGCAGGTTGATATTCGGCGAGTGCGCAACATTGGAATCATGGCGCACATCGATGCTGGGAAGACCACGACCACCGAGCGCATCCTCTTCTACACCGGAGTAGCGCACCGTCTCGGTGAAGTGCACGAAGGCACAACGATCACCGACTACATGGAGCAAGAGCGCGAACGTGGCATCACGATCACCTCGGCGGCGGTATCCTGTCGGTGGCGTGACCATCGGATCACGATCATTGATACGCCGGGTCACGTTGATTTTACTGCCGAAGTGCAGCGCTCGCTTCGCGTACTCGATGGTGCGATCGCTCTTTTCTCCGCTGTGGAAGGGGTCGAACCGCAGTCGGAGACGGTGTGGCATCAAGCCGATCAGTATCGCGTACCCCGTATTGCATACATCAACAAGATGGATCGTATCGGTGCGGATTTCGCCGCGGCAGTGGAGTCGCTTCGCGTCAAACTTGGAACAAATCCAATACCGATTCAGATCCCGCTCGGCTCAGAAGACGCATTCGCAGGCGTCATAGACCTGCTTACGATGCAGGCGATAACGTTTAATGAGGCTTCTTTAGGGGCTCGGTACACGGCTAGTTCAATCCCAGCGGAATGGCAGGAAGCCGCCCACAGAGCACGTGCTGCGATGATCGAGCAAATCGTCGAGCTCGATGACCACGCAATGGAGCAGTACCTTGCGGGAGTTGAGCCAAGTCTCGACCAGCTCAAGGCGGTACTCCGTCGAGCAACGCTTGCCATGAACGCAGTACCGGTGCTCTGCGGATCGTCGTATCGCAACAAGGGCGTACAGCAATTGCTCGATGCAGTTATCGAATTTCTCCCCTCACCGCTCGATATCGGCGCGGTGAGTGGTTACGATCCCGAACGCTCCGATTGCGTGATCGAACGCATGCCGCACGATGATGAGCCACTTGCCGGTCTGGCATTTAAAGTAGTCACCGACCGTCATGCAGGGCGGCTGGTGTTTGTGCGGCTCTACTCGGGTACGCTCGAGCCAGGGCGCACGGTGCTCAATGCGTCGACAGGTAAGCGCGAACGTGTGCAGAAGATTTTGCACATGCAGGCCGATCGTCGCGAAGAAATCCCAGCTGCATTCGCAGGTGATATCGTCGCAATTCCCGGATTGCGTGCGAGAACCGGCGAGACGATTGCAGACCCGAAACATCCGATTGTGTTCGAGAAAATCGAGTTTACAGAGCCGGTCATCGTCCAGGCAATCGAAGCGAAGACGAGCGCTGATCAAGACAAGCTTGCTGCTGCTCTTGCCGCACTTGCTGATGAGGATCCAACGTTTCGATACTCGACTGATCCTGAATCGGGTCAGCTCATCATCAGCGGTGTTGGCGAATTACACTTGGACATTATCGTAGACCGATTTGCACGCGAGTTTGGTGTGCCTGTCCGAGTCGGCAAGCCGCAAGTGGCATACCGCGAGACGATTACGCAGTTCGTCACTGTTCACGGTCACTTCGAACGTGCGCAGGGTGCAAAAGTGTTTCATGCAGAGGTGACGTTGACCGTCAGCCCTGCTGATCGCGGGAAAGGATTTGAGTTTTTCGATCGGTTGCCCGATCACGAACGCGTGCTTCTATCTCGCGAATGCATTCGTGCAATCGAAGATGGTGCCCGTGAGACGCTTCTTTCAGGCCCAATCATGGGCTATCCGGTCATTGACATCGTTGTGCACTTAGACCATGCATCAGCAGCGCAGACGGAACCGAATGAAATTGCGTTTCGCATAGCCAGTTCCATCGCAATGCGCGATGCATATCGCAGAGCCGCACCGGTATTGATGGAGCCGGTTATGGCACTCGAGGTGACAACGCCAGACGAATTCGTCGGCGATGTGATCTCTGATATCAACAGTCGTCGTGGTCAGATCGAACACATCGAGCAACGCGGACTGTTGAGCATTGTGCGAGCGTATGTACCGCTGGCCGCAATGTTTGGTTATGTCACTCAGCTTCGCTCTCTAACGCAGGGACGAGCGATATACACAATGACGTTCTCGCACTATGTCCCTGCGATACACTCAACGCAGAATGCTTACGCATAGCTTTTATTTTTTTCCGTTCCATTTCATCGTGGAGGACTTATGGCAAAGGAAAAATTTGTTCGCACCAAGCCTCACGTCAACGTGGGGACAATTGGTCACGTGGATCATGGTAAGACCACGCTGACAGCAGCGATTACGTACGCGCTCTCCCGCAAGTATCCGAGCGTGCAGGCGCGTGCGTACGATCAAATTGACAATGCCCCCGAAGAAAAAGCACGCGGGATCACCATCAACACTGCGCACGTCGAGTACGAGACGGAAAAGCGTCACTATGCGCACGTTGATTGTCCAGGGCATGCGGACTACATCAAGAACATGATCACCGGTGCAGCTCAAATGGATGGAGCAATCCTCGTCGTTGCTGCGACTGATGGTCCGATGCCTCAGACGCGTGAGCACATTCTTCTGGCACGTCAAGTCGGTGTGCCGCGGATTGTTGTGTTTCTTAACAAAGTTGATATTGCCGACCCTGAGCTCATCGATTTGGTCGAAGAGGAAGTACGTGACCTGCTCAAGAAGTATGAATTCCCAGGTGACGAAATTCCAGTCGTCCGAGGCTCAGCGCTCCAAGCACTTGATGCTGGGATGAGTGGAGCACCGCTCGATGATCCACGACTCCAATGTATTTGGGATTTGATGGACGCCGTCGACAGCTATATTCCAACACCACAGCGCGATGTTGATAAGCCGTTCTTGATGCCTGTCGAAGATGTCTTCTCAATTACAGGGCGTGGTACTGTCGGTACAGGACGTGTTGAACGCGGAATTGTCCGTCTCAACGACGAAGTGGAAATTGTCGGCTTTGGGCTGCACAAGAAGTCCACGGTAACAGGTATCGAAATGTTCCGCAAGTTACTCGATGAAGCTCAAGCCGGCGATAATGTGGGCTTGCTTCTCCGCGGCGTCGAAAAAGATGAACTCGAGCGCGGTATGGTAATCGCAAAGCCGGGTACGATCACACCGCACCACAAGTTCAATGCGCAAGTGTACGTTCTCACAGCAGAAGAAGGTGGACGCAAGACGCCATTCTTTACCGGATACCGTCCACAGTTTTACTTCCGTACGACGGACGTCACAGGGACCATCCAACTCCCTGAAGGTGTCGAGATGGTCATGCCTGGTGACAATGTCGAAAACTTGACCATCGAGCTCATCACACCAGTGGCGATGGAAGAAGGGTTGCGCTTCGCGATCCGCGAGGGCGGCCGCACTGTTGGTGCTGGTGTTGTGACGAAGATTATCGAATAGTTTCACCATCGTGGTTGGAAGCGTCGTGGCATCCCAACGCATTCGCATTAAGCTTCGCTCGTACGATCACAATCTGATTGACCGATCAGCCGAGCGCATTGTTCATACAGTCAAACAGACGGGTGCAACCGTCTCTGGACCAATTCCGCTTCCGACGGAGAGGACGGTAATTACCGTCAACCGGTCACCGCACGTGGATAAAAAATCACGTGAGCAATTCGAAACGCGTGTGCATAAGCGGCTTATTGACATCTTCAGCTCGACGCCGAAGACCATTGACGAGCTCACGAAGTTGGATATCCCAGCTGGTGTGGACGTCGAAATCAAAGTATAGGCACTACATCGCAAGGTGAACGATGACAGCATTGCTAGGTCGAAAATTGGGCATGACAGCGTACATCACCGAAAGCGGTGAGTATGTGCCGAGCACCGTCATCGAGGCGGGTCCGTGTCCGGTCGTTCTGCTCCGTACGCTCGAACGCGATGGTTATGAGGCGGTGCAGCTTGGGTTCGAACCACTACCGGAGCGGAAGGTAAATCGCCCTATCCGTGGCCATTTCGCGAGAGCGGGTGTAGCGCCACACCGTTACCTACGTGAATTCCGTGGCCTGGTTGCAGATGTCGGCCACGTACTTACTGTCGAGCAGTTTATGCCTGGTGATCTCGTCAAAATTTCGGCAACGAGCATTGGTCGTGGTTTCCAAGGTGTTGTCAAACGCCATCACTTCGGTGGTGTAGGTATGGCGACCCACGGCCAAAGCGATCGCACTCGTGCACCAGGCTCGATAGGTGCATCATCTTTCCCGTCGCGTGTTTTCCCAGGTATGCGGATGGCTGGGCGTATGGGCGGTCGCCGTACGACGATTCGAAATTTAGAAGTGCTTCAGGTTATACCGGAGGATAACTTACTCTTGGTGAAGGGTAGTATTCCAGGCGCGCCGAATGCGCTTGTCGAGATTATCAAGCTGACGTAACAACACTACGAACGCCTTCAATGGAGCTTCCACTCTTTACTCAAACGGGCCAACCACACGGCACCATCGAACTACCGCATGAGGTCTTCAACATCGAGCCTCACGAGCATGCAATGTATCTCGCAGTGCGCGTCTACCTTGCGCACCAACGTCAAGGTACCCATAAGACGAAAACACGTCAGGAGGTTCGAGGTGGTGGGCGCAAGCCTTGGAGACAGAAGGGCCGTGGTACAGCACGTGCAGGTTCGATACGATCGCCTCTTTGGGTCGGTGGTGGAACGGTGTTCGGTCCACAACCGCATAATTACACGATCACAATACCGAAGAAAGTGAATCAACTTGCGCGACGATCCGCCCTTTCCTGCCGTGTGCGGGAAGGGAACACCATCGTCGTGGATAGTATCCACCTTGAGCAGCCGAAGACAAAACAAATGGCTGCAGTGATGAAAGCGCTTGGCCTTGAAGGTCACTCGACGATTATGCTTGTGGATCGTTTCGACGAGACTATCCTCCGTGCGGCACGGAACATTCCCTACCTCGATGTAATGCTCGCGGACAAAGTCTCAGCGTACCACATCTTGAGTCATCGGAAGCTCCTACTTCTTCCCGGTGCAATCGAACTACTTACTGCGGTGCTCTCGCCAGGTCGAACAACTGCTAAGGCAGCTGCATGATTCAGATTATCAAACGCCCCATCCTGACAGAGAAATCTGAGAAGGTTAAAGGCATCCACAACCATTACGTTTTCGAAGTAGAGCGATCAGCAAACAAAATCGAGATTCGCCAAGCGATTGAAGCAATGTTTGGCGTCAAGGTCGAGAAAGTCCGTACCGTCACTGTTCGTGGCAAGCGGCGGATCCGGTACACGCGACGTGGTATTCAGCAGGGACGAACGCGAACGTTGAAGAAAGCGTATGTTCGGCTCAAGCCAGGATTCTCGATCGATGTTGTCAGCGGTGAAGGTGAAACAAACGACTAATTGATGAACGATGCCATTGCGTCAGCTCAAGCCTATTACACCTGGGACACGGTTTTATTCAGTGAGCGATTTCAGCGAGCTGACGACCGACCGTCCCTATAAACCACTTTGCCAGCCGCTCCCTTCGACAGGCGGCCGGAATAACACTGGACGGATTACGTCGCGCCATCGTGGTGGTCGCCACAAACGATTGTACCGCATAATTGACTTCAAGCGTGATAAAACAGACATCTACGCTACAGTCGAAACAATCGAGTACGATCCGAACCGCTCGGCTCGCATTGCGTTAGTGCGTTACGACGATGGGGAAAGGCGTTATATCCTCGCCCCTCAAGGGCTCAAGGTTGGTGATCGCATCGTTTCTAGTGAGAATGCGGAGTTCAATGTTGGCAATACACTCCCGCTTTCGAAGATACCGGCAGGGCTCTTCGTTCACAACGTCGAACTCAAACCTGGCAAAGGTGGTCAGATTGTCCGTAGTGCGGGGCTTGGCGCGCAATTACTCGGATTCGATGGGAAGTATGCTCAGCTCAAGCTCCCGTCGGGAGAAATACGGATGGTCTTGGCGCAATGTCGCGCTACGATTGGAGTTGTCAGTAACGCCGACCATGAGAACATCATGCTCGGCAAAGCCGGACGTGCGCGATGGCTTGGGATTCGTCCTCAAACGCGAGGGATGGCGATGAACCCTATAGATCACCCCAATGGCGGAGGCGAAGGTCGTTCGAAGTCCGGTGGTGGTCGCCAACATCCTCGCTCGCCCTGGGGTCAATTGGCTAAAGGGTTGAAAACACGGAAACGACACAAAGCATCTGATCGGCTCATCATTAGACGTCGTACGAAGTAACAAGAGGCTATGGCACGCTCGCTTAAAAAAGGCGTATTCGTTTATTACAAGCTCCGTAAGAAGGTCGAGCAGCTCAACGCAAGCGGCAAAAAGCAAGTTATCAAAACCTGGAGCCGCGCTTCGACGATTATTCCCGAGTTTGTCGGCCATACGTTCGCAGTCCATAACGGGAATAAATTCATTCCTGTCTATGTGACCGAGAACATGGTGGGTCACAAACTCGGGGAGTTTGCCCCGACACGGACGTTCCGTGGTCATGCTGGGCATCGCAAAGAAGACAAGGCCAAAAAATAATTGACAACATCTACGATGGAAGCACGCGCAGTAGCACGCTACGTCCGATCCTCGCCGCGCAAAATGCGGCTGGTGGTTGATCTGATTAGAGGCAAGAATGCTGCCGAAGCACTTGCGATTCTCCGTTTCACGAACAAACGTGCCTCCCATGTGGCGGAGATGACTCTTCGGTCAGCACTTGCCAATCTTCAGGCGAAGACCGAAAACCCATACTTAAGCCCTGAGTCGGTCGTTGTCCGTAATGTATTCGTCGATGGAGGTCCGATGCTCAAGCGGATACAACCTGCTCCGATGGGACGTGCGTACCGTATTCGGAAGCGTTCGCATCACTTAACCATTGTTGTAGCAACCAAGGACTAACTGTGGGACAGAAGACAAATCCAATCGGTTTGCGTGTCGGGATTATCCGCGGATGGGATTCGAACTGGTTCGATCGTGAAAGCTTCGACCAGAAGCTTTCCGAGGATATCATGTTGAGAAACTACCTTCGAACCCGACTCAAGAAAGCGAACGTCTCCCGCGTTGTGATTGATCGTACACGGAAACGAATCGTTGTGACAATCTACACGTCACGCCCTGGAGTCGTCATAGGACGCTCAGGCAAAGACGTCGAGCAACTCGAAGGTGAGCTGAGTAAGCTTACCTCGAGTGAAGTCGCAATCGTCATCAGCGAGATTAAGCGGCCAGAGCTCGATGCACAGATTGTCGCCGATACGATCGCGCAGCAGTTGGAGGGACGTATCGCGTTCCGACGAGCGATGAAGCAAGCCGTTGCTGCAGCGATGCGGATGGGTGCAGAAGGTGTTCGCGTCATGTGCTCCGGCCGCCTTGGTGGAGCGGAAATGTCCCGCACTGAGCAGTACAAAGAAGGACGTGTTCCACTCCATACGCTCCGCGCTGATATTGATTATGCGACAGCGACCGCACAGACTGTCTATGGGTCAATCGGCGTGAAAGTCTGGATATGCAAAGGCGAAATCATCGGTAAACAATCTGAGCGATAAGTGCGAGCACGCTCGGTTGCCAAGAGCATCAATAGTGAGATTTACGCACGAGATACAATTCCAGGAGATCACTCATGTTGCTACCAAAGAGAGTCAAACACCGAAAGGTTCAGCGTGGACGACGAAAAGGCAAAGCGTTCCGAGGCTCACAGATAGCCTTTGGTGCTTATGGACTCAAAGCACTCGAGCCTGCATGGATTACGAACCGGCAGATTGAAGCAGCCCGTATTGCTATCAACCGCCATCTCAAGCGTGATGGAAAGGTTTGGATACGCATTTTCCCTGACAAACCATTTACGAAAAAACCACTCGAAGTACGGATGGGCTCGGGGAAAGGAAATCCTGAAGGGTGGGTGGCAGTAGTCAAACCGGGACGGATTCTCTTCGAGGTTGATGGCGTATCAAAAGAAGCGGCACTCGAGGCACTCCGACTTGCGTCGCATAAGCTCCCGATCAAAACGAAAATTGTCGCACGACTCGATTTGGTGGAAGTATGAAGCCACGCAAGGCACGTGACTTACGAGAACTCAACGATCAGGATCTGATCGCAGCGCTACGCGAGGCAGAAGAAACGCTCGCAAAGCAACGTTTCCAGCATGCACTCAAGCAACTGCAGGACACAGCATATCTGCGTATCCTTCGCAAGGATATTGCGCGGATGAAATACATTCTTCATGAACGAAACATCCGAGTGTAACAATAATGGAGCAGCAGACACTCACATCGCCTGAACACACACCCGATCAACCGACGGACGAGCAACCGCTCCGTGGCAGAAAGATTAGACAAGGCGTGGTCGTCTCAAATAAAATGGACAAAACCATCGTGGTCGCTGTAGAGCGGCAAGTCATGCACCCGCTCTATAAACGCTACTACAAGCGTAGGAAAAAGTACATGGCACACGACGAGCACAACCAGTGCTCAATTGGTGACGTTGTCCGCATCATCGAATCGCGTCCACTCAGCCGACGGAAGCGATGGAGACTGCTCGAAATTGTCCAACGCACACGGTGATCTGTCGTATCACTACCGAAAGAGGTACTCGCTATGATTCAAGAAGAATCAAATCTCGTAGTTGCTGACAATTCTGGTGCGAAGCGCGTTCGTTGTATTCGTGTCCTTGGTGGGCACGACAAGCGCTACGCGACAGTTGGTGATGTCATTGTGGTCTCTGTCAAAGCAGCGCTGCCAAACGGAGCCGTCAAAAAAGGTGATGTAGTCAAAGCAGTCGTCGTCCGAACGAAAAAGGAGATTCGACGTCGCGATGGTTCATACGTACGTTTTGACGAGAATGCAGCAGTGCTGCTCAACAACCAGCTGGAACCACGTGGGACGCGGATTTTCGGTCCGGTTGCTCGAGAGCTGCGCGAGAAAAACTTCATGAAGATCATTTCATTGGCGCCAGAGGTCGTCTAAATGCTTACGGATACTCCCATGAAGCTCAAAATCAAAAAAGGTGATACAGTCATCGTAATCGCTGGCAACGATAGAGGCAAAACCGGTCGTGTCATTGCTGTGTATCCCAAGAAGATGCGCGTGCTCGTCGAGGGTGTCAATGTGCGAAAAAAACACATGCGCCCATCACCTGCCTATCCCCAAGGCGGCATCATATCGAAAGAGATGCCGATACACTACTCTAATGTGATGCTCGTTGGGCCAGATGGGAAACCGGTACGCAAACGACCAGAGAAATCCTAACCATCGTAACGATGCATCGCGCACGGGAAAAGTCAGCAAACAATCAGTCAATAACGGTTTGATGAATTGTCATACGAACTCCCATGGCTAAGCAACAGCTCAAAAAATTTGAGTTCAAGCACGAAGGACCACGGTTAGAAGACGTCCAGGTTGCGGAGCTACCTGTACCGCGACTATTGGTGTACTACCGAGAAACAGTTGTTCCGAACTTGATGAAGCGTTTCGGGTACCGGTCGGTGATGCAAGTGCCGAAGTTGGTCAAAATTTCGCTCAACATGGGCGTTGGTGAGGGAGCCCAGGACCTCAAACAGATTCAAAATGCGCTCAACGAGCTTGAACTCATCGCGGGTCAACGTCCCGCTGTTGCACGTGCAAAGCGTTCCATCGCGAATTTCAAGCTCCGCCAAGGTCAACCAATTGGAGTCCACGTTACATTACGGCGAGCACGGATGTACGAATTCCTCGATCGCTTCATCAACATTGCTGCGCCACGTATCCGTGATTTTCGTGGATTCCCTGACAAAGCGTTCGATGGACGTGGAAACTACACTGTCGGTGTCAAGGAACAAATCATTTTCCCAGAAATTGACGTCGATAAGGTTGACCGAATTCGTGGGTTAGATATTACGTTCGTCACCAATGCACCGACCGATGAAGAAGCATTCGCGTTACTACACGAATTCGGTTTCCCTTTCCGGAAGAAAGATTAGTGAATGACCAGAGGATAGTGAAGGTGCGATCAACACTATTTCCAGTTTGAACGATGGCAACTGATGCAGTTATTGCCCGTAATCGTAAGCGCCAGCGCTTAGTTCAAAAGTATGCAGCAAAGCGTGCAGCACTGAAGAAGGCTGGCGATTACGAAGCGCTTCAAAAGCTGCCACGCAACAGTAACCCTGTCCGCGTACGAAACCGATGTTCGGTTACGGGACGAGGGAGAGGCGTCTATAGGCACTTCATGCTTTGCCGAAACGTCTTGCGGCAGCTTGCGCTCGAAGGGAAAATTCCTGGCTTGCGTAAAGCAAGCTGGTAGCAAATGTCCTCATTCCGTATTTTTGCAATCCTTATCGCCAGTGCATCAGGTGACGCGTTACCCTGAGATGGCCGGCGTATTGACAATGTTCGATCATCGCATGCACATGCCGCAATGCCAGTGACTGACGCTATCGGCGATTTCCTCACGCGCATCCGCAATGCGCAACGCGCCCAGCATCGTTCGGTCGATGTCCCTGCATCGAAGCTCAAGAGAGCCATCGCTGAAATTCTCAAAGATCAAGGCTACATCGCAGATTTTGAAGTAGTCACTCCGGAGGGAACAGCCCAGCCCACTCTGCGTGTGCATCTGAAGTACTACCAAGGAAAGCCTGTCATTCGTGAGATCAAACGCATCAGTAAACCTGGCATTCGCCGGTATGCGCGTGCTCAGGAGCTTCCACGAGTTTACAACGGATTGGGCATTGCGATCATTTCAACGTCAAACGGCGTTATGACCGATAAAGAAGCTCGCCGTCAGAATGTCGGTGGCGAAATTATTTGTACTGTTTGGTAACACCACAACACGCACGTTGCTACAGTGTCACGAGTAGGCCGTAAACCGATTGAGATTCCCGCGGGCGTCACCGTCACTGTCGATGGTTCGATGCTCATCGCCAAAGGTCCGCTCGGAGAGCAGCGGATGACAATCCCTGGAGGCATTTCATGCCATCGGGATGGAAATGTCCTTACATTCACTCGCTCAAGTGATGACAAGAAAATTCGTGCGTTGCACGGATTGACGCGCGCACTCGCTGCAAATGTGATTCACGGTGTCAGTCGTGGGTTTGAAAAGCAGCTGGAGCTCCAAGGAGTTGGATATAAGGTCGAACTTCGAGGAAAAAATTTGGTGCTCTCGCTCGGCTTTTCGCATCCGGTAGTGTTCATTCCACCGGAAGGTATTCAAATCACGGTCTCCAGCCCTACACAATTTGTCATCAAGGGCAGCGATCGACAGTTGGTCGGTGAAGTCGCAGCGGTCATCCGTAAGATTCGTCCTCCGGAGCCCTACAAAGGCAAAGGAATTCGCTACTCCGGTGAGTTCATCCGCCGCAAGGCTGGCAAGGCTGCTGGTAAATAATCTGATTTTAAGAACGAAGCGATGATTATCAATCACAAACTGGAACGCCGCACACGTCGCAAGAAAGGTATCCGCAAGCGCATCCGTGGAACGTCTAATCGTCCACGGCTCAGCGTGTTCCGTTCGCTCAAGCATATCTACGCACAGATTATTGACGATACTCTTGGACAGACCCTTGTCAGCGCATCGTCACTCGACAAAGAACTCACGATCGAGTCTGATGCAAAGAAAACTGACATCAGCCGCGCCGTGGGCAACTTGCTTGCGGCACGGGCACAGGCGAAGGGAATCACCACAGTTGCTTTCGATCGAAATGGCTTCCTTTACCACGGTCGAGTACGAGCACTTGCTGACGGAGCACGTGAAGGCGGGCTTCAGTTTTAGTGCAGCGTAATTAACGTACGCATGAGTTGAACGTTTAGTTCTCTTCGTAAATATGGCACGAGCAAAACTCTCCCAATTACAGCTCAACGACAAACTGGTGAGCGTTTCACGGACAGCAAAAGTTGTCAAAGGTGGACGCCGATTTAGCTTTTCAGCGCTGGTTGTCGTCGGCGACGGCCAAGGGCATGTTGGTTATGGATTAGGAAAAGCGGGTGAAGTCGTTGATGCAGTGCAAAAAGCAACAGAAGCCGCCAAGAAGAACGTTGTACACGTGCAACTCCACGGCAGTACGATCCCGCATGAGGTTACCGCTACGTTTGGCGCAGCAAAAGTATTGCTCCGTCCTGCAGCTCCAGGAACCGGAATCATTGCTGCCGGTGGGGTACGAGCTGTCTTGGAAATGGTCGGCGTCCATGATGTGCTGACAAAATCGCAGGGTTCGTCAAATGCACACAACGTTGTCAAGGCGACGATCAAAGCGCTTGAGCAACTCGAAGACGTAAGCTCTGTTGCAGCACGACGTGGTATCTCAATCGAAAAAGTTCTCAATGGCTAAGAACTCGATGACAAAAATTCGAATCACACAAGTTCGCAGCGTAATTGATTGTAACGATCGGCAAAAACGCATCATTCGAGCGTTAGGTCTTGGGCGACCGAATTACTCGGTTGTGCAAAACGCAACACCGCAGATCCTCGGGATGGTAGCGAAGGTACCTCATTTAGTTCGTGTTGAACAACTGACGGAACACGATGGATGATGAAACACATCGGTAATCTTTCGTATACGCCGGGATCGCGGAAAGCTCGTAAGCGTATTGGCCGAGGCGAAGGCTCGGGCCACGGTGGAACGTCAACACGTGGTCATAAAGGGCATCAGTCGCGTGGAAATTTCCGTTACAAACGGAACTTCGAAGGCGGTCAAATGCCACTGTCACGTCGTATCCCCAAATTTGGGTTTGTTAATCCGTTCCGGCTCGAATACCAAGTAGTCAACGTCGGTCGGCTCGACGAACTTTTCCGCCAAGGACGAATCACAGGTGAAGTCACTCCCGATGTACTCTGGCGCGTTGGCGCAATTTCACATCGCGCTGCACCAGTCAAAATTTTAGGAACTGGTGAGCTGGCGTGCGCCCTGACGATATCTGCACACAGCTTTTCGGCTTCAGCTAAAGAAAAGATCGAACGTGCAGGTGGTCGCTGTCTTAGACTTGAGCAGTAGTTTCGCCGAACGCTTCTACTTGTAGGCAACACGTATGGCATCAATCGTTGAAACAGTCCGCAATATCTTCCGCATCGAGGAGCTCCGCCAGCGCATCCTGTTTACGGCATTGATGCTTGTGGTGGTGCGTATCGGAGCCCACATTACCATCCCAGGCATCGACATCGAAGCGCTGAAGGCATCAACTGCAACGAGCGACCCAAACAACTTGTTTGGGTTGTATGACTTATTCGTTGGCGGGGCATTTTCCAATGCGGCTATTTTTGCTATGGGGATCATGCCGTACATCTCTGCTTCGATCATTTTGCAGCTTGCTGGGGTCTTTGTACCAGAACTGATGAAACTTCAGCGCGAAGGAGAAGAAGGGCGTCGGAAGATTAATCAATGGACGCGGTACCTGACAGTGTTCGTCGCAGCAATGCAGGCTATCGGTTTGAGTATCAAACTCACAGCGACAACTGCAGGAGTCGGCGGGCAGTCCATCGTCGTCGAGCCTGGATTGCTCTTTACGCTCACGGCAGTGGCAACGATGACTGCGGGAACAATTTTTCTGATGTGGATTGGTGAACAAATCACCGATCGAGGCATTGGTAATGGTATATCGCTCATCATCTTCATTGGCATCATTTCGAGATTGCCGATAGCAATCCAGAATGAATTGCAGCTCATTTCAGCTGGTGCGCGGAACTGGGTGGTGGATGTGATTTTGGTAGCGTTTTTAGGCGTTATCGTTGCACTCGTTGTCTTGGTAACACAAGGTGCACGGCGGATCCCCATTCAGTACGCAAAGCGTATTGAAGGGCGAAAACAGTACGGTGGACACACAACGTACATCCCGCTGCGAGTCAATACAGCAGGTGTCATGCCAATCATCTTTGCGTCAGCGATCTTGTTTATCCCGAACACAATCTTGAGCTTTTTCCCCGAAAACCAGACGCTCATCAACATTGCGCACTTGTTTAGCGACCGCTCGGTTCTTTACGCGGTCATCTATGCTGCGCTCATCATTTTCTTCACGTACTTTTACACGGCAATCGCATTCAATCCGCGTCAGGTCGCCGATGATTTAAAGCGCGCGCAAGGCTTTATTCCGGGTGTTCGCCCAGGTAACCCGACAGCGGAATATCTCGATACGATCTTGACACGTATTACGCTACCGGGAGCAGTGTTTCTGGCGATTATTGCTCTGCTTCCAGTCTTTGTCACCAATGTGTTGAATGTACCGTACTCGTTCGCGCAGTTTTTCGGCGGGACGAGTTTACTCATCATCGTTGGCGTCGCGCTCGACACGCTTCAGCAGATCGAATCGTACTTGCTCATGCGGCACTACGATGGGTTCATGAAAAGTGGTCGCCTCCGTGGTCGCGGCGTTGCCCAAACGGGTTCACGCTACTGATGACCAGGCACGAGGCACTTGTAATGGCACGTGATCGCAGCTTGATTCATTCCGTTGATAAACGAGCAGCGATCGCGCATGCAGCGCGGATCGTCGGTGAAACACTCCAGATGTTGGCAGAGCATATTCAGCCAGGTGTACCAACTCGACGGCTGGACCAGCTCGCCGAAGAGTACATCTACGCCCGTGGTGGTGAACCAGCATTCAAAGGCTACGGCAGCGGAGGTGGACATGCGGGATTCCCTGCGACACTCTGCATCTCGATAGATGAAGAGGTTGTCCATGGTATTCCGTCAAACCGGTGCCTAGAAGAAGGTCAGATCGTCTCGATTGACTGTGGTGTTCGCTTCGACGGTTGCTATGGTGATGGAGCGTGGACATTCGCCGTCGGTACAATTTCACCAGAAAAACAGCGCTTGCTTACAACGACGTACGAGGCACTGTGTGCCGGAATTGAACAAGCGCTGCCAGGCAATACGACGTACGATATTGCACGAGCAATTCAGCATCACGTCGAATCGAATGGTTTTTCTTGTGTGCGAGAGTTAGTTGGGCACGGTGTCGGTACGTCCTTACATGAGGACCCACCGGTACCGAACTTCGTACCCGGTTTGCTCCATCGGAGCCGATACCCAGAAGTTCTCCTAGTCGAAGGTATGACGTTGGCAATCGAACCGATGGTCAATGCAGGTGTGCTGACAGTTTATACCGCGCGTGATGGCTGGACGGTTCGTACAACCGATGGGAAACCATCGGCGCACTTTGAGCATACCGTCGTTATCGAATCGAACGGCGCACGAATCTTGACTGTTCACTCACTGCCACGACCGCAGTATGCCGAAGCAGGAAGCAATCAAAATTGATGGCGTTATCGAAGAAGTACTGCCGAATACGCAGTTCATTGTCCGATTGGACAATGGACACAAAGTACTCGCGCATATCAGTGGAAAAATGCGAATGAATTTCATCAAAATACTCGTCGGTGACAAAGTCACCGTCGAGCTATCACCGTACGACCTGAGCAAAGGTCGGATTACGTATCGCTACAAGTGACACAACCTCGACGGCAGATGTGATGAAAGTGCAAGCGTCAGTCAAGAAGCGTAGTCCGGACGACAAGATCGTTCGCCGTAAAGGGCGCGTCTACGTCATTAACAAGAAAAATCCACGAATGAAACAACGGCAAGGCTAACATGGCACGGATTGCAGGTGTTGATTTACCGCGCAATAAACGCGGGGTGATCAGTTTGCGATACATCTACGGCATCGGTCCGACTCTTGCTAAAGAAGTACTCGCCAAAGCGGGCGTTGATGAAAACAAACGCGTCGCTCAATGGACCGACGAGGAGATTGCACGGATTCGTCAAGTAATCAGCGACTACAAAGTCGAAGGCGAACTGCGTAGCGAAGTGCAGCTTAACATCAAACGACTCATGGATATTGGCTGTTACCGTGGGCTACGCCATCGCCGTGGTTTACCAGTCCGTGGGCAACGAACTCGTACGAATGCACGCACCCGAAAAGGACGTCGTAAGACCGTCGCGGGTAAAAAGAAAGCAATGGCTAAAAAGTAATATTACTCGTTGTGTACTATGGCATCTCCCAAGCGCAAAGTCAAGCGTAAAAGCGTTGCCGATATTCATGGGAAGGTATACATCCAAGCAACGTTCAATAACGTCATTATCACTGTTACCGATTCGTACGGTAACACACTCTGCTGGTCGTCGGCGGGACGCAATGGCTTCCGCGGTTCCAAAAAGAATACACCCTACGCTGCACAGGTTGCTGCAGAGCGTGCAGGCAAAGATGCCTTCGACATGGGACTGCGGAAAGTGGATGTCATTGTCAAAGGACCTGGGTCGGGTCGGGAAGCTGCAATCCGTGCACTTGCACAAGCAGGGCTGGAAGTGCTCTCGATAGTCGATCGCACTCCGATTCCACACAACGGCTGCCGTCCTCCAAAACGGCGACGCGTTTAATGAGCGAATGACCGACGACGAATAGTTTGTTTTCATCATTGGCGTAGAGCACTGCTATGACGACCACCTTCCGAATGCCTGAGCGAGTCTTAGTCGAACAAGCGACACTTTCGACGGGACGCTTTGTGCTTCAGCCTCTCGAAGAGGGTTATGGAGTTACCGTTGGTAACTCTCTCCGACGAGTGCTATTGTCCTCCATTCCAGGCGCAGCAATCATCGGTTTGAAAATCAGCGGCGTTCTCCATGAATTCCAAACGATCCGCGGCGTCGTCGAAGACGTGAGCCAGATTGTGCTCAATCTCAAGCAAGTTCGTCTCCGTGTGGATGACCCTAAACTAACCCGTATTGCATTTCAACTCAATGGGCCTGGCTACTGGGAAGCACAAGCCATTCAGGATGCAGCGCCACTTGTCCACGTGCTCAACCCTGGCCACATCATCGCTACGCTCGCAGAGGATGCACAGCTCGACGTCGAGCTCCGTATCGGTTTCGGACGAGGATACATCCCCGCTGAAGAACATTCGACGGCGGATTTCCCAATAGGTATGATACCCATTGATGCGATTTACTCCCCAATCCAAAACGTCGTTTATAGCGTCGAGCCATTCCGTGTTGGGCAAAAGACGGATTATGAACGACTAGTCCTCGACGTTAAGACAGATGGCACCATAGACCCAATCGAAGCGATCGAACATGCTGCGCACTTACTCATAGATCACATCAAGCTCTTCACTGAGCTCCGTGCCAGCAGCGATGGACAACAGCAGCAGCAACAGACTATCGCTAGTTCGGAAGAGCCTACAAAGGAAGACCTCACACCGTCTGAATTTTCCCGCATTCAACGGCTCCTTCAAACACCAGTTGAAGAGCTTGAACTCTCAGTACGAGCGCACAATTGCTTGCGTGCAGCGAATATCCGGACAGTTGCTGAATTAGTCTCCAAGCGAGAGCAAGAGCTTCTCAAGTTCCGCAATTTCGGACGCAAATCGCTGGCAGAAGTCGCTGAGATTGTTCAGAACATGGGACTCACGTTTGGCATGGACGTCGATAAGTATCTCAAACAGACACGCCTGCCGAACGCATAAGCTGAGAATGTCGAATCATACACCTCGATCCAATGCGTCACGTCACGAAAGGTCGGAAACTCAAACGAACGGTTAGCCATCGCAAAGCGCTCCTTTCCAATTTGGCAACATCACTGATTCGAAGCGAACAGAAGATGATTCGCACAACACTTGCGAAAGCGAAAGAGCTGCGACCGTTCGTCGAGCGTATCATTACGAAAGCTCGCCGTGCGTACCAGCGTGAGCGTGCTGGTCAGCTTCCTTACGGTAAGATAGATCTCCACCATCGTCGCTTAGTCGCCCGTTTCATCCGTGATGAAGCAGTGTTACAAGAACTCTTCGACGTTATTGCTCCTGTCGTCGCTGAACGCAACGGCGGCTATACTCGGATTGTCAAGCTCGGATTCCGACGTGGCGATGGTGCTCAAGAAGCGATCATTCAACTTGTTGACTGGGCAGCGCCTCAGGATGGTGCAACCACTCTGAAACGGAAACGACGTACTCAGCCAAAAGCGAAGAGTGCACCTCAAACAGCTTCAGCAGAAGAGGCAACAAAAGCTGAACCAGAACAGCACGCTGCCCAAGAGGGGGACACTGCAGTTTCAAATCAAACGGTTCATGTAGAACCGACAACCACAGTGGAAGAGATAAGTGCATCGAGTGGCACACACGTCGAAGACGCTCCTGTGCCTGAATCCTCACAGGAAGAGGCAGCTACTTCATCTGACCAACCAACGGAATCGACAGCAACCGATAGTGACGAAAAACCATCCCCGCACGCTGAATAAGATCATTTACGTGCCGCGCTCTTACACCATTACGAACCATGCGCGCTCGACAGGTTGCGTTCCTGACAAGTGCTCTCCGTGTGGAAGATCTTCCACAGTATCCATTCCCTGAAGTTGCGTTTGCGGGGCGGTCGAACGTCGGTAAATCGTCACTCATCAATACGCTTGTTGCACAGCGCCGACTAGCACGTGTGGGCGCTACACCAGGGCAAACACGCAGTATCAACCTCTATCCTGTTGACAGCGAGTGGGTGCTTGTGGATCTTCCCGGGTATGGTTATGCACGAGTGTCGCTCCAACAGCGAAAAAACTTCCACCGCTTGGTGATGCAATACCTTATGGAGCGTGAGCAACTTGTCTTAGCGTGCGTGCTCACCGATGTACGCCATGAACCCACGCGTGATGATCTTGCGCTCATGGAAGAGCTTGAACTTAACCACCGACAGTTCGCTGTAATTTTGACCAAAGCTGATACGCTCACTCCAAGCGCTGTCGAGGAGCGACGTGCACAGCTTCTTGGACTTGTTGCCAATTGCTCATCGTGTGCTGGTGTTATTGCCACCTCTGCGCGCACGAAGATCGGACGTCATCAGGTATGGTCTCTCATTCAGAATGCAGTGCAAGACTATCGAGCACGACAATCGAAGGCCTCATGAGTAATCACCGCTTGCCACTTGTGGGTATCGTCATGGGGAGTGACTCGGACTACCCAATCCTCCGTGACGCCGCGGTAATTCTCGACCGCTTTGAAATACCGTATGAAGTGAGAGTCGTCTCTGCACATCGGACGCCCGACGATATGGCTGACTATGGAAAATCGGCTCTCGATCGGGGCTTGAAGGTTATCATCGCAGGTGCAGGTGGAGCCGCACATCTCCCTGGTATGCTTGCATCGCATACGATCGTACCTGTTATTGGCGTGCCGATCCCAACAGCACATCTTGGGGGAATGGATTCGCTCTACTCTATAGTCCAAATGCCATCTGGAGTCCCTGTTGCAACAGTTGCTATCGGAGGAGGTCGGAACGCTGGAATTCTTGCGGCTGAAATTATTGCAACGTTCGATTCCGATGTTCGCGATAAGCTTCGAGCCTTCAAAGCAGAACTTGCTGAGCAGTCCCGTGCAAAAAATCCACTTCCTTCGGTTTCGTAAAATGCTCATGCTTCGAATCACACCCCAGGATTGTGATCTCCATCACTAAACAGCTGTCCCATTCACGATACTACCAACGATGGAACAATCACCGGTGATAGATACTGATCGGATAACAAGCAACGACTCTCGTGCCGTGAGCAGCTTACCACCAAATACCGATGCAGGTCTTGTCCGGCTGTATGTGATTGTTCGTCGTTACCGCAGACTCATTACGTTGTGTACGGTGGTTGGTACGATTGGTGCGGCGATTGTGGCATTTCTCTTGCCAAACGAATATGAGAGCACGGTCAATGCCGTACCGCCGAAACGCCCGCAGACAGGACTAGAGTCTGTTGTGAGTGGACTGTCGAATGTGTTGCGCGATATTGGTCTGACGCGCTTGGGTGGACCGCGAACGACAGCAACAGGCTACGATTTTATGGTGGTGCTCCAAAGTCGCTCGCTGCTTGATTCGCTCATCGAGCGGTTCGATTTGGTCACAGTTTATGAAATCACAGATGCAAAGTCACAAGACTCTGCGCGCGCGATGGCGCGAAAGGAATTGCTCGACCGATATGAAGTTGAATCTGATGCAGCGGGGAATTACCTTATCACAATTACGGACCGCGATCGCTACCGTGCAGCTGCAATGGCAAATGCTGTCGTGGATATTGCAAACTCCATCGCTCGAGAGCTCGATGCTCGTGAAAGTCAAATTTTCTTAACGGCAATCCAGCAACGACTGGATGCTGTCCTCGCACGGATGGATGCCATTGCTGATTCGCTCGAGGCTGTGAGCAAAAAGACGTTGATGTTCGCTCCGCTCGAGCAAGCACATGCTGCAGCTACTGCACTGGCGGAGTCGAAAGCACAGCTCCTTAGTCAAGAGATAGTGCTGAGCGTGCTTCAGGAACGCTACGGCGATGGTGATCCTGCAACAGAACAGCAACGGCGCATCGTGGAATCGCTCCGCCAGAAGGTCTCCGATGCAGAAAATCGCCCTGGATTCATCGGGAATTTTTCGCTTCGGGAAGCACCACGAGCTGCTTACGATTACCTTCGGTACTATACCGAGCTTGAGACGATGATGAAACTCAAAGCAGCGATGCTCCCGACGCTGGAGGAAGTCCGGACAAGTTTAGTGCGAAACTCACCCTCGCTCTATATCCTTGACCCTGCAGTGCCAGCGTGGAAAAAATCATCGCCACGACGCTCGCTCATCATCGGTGGTGCGCTTGTGGCAAGTGCGCTCCTTGGACTTCTGCTTGCGTTGGTGATGGATACTTTCCACCACCTCCGTAATCAACTTGATCTGCGAACTGTCCGAGGAACGATCGAGCCATCAAGTTCGAGCACTGAACACTCGCCGTGAGCATCAGACTCGTAGATGGTTCGTAACCTGTGATGCACTCTCGCCTAATGGTGGGACTACGCTTATGCACTACACCCCAACACTGAATGTCAGCACAATGGTGCATTATCTTCTGCTCAGTAGATGGTAACCTGTGCAGCGAATTCTCACGATGCACGTCAACGTCCGTTCGACGACGGGCAGAATAGGAGTGTTGGTAAGCACGCTCGGCGACATTCACTATTGCACAGAGAACTTGGTGCTGCGCTGGGAGTAGCTGGAGTCGTCACTGCTGCGGCTGCGACTGGAAAGTGGGAGGTTGTTGCCGGCATCGCTTGCGGTATCATGGCACTGATGATCATGATCCAGTATCCCCGTGTGCACTGGCTCCTTTTTTTTGGGATCATGCCAGCGTTCTTTCGCCAGGGAGACGCAGGAGTTTCACTCTTCGATGCAGCGATGGCTGGATACCTTGCGCTGTTACTCATCGGGTGGTGGGTTTACGCATTGGCTGCTCGTCGGGAGGACATTGTTTGGGAGCGGAAGGATGCGTTCTTCCTTGCGGTATTACTTGCGACGGTGGCAAGTAGTGTAGTTGCAGTTAGTCGAGGTGCTGATCTTCTCAATTGGGCACGAGAGTGGGCACTGGTTGCAATGGGTGCGTTCTATTTTGTCTTTCGCTCAATCTTTCAGCGGGAGCGTGATTTCCGATACTACGTCTTCCTCCTTGTAGTGCTCTCTGCAAGTCTTGCAATTTGGGCAGTGTTCAACATTCGTCAGCAAGTCTTCGATGCGATTTACGCCTACCAAATTCGCGGAGTCAAAGGCGTGAATGCGGTCTATCTCATCGGATTTTTCTTGAGTGTTTCGCTCTATCTCTACCGCCAACGATGGTGGGAACAAGTCTTGTGGGCGATCGTTGCAAGTGTGATCGCCAGTGGTATTGTGATATCGCTCACACGCACGATTTGGATCGGTACTGCAGCAGCGCTGTGTGTGATGGTTGTGCTCGTGCCTTGGAAGCAGCGACGGCGTTTAGTAACCGCGCTCGTGATCGTCGCTGCTGGTTTTTTCATCAGTGCGCAAGTAGTCTTAGGACCCTCGTTCCCTGTTGTGATGAAACTCCTTGCCAATCGTGCGATATCTGTCAAAAGTGGAGCAAAGGTTGCCTCACTCATTGAGCGTCGGGACGAGAGTTTGCATTTGTTGAACCTCCTTGGGCGCCCGGAAATTGCGACTGTGGGGATTGGACCGGCTAACGAAATCGTTTACTACGATTCGTACTTAGGAACAACGGTCCGTAGCCATTTCCAACATAATGGTTTGCTTGGTCTCCTCATCAAGTTCGGGATTCCGATTGGAGTGTGTATCTACGGATTCCACCTTGCCATGGTACTTAAAAGTGTGCGCTGTTACATTCGCAGTCGCAACACACGCTGGGAACCATACGTCCTCCCCTTTACACTCAGTCTTATCGGGACGTCTGTCATGGACTGGACAACCAATGCGTTCATGATTCGGAGTGGGATGCTCTTTCTGGCGATGCTTTATGCGGGTGTTGCAATTGTTGACCGTCTCCTTCGGGAGGATGCATGTTCTGTAGGGAAAGCTGATAGCGTTTCCGGAGCGCTTGGGAACAATCATCGAGTGGACAGCGGTAGAACTTGAGTGCTTCGAGCAATACTTCAAGTATGGATTCTGGTGGGAGCTGTGTACCAAGAACGACGTAGCGATTGCCATCAAGCGTGCAGCAGCCACCGGTTCGTACGGCACGATCACGACGTACAACAATACCCTGCGTACTAAGGATTGACATTGCTTCCATGATGAGCTTGTTGAGAGTGGTTTTAGCCATGCAATTGGCGTCGTGGTTGGACAACCAGGACAATCACGACTGTTGCGGCTGTCAGCAAGCTCAACATATCTGCTGGTGACTGGCGGAAGAGACGCTTTTCGACTAACGAGCCAATAACACCATAGCGCTCAACAGGTGGCGGTACACTGCGGCTTAGGAATTCTCGTGCTAATGCAAGCTCCGTGGGTAGAATCCACCCTTGCCATGCAAGACTTGCCCCTACCAAGAGTGCAACAATTACTAAGTGTCCCTCGGCTCGCAGTGTCTGACGCCATGCAGCTACTGTGGCGATGGTTGCAGATACAACGATGCTATAGCTTATCCACGCCAGCACCGCAAAATTCTGTGCCAAGCGGAGCTGATCATGTTGTTGCGTGATAGCTGTCGCACGGAGAGTGGTAGTTCCCGGTTGGTAGAGGTCATACGTCACAGCAAGCCGACCGAGCGTAGCGCTAAACCAAAGCAACGTTCCCAATACAAGCGTGGCGAGCGTTACTCTGCGTGCAGTAGAGAGCATCCAATGATGGTGGGTAGTGGCATGACAATCGTCACGACGCGAAATTACGTGCAAATTCTCGCGTGCTGCATACAATAATCGTCTTTAGCACTCGTCGAAGGCGACTGCTAATAGTTGCGTGATGTTATGTTTCACCACTCTACGAGGGTCGTTCTATGAATCTCACCCCATTGTACGATCGCGTCATTGTCCGTCCATCGGAGCCAGAAGAGGTCACCAAGGGCGGCATCATCATTCCAGACACGGCAAAGGAAAAGCCGATGCAAGGCGAAATCGTAGCCGTTGGCAACGGTAAGGTGACCGAAGACGGTAAAGTGTTGCCGCTTCGTGTCAAGGTCGGCGACAAAGTGCTCTACGGCAAATATGCCGGCACAGAAATCAAGATTGATGGTGAGGACTACCTCATCATGCGCGAAAGCGACATCTTTGCCATCATCAATAAGTAATGTTTCACTATTTCGTGGAGGATAGTTATGGCACCCAAAATCATCACCTTTGATGTTGATGCGCGTGCAGCACTCAAACGAGGCGTTGATCAGCTTGCCAATGCGGTCAAAGTCACACTTGGACCGAAAGGACGAAACGTCATCATTGACAAGAAATTTGGCCCACCGACTGTAACAAAAGACGGCGTCACAGTCGCCAAGGAAATTGAACTCGAAGATCCAATGGAAAATCTCGGCGCCCAAATGGTGCGAGAAGTTGCATCCAAGACGAGCGACATTGCAGGTGACGGGACGACGACCGCAACCGTGCTGGCGCAGGCGATCTTCAACGAAGGGATGAAGTTCGTCACCAGCGGTGCTAACCCAATGGATATCAAGCGTGGCATTGACCTTGCAGTATCGAAAGTTACCGAAGAACTCAAGAAAATTTCGCGTCCGGTCTCAGGACGGAAGGAAATTGCCCAAGTCGGTGCAATCAGCGCTAACAACGATAAAGCTATCGGCGAACTGATTGCAGAAGCGATGGAGAAAGTAGGCAAAGACGGTGTCATCACGGTCGAAGAAAACAAGGGCACCGATACGACGATGGAAGTCGTCGAAGGGATGCAGTTCGACCGGGGGTACTTGTCGCCATACTTCGTCACCGATGCCGATACGATGGAGGCAGTGCTCGAAAATCCCTATATCCTTATCCACGACAAGAAGATTTCAGCCATTAAGGATATTCTCCCGATCCTCGAAAAAGTGGCGCAAAGCGGCAGGCCATTGCTCATCATCGCCGAAGATGTCGAAGGCGAAGCATTGGCAACGTTGGTTGTCAATAAACTGCGTGGTACGCTGCGCGTTTGTGCAGTCAAAGCGCCGGGATTTGGCGATCGTCGGAAAGCAATGCTCGAAGACATCGCAATCTTGACTGGTGGCTTGGTCATCAGCGAAGAGAAAGGCTTCAAACTTGATCAAGCAGGGCTAGACATGCTCGGCATGGCAAAGAAAGTCACTGTGGATAAGGATAACACAACGATTGTCGAAGGTGCAGGCAAGAGTGAGGAAATTAAAAAGCGCATCAACGAAATCAAAGTCCAGATCGAAAAAACCACAAGTGACTATGACCGCGAGAAGCTGCAAGAGCGCCTTGCGAAGCTGAGCGGTGGAGTTGCCGTGCTCAAGATTGGTGCAGCAACGGAAGTCGAAATGAAGGAAAAGAAAGCACGCGTCGAAGATGCACTCCACGCCACACGTGCTGCCGTCGAAGAAGGGATCGTTCCGGGTGGTGGAGTGGCATATCTCCGATGCCTTTCAGCGCTCGAAAACCTCAAGGGTGAGAACGCTGACCAAGACATGGGCATCGCGATCATTCGTCGTGCAATCGAAGAGCCGATCCGTCAAATTGTGGCAAACGCAGGGCTTGATGCCTCAGTCGTTGCCAACAAGGTGAAGGATGGAACCGGTGCCTTCGGCTTCAACGCGTATACCGAGCAGTACGAAGATCTCTTGGAAGCAGGCGTGATTGACCCAACGAAGGTTGCGCGTGTCGCACTCGAGAATGCCTCCTCCGTTGCATCACTCCTGCTGACGACTGAAGCGACGATCGTCGAAAAACCAGAACCGGAAAAGCAGAATCAACCCCACATGCACGGCGGGATGGACTATTGATTCGGTAACAGCCATTGTCCCCAAGAACCACATTCGAGCGCCAGTGCAGCACAGCTCTGGCGCTCGAAGTTTTTTATGGTGCTGGGATGCACAATCTCCCTCGTCGCCTTCTTTCCACTTTCCTACCGTATGCGGTAATCCCTCAGCGCATCATGCTGTGCAGTACTACAATGATGGTCTTGCAGCTCGCGTTTACATTGACATGTCTGAAGGTCATCGTACATCGTGCCTATTTCCGGTGGGAGAGCAGTTCGAGTGCTGCAGCACACATTGCCCGTAGTGCAGTGCGGAGTGTTGGCTCAGGGTCAGGCGCAAAGCGGGAAGAATGCAAAGAGGGAAGCATCTCACCTCGGGTGTGTGCTTCCTCAAACCGTTGACGATTGACCGCACCAATACGGAAAAAACACGACGGTATCTGCCCAGCAAGGCGGTAGTAGGCAAAATCTTCCCCGCCCATTGTTGGCTCGCTCTGGTACACGTTCTCTGCACCAAAGACCCGTACAAAGAGTTGCTCCAACCGTCTTGCTAACGCAGTATCGTTATGCTGCGGAGGCGTGTGTTCCTGGGGTCGGACAAAGACGACCGGCATGCGATCGGACGGGATTCCTGATGCTTGCGCAATGCCATAAGCCTTTGCTCCAATTGCGCTGATGATCTGGTCGCGAATATGATCGTCATACGTTCGGACGGTCAATTGGAGCGTGACTTCGTCGGGAATAATGTTGTGTTTAGTGCCCCCACAGATCGAACCAACTGTGATCACCGCAGGCTGACGCGGCGGAATTTCACGCGAGATGATAGTTTGCAACGCCAGTACAAATTGTGCTGCCATCACGATAGGGTCTTTTGTTGTGTGAGGGTATGCACCGTGTCCACCAACACCACGGATCGTAACATCCACCATATCCACGCTTGCAGTGATGGGTCCTGCAGCAATGCCCACAGTACCGACTGGATGCTCTGCGTCAGTGTGCAAGCCAAGGATGAAATCTGGTCGGCCGAAACGCTCGTAGAGGCTGTCTGCAAGCAGTGCACGTGCTCCAGCTCCACGTTCTTCGGCAGGCTGTGCGACAAGGATGAGTGTCCCTCTCCACTGCGTTCGGAGCTGTGACATCAATCGAGCAGTGCCAACGAGCATGGCGACGTGCACATCGTGTCCGCATGCGTGCATGACGGGAACAGTCTTACCTCGTTCATCCAAAGCAGTGCGAGTGCTTGCATAGGGCAGCTCTGTCTGTTCTTGCACGGGGAGTGCATCCATATCCGCGCGAATGAGGAGTACAGGTCCTGTTCCGTTGCGGAGAACCCCAACGACACCGTAGGATTGGAGTGTGGTGTCTGAGTATTTACCAACACGTTCAGTGACAGTGAAGCCAGCAGCACGGAGCTCACGCGCAACGCGTTGTGCAGTCTCGACCTCATAGTACGAAAGCTCCGGATGTGTGTGGAGCTGCATGTAGAGTGTCACAATATCCCCAATCTCGCGTTCAATCAACTTCTCAAGTGATTGTGCAGGTAGGAGCAGTGTGGAGATGATCCAGAATGCAACGTATTTCATCTCTCCAATCAGAGTCGAACAACACACCGAGAGCAAATTACTATTACGGTTAACACAGCGTAATACCAACATAGCAATACCGCAATGCTCCGCTAACGGACGGAGGGAAATTTCGCGACGACTCGAGACTATCAATCAGTACAATGGTCGTCTATCATGTAGCTGGTACTGCTCGACGTGGTCAAGATGGTGTCACGCGAGTACTTTATGAGTACTTAGAACGGCACCGGGCAGCTGGCTTGAGCCCTGCAGTTGTTACTGCAGTTGCTGATCCAGATGAGCAACAGCGTTTCCCCATGGTTGAGCTTCGTGCGGTGCGATTGCCAATCTACCGTGACTACCGACTCTTCATCGGAACGCGTTCATCCTTTGCACGTGCTGTTGAGCACATCGGCCAGGAGCCGGACCTTGTTCACATCCACACGCCATGTCCACTCGGGCGTGCAGCGGTGTACTATGCAAGAAATCGAAGTATTCCGGTCATTGCGACATACCATACACATTTCCCAAGCTATCTACGACATCATCGTGTCGGCATCGTTCGCCCGTTTGTGGAACGATCACTGCTTTCGTTGTACCACCGGTGTGATCGCGTTCTGATTCCATCCAAACGACTGCTCGAGGAGCTCCGAAACATGGGGCTCCATAATCTTGAGTACTTGCCGCACGGTACAGATACAGTGCAATTCCACCCACGCTGGGCTTCCCACCATTGGCGGCAACGGTTGGGTATCCAACCTGGACAGCGAGTGATCCTCTATGTTGGGCGACTTGTTTGGGAGAAAAACCTGCGTGTGCTCATTGAACTCTGGGATCGGATGGACCGTCGCAGATATGCACTCGTTCTTGTGGGTACCGGGCCGATAGAAGCACGACTGCGTCGTTTGATGCGTGGTGCCCTCTTCCTCGGCTACCGCACAGGATTAGAGCTTGCCGAAGCTTATGCCTCGAGTGATGTGTTCGTGTTCCCCTCAGATACTGAGACTTTTGGAAATGTCACACTTGAAGCACTTTCGTCTGGGCTGCCGTGTGTAGTCGCAGATAGTCCTGGTTCATCGGATCTGGTGCGTCACGGGATGACTGGATTTCGTGTGCGGGCTGATGATGTTGACGGTTTCGTCTTGGCAGTGGAGGCGATAGCGTCTCTGCCGCCAGACTCGATGCTCCTGTGGCGGTTGCGAGCGCGTCTGGATGCTGAACGATTCCAGTGGATCCACATCTGTAGCAAATTGTTCGCGTTGTACCGGTTACTTGGGCATCCACAGAGGCTCCAACAGGTGGAAGAAGCCAAACTGCAGATGGTACCGCTACCTCAATAACAAGGAAGCCACACGCTACCGTGAAGCGCACGACGTGATGTTAGACGGCGTCGCTAAGAAGTCCGTGGCGTAGTGCGTATTGGGTGATGTTGGCATTATCGCGGAGCTTCATTTTCTCGAGGATTCGGCTCTGGTTGTGCTGACGTTTTTGATGCTCAAGTTGAGCTCTCTACTGATTTGGGTGAGCGTTTTGCCGGAGGCGATTTTTCGCATCACTTCGAATTCCCGTTCGGAGAGAATATGGTGTGGCAGTAGTTCCTCTCCTCGCAGTTGACTGGTAACTCTGTGCGCGATGCTTGGACTCAGGTATATCCCCCCATCTACAATGCGTTGGACAGCTTCAACGAGTTCCTCTGTTGCGGACGTTTTCATCAAATATCCGTTTGCACCGCTTCGAAGTGCGCGGAGTGCGTACTGATCTTCTGAGTAACCGCTCAAGATGAGGACGGGCAACTCCGGGAAACTCTCCTTGAGAACCCGTAGGGTTTCGAGACCATCCATCCCGGGCATGGAGATGTCCAAAATCACGATATCCAAATCGTTCGGATGGTCGAACGTCCTTAATCGCTTCGTAGCCGCTGGCGACCTCCTCGACTTCAATGTCCATGTTGCAGATCAAAAACAACTTGAGCCCCTCACGCATGATAGGATGATCATCAGCAATGAGCGCTTTAATCATGGCATACCCTCGGAGATGGAGTACAGTACGTTTCTGCGATGAAACAACGATGTCCACATTGAACGCATGAGCTATTGGCACAGCACTTGCGACAGGGTGGGAAATACCACATTGCGTGACTATGCAGTTCGAGTATCGAAGCTATCGCCTGTCGCCTGCTGCACGGCGGCTACGGCTATCGCGCAGCCGTATTGATTCACCTACAAGCATTCAATCCCCTGAGCAGCACGTGGAAGTCATTGCAGATGTCCTCCACAGTGCGGGTGTTACAGTTGTGTTCGATATTCATCCAGGGAGTTGCGCCGTGGGAGTTCAGCTTCGCCGAGCAGGCTATGCCAACCGCATCATCACATTCGAACCTTCAGCTGATGCATGGGAGCAACTCCGGTTCTGCAGCATGACCGACGACCAGTGGCACATCTCACGGTCGGCGATACGGCTGCACGGTGAGGTAAGTTTTGCTGATGGCGGTCTACCCATCCTTGGAGCACCATTTGAAACGACGCTCGAAGTCTTCTGTGATGATGACGATGTAGTTGCAGTATGGCTCTCACAACCGCAAGAATGTTACTTGCTCGAGCCGATTCTCACGCACCCAGTTGTTCGCGTTGTGAGTGTAGCCTGCACGATCAGCGATAACGAAGAGAACGCTTGCATGATTGAGCAAACCCTAATGAAACTTCGCGAACAAAAGTGGGGAACAATTGCTGTGCATTCTCGGCATACATCACAGAGTGGACCGCTACCGGTTGTAGATGTTATTGCTGTGCGAATGGTGTGATAAGAATTCGCTGCACGCGATGTCCAGTATCTGAGGTTTTATTGTTAGGGTAATTTTCCGTAGATTCGGCGTAGCAGACAATACACACTGAGAGTTGGCAATGAACGCTTGTAGTATCGCTGGTAGAATCGTTGCTCTTGCGCTCGTGAGCAACTGGGCGATCGCGCAAGTGTGGGAGGAAGTCTCATTGCCAGGCCAGTTCGCTCAAGGTTACTACCTCGATGTATTCGTCCTTCCTTCGAATCCTCAATATGTCTGGGCATGTGGATACAATGGTTACGTTGTACGCAGCACCAATGGTGGTAGCACGTGGCAAGGGAGCATTGTGCCGTACAATGGGCGGATGGGTGGGCATCTCGAGTCGGTTCATTTTCTCGATCCATTCAACGGCTATACATCAGGGCCAGCGGGTGTCTTTCGTTCGACCGATGGTGGAGCAACGTGGGTGGATATTACTCCTCAGTTTCCAAGTGAAGGACCGTGGGGTTGCTATTTCCTGTCAACGACAACCGGAGTTGTGCTCGGTGGAGGATGTGCTGGTCCGCAGAACTTTTTCCGAACTACGAACGGTGGTCAGTCATGGACGCTCTTCCAAGGCAATCAAACCCAAAGCGGACTTACAGATGCGATCTTGTTTGCAAATGGGACGGGGTATGCTGTCAGTAGTGGCTTCATCTGGCAGACCACCGATAGCGGTGGAAGCTGGTCCGTGATTGCGACGAGCGGGCCGGCGTATTGGAATGAAGAGATTACTGTGCAAGGTACATCGTTCCTGATTCCGTGGGCAGGATCAACCTGTAGCGGGCAAGGCAATGGTGGTGGTGGACGATTCTCAACCGATGGTGGTCAGTCGTGGCGAAGCTTTTCAACCGGGGTACCGATGTTCGGTGCATTTCTCCTCGATGCGCAACGCGGCTGGATCTGCGGCTTCGCACGCCAGGTTTGGTACACAAGTGATGCGGGACAGCAATGGCAGTACCGCGGGTGCGGAACACGCGGCGACCTCGATGATATCTGGATGGTCAATGATACGACGGGATTTGTCGTTGGGGACGGTATCTACCGTTATGCACGTGCCCAGCGGACTGCGACTAAGACTGCGCTGAACTTCGGTTCGCTCTGTCCACCGGTAGTACGCTTCGATACTCTCTTCGTTCGTAATCGTTCGTGGAATAGCGTAACTGTCACGCTTCGCATCACTGGCTCTGATTCAACAGCATTCGCAATCGTAGCGCCGTCCGCACAACCAGCAGGTATCCCTTCGTGTGATTCACTTATGCTTGTTGTGCGGTACATGCCTACGCGTGATGGTGTCCACCGCGCAACGCTCAGAGTTGAGACAGCAAATGGCGAATCCATCAACATTTCCCTCCAAGGCGAGCGGCTTGGGCGTACAGTTGCTATAAGCGATACCCTTGTTTCGTTAGTCGGCGTACCTTCAGGACAGCCAGTACGACTTTCGGTAGCTGTATTGAATAGCTCGAGCCAACAGGGGTTCGTTACCTCGGTCACAAAGGTGTCAGGAGACAACATACAAGTACAGAGCAACCTACCACTGGCGATACCTCCTGGCGGAGGGGCACTCGAGTTTGCATTCACCCCTCCTGACACTGGATGGTATGAGGCTCTCTATCGCATCCGGATGGAACCGTGCAGTTACGATACGCTCGTCCGGGTTCGTCTCTATGCACGGTCGCCAATAATCAACGCTCGGGCACCCGTTTGGAATTCAGCATGTGGTGGAGCAGTGCTCGATTCGATACGCATTGTGAACACTGGAAATGCAGAACTCCAGATTGCAGCACTGTGGCTTGAGCCAAGTGATGCGCCGTTTGTGATCGTTGGTTCAAGCCGCGGCGGATTACCCATCGTTGTGCCACCGAAAGATACCGTTCATTTATTCCTACGCTTTGCCGGTCAGGGAAGTGGCAGTGCAACGCTTGTCATAGAGCACAACGATGGTACATTGGTACGCAACGTTGCACGACCACTCCGTGTAACGTTGCAGTACACCTCTGATCGCCCGCTCTGGGGGCTGACACCCGACGTGCTGGATTTTGGAACGCTCTGCGTAGGTCAATCCCGTGTTCTCTTTGTGGAGTTTGCTAATCGAAGTACCTTCCCGATAGAAGGTGATGCAATTACGCAGCCGCCATTTAGCATTGCAGCAGGATCTCCGTTCGTTCTTGCGCCATCAGCTCGGCTCCAAGTTGGTGTTGCATTCACTCCCCAAAGGGCTGGCACGTGGTCAGCATCGCTCATCCTTGGCATTGAGCCATGTGACCTCCACGATACGGTGCTTCTACGAGGACGTGCCGAAACATCTGCACTTGCATTGGATCCTCTGTTAATGCGTCTACAACTGCGCACAGGAGAGACACGCCGAGTCCCGATCGTGATTTCCTCGATCGGTACTGCACGTACTCGGGTTTTCCGTGCTGTGCTTGAGCCTCAAGATGCGCGCTGGCAGATCGAGTCTCGCATGCTTCCCTTTGTACTTCAACCAGATGGTAGCGATACACTCTGGATTGTCATCAAGGCTGACAGCACAGGTGGAGCACTCAACGGCAAACTCTGCGTTCAGGCGGATTCTCTCTGTGCTGCGGTAGAGTGTCTCACTATTGAGTGCACAATTGTTCCAGAGGAACGCTACGATGTGCGTGTCGAGCCTTCGGAGATCACGTTTGCGCCTCAGTTCTGTCAACCGTCTCCTGACCAAGAACAGGTGAGAATCACTAACCGCGGCACCGAGAGTGTCTCGATTACAACTGTGCAGATTGAGCCACCGGATGCACCGTTCCGAATTCTGGGACTTCAAGCGACACCGTTTGTTCTCAATCCTGATGAGACCGCGAACTTCTTTGTTGAATACACACCGTCGAATGAAGGTGTGCACATGGCGACGTTAGTTATCCGAGCCACACGCTCGATGCATCAGGTTCCGCTCAAGGGAAGCTATGAGAACGTAGTGAGTAGGGTAGATCCACTCCATGTTATTCTCGGCGTTCTTGAACCATGTTCGGAGCTTCAAGAGGTGCACTTTCAGTTTTACTCCCAGGGAACGATCGGAGACACCCTCCTTTTGCGACAAGCACCGTCGAGTGGAGCATGGCGTATTTCTCCCCAGGCTCAGCGCGTGCCTATTGCACCGGGAAGTTCGACATCTGTAACAGTACATTTCGATCCATCACAAGTGGCTCCCGGCACTGCAACAGCCGAACGGTTCGTATGGGAGAGCAGTGTGTGCCCAGTGCAGCTTATTGCTACGGTTGAATACACTGTCATCCGAGCACAGCTCGCGTACGATCCTACGGTGCTCCAGTGGGATGATGCCGTGCAGAACAGCACAGTTACCAGGACAGTGCGCGTCTGGAATCCATCGCCAATCGCACGCACCGTTATCGGGTACGAAGTCGTGACCATGGAGGGTGATGCACAGGTGCAGATCACACGTGAGCTCCCAGTAGAAATTGAGCCAGGTCAAGAGCATTTGTTCACTGTTGCAATGACGCCGCGTACCATTGGGAGCTACCGTGCGATGGTACGATTGATTGAGCGTTCAGCATGTCAAGACACAGCAGTAATTGAACTTCGTGCCACCGTTGCTCAAGAACTCTACCGTGGGCGCCTTTCAATCAGCACTCATGTAGGGTTGGTGGGTGATACCCTCCGTGTGCCGGTGCTCTTGACGACGCGTGATAGCAGCGTAGATGCACTATGGCGTGCGATGCCAGAAGCTATAGGGTTTACACTCACCTTCAATGACTTTGTCATAGCGCCACTTGCAGCGTATGCAGGAAATCCACTTTTGCCGATACCCATCGAAGTTGAACCAGGAACGGTGCATGTGCGTGTGCCGCGTCGAGCAGTTCGTCTGCTTGGAGCAAGCGATACGCTCGCAGTTCTCTTGCTATGGGGAATGCAGTCTCCGCCGCTACGAACGGAGCTGCATTTTTCACGGTCGTGGATGGAAACGGAGAAGGCGTATCTCATTGAACATGATGATGGGATGGTAGTACTCGATGCATGCGTCCCCTGGATGAAGGTTACGCTCTCCGATGGTGTTCGCTTTCGTATTGATCCGCACCCGATCGAAGAGGGAGGCGTGGCAATGATTTCGTTCGACGCTCACCATGCAACAAGGTTACGATGCAGACTCCTTGATGTGCAGGGACGCATGCAGTGGGACCATGAAGCTCTCATTACAGGGACCGTTGCTCTTCCACTCCCGAGTTTAGTGTGTGGCGTGTATCTCTTGCGTGTCGATAGCGAGCAGGGGGATATCCTCGCAGCGCTGCCGATTCTTGTGATACGGTGATGGAAAGCATCACAAGAGATCAACCCCATTGGTCAAGCGATTGCAAGCAGCTCAGCCGTATCTGTTATCGTTTGTACGCAAACAATTCCGCGAACCGAAGAGAGTCTGCTGACAGGGTGGACACGGCACATGAAGCGTGTGATTCGATCATTTCAAGCGTAGAAAGTTCGGGGTAAGCATCAATCGTACGCGAGGGCCGTATGGTGCTGACCAGAATGCTACTCAGGGTGACTTGTCAACAGATTATCGAGATTGTGAATGGCTTCGTCTATCTTATTCACCCAGTGCGTCAGCTACCAGATCGTGTGTTGTCTCATCATGTACACTCCTCTGCGAAGCAAATTACCGGGAACAATTTTGCGTGACGACAGTCTAACGACACGCAAGCTCCTCCTTCCCCACACCATCAGCAGGGCGCTCTCGGTCGAGGGCGCCCTGCACCGCATTTGAATCGTTTGTCAAAATCGTGTATCGTATTGGTTAATAAAATGAGACCAAAAGCTCCGTATCTTTGCATGTGTGATACCGCTTGTGGCATCGAACGATTGTTCCAACACTGTGTGCGGAGGATTCAACGATGAGCGACCATGCAGAACGCTTTGTACCGAAGGGTGCAATCGCATTCTTCGCAACATTGGTGGTGGTTTATGCCATGCTGTGGCTGGCGATGTATGCTGAACTACTGGCACGGAGGTAGCGATGGACCGAATCGAACAATTGGTGATGACTATTGCCGTTGCGCTCCTTGTGGTCTTTTTTGGAGCCATCGTTGTAGCTGCGACGGGCTATGGTGTGGATGTCCCAACCTGTGTGACCGATCGTAAACCGTTCACCGAGGGCGCGCCGCCGTTTAAGGTCTCCGATAAGCCGCTACGGTATGAGGTACATTCGGTCGCGCGCATGTGGATGTTCGATCCACCAGAAATCACAATCCCACCTGGCGCTGAGGTGGATCTCTACCTCAGCTCGGCGGACGTTGTGCATGGATTTCACGTGGAAGGTACGAACATCAATTTGATGACAGTACCGGGCGCTGTAACGTATGCACGGATCAAATTTGATCGCGAAGGAATCTACCGTATTCTTTGCCATGAGTACTGCGGTACAGCACATCACTTGATGGCAGGAAGTATCCAGGTTTCACATTTAGCGGTGGAGGAACAACAATGAATACAACGATCAAACTGCCAGTCGAGCCGTGGGCGCGTCGCCTTGTTATCCTTGAAATCAGTTTGCCGATCGTCCTGCTCGTCCTTGGAATCTACGCTGGACTGTTGCAAGTGCTCTTCCGTGCTGGTGTCATTGGGGCGGCTGAATTCGGGGGATGGGAATACTACCAATCGCTTACACTGCACGGGGTCGTAAACGCTGTTGTGTTTACGACGTTCTTTGCTGTTGCGTTTGGAAATGCGCTGATACCTTATGCATTAGGGATGAGATTGCCCTTGCGCTGGGCATGGATTTCGGGTATCACGATGGTAGCTGGTACGCTCATGGCAGCGTGGGCTATCCTTGCGGGCAAAGCATCGGTTCTCTACACATTTTATCCGCCGTTGATGGCGCATCCCCTCTTCTACATCGGAGCAGCACTCTTGATTGTCGGCTCATGGATTGCGTTCTTCAACTGGATCCCGCTCTATGTCCGTTGGCGTCGTGAGAATCCAGGAAGCAAAACACCGCTGGCTGTCGTTGGCATGTTCGCAACGTTCATCGTTTGGCTGATTGCGACCGTTGCAGTCGCGATCGAGGTGGTGGTGATGCTCATTCCGTGGTCACTTGGTTGGACGCAGGAAGTCAATGTACCCCTTGCACGAATGCTCTTTTGGTTCTTTGGCCATCCGCTTGTGTACTTTTGGCTACTGCCGGCGTACACGATGTATTACACCATGTTACCGCGGCTAAGTGGTGGGAAGCTCTATTCTGATAAGGTAGGGCGCCTTGTATTCATGATGTTCATTCTCTTTTCGATACCAGTCGGTGCACACCACCAGTTTGCGGAGCCAGCGATTAGCTCGGGTGCAAAGTTGCTCCATTCGTTCTTGACGTTCGCTGTAGCACTCCCGAGTCTGCTGACCGCCTTTACGATCGCAGCGTCGTTGGAATATGGTGCGCGTCAGCGTGGAGCGAAGGGACTATTCGATTGGATAGTCAAGCAGCCGTATTTCAGCACAGAGTCCTGGCTGTTTTCGTACTTGATTGCAGGGCTTCTCATCTTCATCGTGGGAGGTATTTCAGGCATAATCAATGCCTCATATTCGATGAACCTTCTTGTCCATAACACAAGTTGGATACCAGGTCACTTCCATCTGACCGTTGCCGGACCGGTGTTGCTCGCATTCTTAGGCATGAGTCTGCACCTTTTGGCGACCTTCACAGGTAAAGAGCTTCGCTTCAAAGGATTGGCAGTAGCGGTGCCGTACCTATGGCTTCTCGGCGTGTTCATCTTTTCATGGGGTATGATGCGTGGTGGGTTGCACGGTGAACCGCGCCGAACCAATCTCGGCATGTCGTATCTCAATCCTGATAGTCCGCTCTATCAACCGGAGTGGAAGCTCTATGTAACTGTAACGATGATCGGCGGCATGATCATGACACTGGCGATGGTGGCATACTTTCTTGTGTTCTTTGCGACAGCTCTCCGCTCACAACGCGTGGAGCCAGCCGCTGATTTCCCACTTGCGGAGGCGTATCACGATGAACCACTCGGAGCGCTCTCGAACTTGCGCCCTTGGGTGATCACAGCAATTGTGCTCATCATCATTGCATACGTACCGATGGTGCGAGACGTCGTGCGTGGGACGTTCTCAAATGCGGCTGGCTACGAACCGCACAATCCTGTACCAGTCCAACAGCTCGAGGACTGATCCGTTCATCATGATGCGTTGGCTTGTCTGTGGAGTCACCGTAGGTGTTGCACTGTCGTTGCTTCATAGTTGCCAATTAACAAGTTCGCTGGATAGCAGCCGTTTAGTTGCCACCAATGGACGCCACTATGAGTTCCCAGCAGACCTCCGAGGGCATGTCGTCGTAGTGAGCTTCATCTACACACATTGCCCTGATATTTGCCGTATGACGATTGGTCGCATGCTCGAGTTGTGGGGATCCGTCGGTCGCGATAGCGGTGTCATATTCGCAACTGTAACGCTCGATCCAGCGCGTGATACACTTGGCGCTCTCCGAGAATATGCATCGGCATGGGGGATACCCTCTGAGCGGTGGCTACTGCTGACAGGAACAATTGCTGATGTTGAGCGTGTTCATAGAGTGTTCGGCATCATAGCTCGAAAAAGTTATACTGAGCACCTTCCCAGTGGCGAAGATGTGTACTTCATTGACCATACCGATGCTGTGTTTCTGCTCGACCGGAATGGAATTATCCGTGATCGGCGGGAAGGTAGTACACTCGATGTCGAGCGATATGCTGCGCTTGTCCACCAATACCTACAAGACCAATGAGAACTTGGAATCCGTTTGCCGTAACCATATTGGTGTTTAGTGCTGCGAGTGCTCAAGAAAGGCTCCACCTACAGAATGGTTGGATGTACCGTGCTGATAGCGGGATGGTAACAGGGGCATTTTTGACCATCCACAACCCAACAGAACGTGCAGATACCATCACAGCAGTTTCATGTGACTGTGCGGAGTACACTGAGATCCACACCACCATCCGACAGAGTGATGGGACGTTTGGCATGCGACCGCTGCGTGAGCTCATCGTCCCTGCTAAGAAAACGATTGTCTTAAAGCCGCGAAGTTTGCACGTCATGCTTTACCATCTTCGTCGTACGCTTCGAGCGGGTGATCGGTGTCGCCTTGTGCTTACAAGCAAGCGCTTCGGTGCACTTCCGATAGAGCTCGACGTACGGCAGTAATCGTTGTTTCACTACTCTCCGCTAACTGGTATGTACAGCACTCGTTTTGTTCTGCCCGCTGCGGTCATGATTGTAGCAGTAGCTCTTACAGGTGCCGATCAAGCAACGATGGATCGTGGTGCAAAGGTTTATAAAGGCTACTGTAGCAGTTGCCATCAAGCAAATGGGCAAGGCCTTTCGACGATCTACCCACCGCTGGCAAAATCCGATTGGCTCAAAAACACGCCCAAAGAGAAGGTCATCGAAGCGGTTGTCTATGGGCTCAAAGGGCCGATCACAGTCAACGGCAAAAAGTACAACGGCGTGATGAATCCTTTGCCAACAAACTACAAGGATGAGGACATCGCAGCGGTAATCACCTATGTGTACAATTCGTGGGGGAATCCGGGAACGGTTGTTACAGTTGCCGATGTTCAGAAGGTAAAAGCATCGCGCGGAAAGAAAAAGTAACGTGGGCTATTCTATCGTGTTCAATTGAAGTGACGGAAAATGGTATTTTCGCTGTTGCGTCTTCAGTGAACACGCTTACTAACAATTGTCAAGGACAGAAAGCCTTACGAACACTGATTCGGTGCGTCAAATGAAGCTATCCTCACGTCAGGCATTTGGATACGCGGCATTCCTTCTGATCTTCACTGCGATAGCTGCGTGGACGATCGCGAACAAAACATGGTGGTTCCCACCACTTGCGTCGGTGCAAGGTGCAGAGATTGACAATCTCTTTATGCTCACTTTGTTGATTACGGGCATTGTCTTCATCGCTGTTCACGTGGTACTTGCCTACTTTATCTGGCGCTACCGTGGGCGTCCTGATCGTAAAGCTGCATACATCACGCACAATACGCCGTTTGAGCTATCGGCTGCATCCACCGTTGCTATTGCATTGGTCATTTTAGTTGGAGGAGGCACAACGCTTTGGACAAAAATTCAAAGTCAGCCTCCTGCTGATGCATTCACTGTAGAGGTGTGGGCTGAACAATTTCGGTGGACGTTCCATTACCCTGGCGCGGATGGACGGATGGGGAATGTGGACGTCCGTTTCATCAGTGACGAAAATCCGTATGGACTCGATCCGAACGACCCGTATGCTAAGGATGACGTCTTTGCAACTGAAATGCACGTCCCGTACGGCAAGCCGATTGCGGTGATCCTGCGGTCGAAAGATGTACTCCACAATTTCTTTCTTCCCCATTTTCGGTTGAAGATGGATGTCGTCCCTGGCATGAAGACGCGGATGTGGTTTACACCGACGCAGGCGGGTGTATTCGAAATCCCGTGTGCTGAACTGTGTGGCGTCGGTCATTACATCATGCGAGGCGTCCTCACGGTTGAGTCGCCGGAGCAATTCAATGAATGGCTAAGCCAGCAAACCCCTGTTGAAATGTCTCAGTAACTGCATGTCATGGTAATGGAATCTCACGTAAGCGTACACACAGCAGAAGCTACGGACGTTCATCACCACGAACCGCAGAGTTTCTGGACAAAGTATGTGTTCAGCCAGGACCACAAGGTCATCGCCATGCAGTACATAATCACGGCGCTCATCATGGGGTTCATTGGCATGGTGATGTCGTGGATTTTCCGGATTCAACTTGCCTGGCCGGACCATAACCTCCCGTTCATGCGTTTTCTGATGCCGACAAACATGGAGAGCGGGACACTGCAGACACCAGGCTACTACATGCTGGTGACCATGCATGGCACCATTATGGTCTTTTTCCTGCTCACGGCAATCCTCACTGGCGGCTTTGGGAATTTTCTCATTCCATTGCAGGTCGGTGCGCGTGATATGGCGTTTCCGCTCCTGAATATGCTGAGCTATTGGTTCTATTTCCTCTCCTGCGTCGTCATCACGATATCGTTGTTCGTAAGCACGGGCGCAGCGTCGGCAGGGTGGACGTCCTATCCTCCGCTGAGTGCATTGGCGAAAGCAACGCCCGGTTCAGGTCTTGGCCAAGACTTATGGCTCATCGCAATAGCGCTCTTTATTGTTGCCTCGACGATGGGGAGTTTGAACTATGTGACGACTGCGCTCAACATGCGTGCAAAGGGTATGACACTTATGCGAATGCCACTGACGGTCTGGGGGATCGTCGTTGCGGCAGTGCTGGGGCTGTTTGCGTTCCCGGCGCTCTTTGCAGGTGCAGTGCTTCTTCTTCTCGATCGGCACCTTGGTACAAGTTTCTTTCTGCCGCACTTAGTCGTTGGTGGGGAACATATCGTCCGAGATGGTGGCAGTCCTTTGCTCTGGCAGCACCTGTTTTGGTTTCTCGGCCATCCGGAGGTGTACATCCTCATTTTACCGGCGATGGGTATCACGTCGGAGATCCTTTCCAACGGTGCACGGAAGCCAATCTTTGGCTACAAGGTGATGGTCGCTTCGATTGTTGTAATCGCATTCTTGAGCTTCATCGTTTGGGGCCATCACATGTTCGTGAGCGGGATGAATCCATGGATCGGTTTTGCATTTGTCATCACAACACTCATCATTGCTATCCCCTCGGCAATTAAAACGTTCAACTGGCTCGGCACACTTTGGAAAGGGAACATTCGCTTTACCACACCGATGCTCTTTGCGATCGGCTTTATATCGACGTTCGTCACAGGTGGGTTGACTGGCCTCTTTCTTGGGAATTCGGCACTCGATATTCCCCTTCACGACACGTACTTTGTTGTTGCGCACTTCCATGTGGTGATGGGACTCAGCTCCGTGTTTGGCATTTTTGGCGGTATCTACTACTGGTTCCCGAAAATGACCGGCAAAATGATGAGCGAGCGTTGGGGTAAGTGGCATTTCTGGCTTACGTTTATTGGCTCGTACGGGGTGTTCTGGACAATGCACTACTTAGGATTCATGGGTATGCCACGGCGGTACTTCAGCTATGAAAGCTATGAGTTTTTACCACCGAGCATGCACACGCTTCAAATCATCATCACTGTCAGTGCACTGATCGTTGGACTGGCGCAATTTATCTTCATTGTGAATTTCCTCTATTCCTGGCTGCGCGGATCGAAAGCACCTGATAACCCATGGCAAGCGAACTCACTCGAATGGCAAGCGCCAACACCACCACCCCATGGAAATTGGGGCGAGCATCTCCCCCAAGTGCATCGCTGGCCGTACGACTACAGCGTACCAGGCGCTTCAACAGACTTTGTGCCGCAGACTGTCCCAGTCGAGATTGAACCGACCGGTGAGCATCATCGCACTGCCGTTGCGGTCAATGGATACACCAATGGGCACGGTAATGGTCGCCACGCGTGAACGATCGCGCCTTCGTCGCATCAGTCCTCCACCCCCCGATCGAGGGAATGGGTGGTGGAGTAGCGACGATGATCCACAGTCTTTGGCGCTTCCGAGCTGGCAATTCGGCACGTGGTTAGGACTGGGGACGCTCACGGTGCTCTTTGTGGCACTCACGAGTGCGTACGTTGTGCGGGTTGGCGGTGATCCAGTCTCGTTCGCACTACCACCGACGTTGTGGGTTAGTACACTCATCCTTGTAGCCAACAGCCTTGTACTCATACGAACAAGACGTTTGCTTGCGAAGAAGCATCCACACTTTGTGCGATGGCTTGGAGTATCGGGCGCGCTTGCACTGGCGTTTTTGGTCACGCAAGTGATAACGTGGAAGCTTCTTGCTGCCCAGGGTGTCTTCGTGACGACAAATCCCCACAGCAGCTTCTTTTACGTTCTAACGGTTGTCCACGCGCTGCATGTTGTCGGGGGGCTTGCTGCATTGGTACGATGTGGCATCCACATCCGCCGACGGAGCCGTTGGACTACACTCCACCGTGCTGTTGGAATGACGGTAACATACTGGCACTTTGTTGATGCCGTCTGGCTCTGGATCGTTCTCGTTTTTCTTTGGACATCTCTCTGAAAGGATTAACCGTCTGTTGATCGAAGCTCGATGGCAACAGCAGTCGCAAATCTGACACAAGAGTTTCAGGAGTACACCCTCCGCTCACCATTCCGTACAAGTTGGCAGAAAGTGATGATGTGGGTGTTCATCGTCGTGGATGCGCTCACATTCGGTAGCTTGCTTGTCAGTTATGGGTTTACGCGCGTGAGTGTTGGCACGTGGGCGGACCCAGCGCACGTGTTTGCTCTCCATATCGGCGGAAAAGAAATTCCGCTGCTCCTTATCGCAATCATGACATTCATTTTGGTCAGCTCCAGCGGTACAATGGCGCTGGCAGTTGCGAATGCATACGAACGCAACAAACAGCGAACCATGCTCTTCCTCACGTTGACAATTCTCCTGGGCTTGACCTTCGTTGGATGTCAGGTATACGAGTGGTCACACTTGATTGCGCACGGTACGCGTCCGTGGTGGAATCCCTATGGACCACCGCAATTCGGTGCGTACTTTTTCACGTTGACTGGATTCCATGGCATGCACGTGCTCAGTGGAGTGATCTACTTGGCAATCGTTGCGCGGATGGTAGCCAATGGGACGCTCGATCGACGTGGCTCCTATCATTTGGTCGAAATCGCTGGACTCTATTGGCACTTTGTAGATTTCATCTGGGTGTTCATTTTCACGATGTTCTACCTGTTCTAACGGAGGTACGATGGCAGAAGGCACGCATGTCCCGATCCGTAAGTACTTGGTTGTGTGGTTGTGGCTGTTCATTTTGAGTGCACTGGCATACTTCATTGATGTCGTGCACGTACCGCAACCATGGAAACTTATCTTGTTAGTTGTTGTTGCTCTCATGAAGGCGGGTATGATTATAGCGGTGTTCATGCACTTAGGGTATGAGCGACTCAGCCTGATCTACACCGTTGTTGCTCCGCTTCTCTTCTTAGTAGTCATGACGATTGCGTTCCTCCCTGAAGGATGTTCTATTTTGAGCAGTCACGCGATCACGGCACCATGAACAAGCTGGTGATTCCATTGCTTGGATTGAGTGCGATGATTATCCGCCGCTCGTTACCGGTCGTGGTACGACGAGGTACTGTTGCAATACGAACATTCATCCGTGTCCTGACTGCATTGGCAGCAGTGACAGCCCCACTTGCAGCTCAGTGCGCAATGTGCAAATCGTCGGTAGAAACGACGGATAACGCTGCATTCGTTGCAGCGCTACGCGATGGGATCTATTTGTTGCTCATTACACCGTATCTCATTGCTGCAGCAATTGCAGTTGGAGTGTACGTTCATTGGCGTAAGCGGGCACGGTCACGACAGGCGATGCGATCACAGTCACACATTCCGCGTCCTCTGCCCAATTGATGGGACGTATATCCAAGTGCATCACCACAGCACTGCTTGGGGGATATCTACTCGTTGCTCCTGGATGTCGTACGGCACAAATGATACCTCCTGATGCAGTAGTACTCCACGGGCGAATTAATCCAATGCTCGGTCCGCAGGGTACGGTACTCTGCTGGGTGCTCGAAGTAGGGAATGATTTGCGCTCACTGAAATACTACGCGTTGGTTGGGGATGAACCTCTCATGGAGCGACTTCGTCACGTAGATGCGACAGTAACTTTGCGGGCGGTTATTCGATCCGATCTCCACAGCGAGTGCTCTCTTGGTTCGGTCGCTGAAGTGCATGAAATTCTGGAACTGCGTACACCGTCCGATTAGGTGGCTACTGATAGTATTGCTTGGGGGTGCATTCCTCGGGTGTCCTCAAACGTTAGTCAAACGTATCGAAGAACTCCGTCCTCCACCTGGGTACCGTCCAGTCGTTGCGGACACGACGCTCTCCATCAGCGCTGATGCTCTCATGGTGCGTGCATACGCGATGGATAGTGTTCGAATGACCCACGATACGCTCCAATCCATTCGTACAAGCACACGTGATTCATCAGATCATAGCGTGCAAGGCGGATGCCTCGTTCAGCTCCATCCACGCCAGCTTGACGATGGAAGATATCCTGACGAAATCATCTTCGATGTGATAGTTACCGATGATGCAGGTCGTTTGGTCACAGGCCTCGCACCGCCACATTACCGCGGGGCAGTGCCATGGCGTGCTGTGTGGTCGTGGCTCAGCGATTCGTGTAAGGGCACAACGTTCCGAATAGATTCCTTCACGGTTGAGGAACGACGCCAAGAGCGAAGCGAACGCTTCGCCGTTGCATTTGTGCTCGATCATTCCCCTTCGATGGGTCAAGCACGGATCATCCGTTTGCGTCAGGCGATTGCTGGTGTCCTTAATGAATTTATTCCTGGTGATGCTGTGACGATCATAAGCTTTGGTAGTAAGTCACGTGTCGAAGTGCCTATCACTGCAGATAGTGGCGCTTACAGGGCATTCAATCCGACCGGTGGAGAAGCTATCGGAGGAACAGCGATTTACGACGCTATTGTGACAGCGGTTGAGCAGCTTCGGAAAACGCCTCCTGACTATCAACGTATCATCGTACTCTTCACCGATGGTGAAGACAATAGTTCGAAGATCTCACTCCAAGCGGCAGTACGCCGTGCGCTTGAAGGCGGAGTAACGATCTACACGATCGCCTACGGCTGGATTAGCGAAGAACCACTCCGACTCATTGCGCAAGGGACTCACGGGCTGATGTATCGCATCTACTCTGTCCGGGAGTTTCCCTCCATCTTCTCACGCATCTATAGAGCCTTGCGGAATTACTATCGCATTCGGTATCGGCCGCCACAGTGCGACGGACTCCACACCGTTCGTGTTGGCGTGCAGCTCGCCAGTTGCCTGTCATCGGCAACTGTATCGTACGATCGCTCAGTACTGACAGCACTCGACACAGTTGGAACGACTGTATTCTTACCAATTGAGTTCGACTTTGACCAAGCGACGATCCGGCCAGAATCAATTCCGTTACTCGAACGTATCGCCGATGCGATGAAGGCACACCCATCCCTTGTCATTGAAGTGCGTGGGCATACCGATGATCGAGGAAGCGATAGCTACAATCAACGACTATCGCAGCGGCGAGCGGAGGCAGTTGTCGAGACGCTTGCTTCGATGGGTGTAGAGCAATCACGCCTGAGGGCGGTAGGGTTTGGCAAATCACGACCGCTCGTGCCGAACACAAGCGAGGAAAATCGAGCGCGTAATCGTCGGACGGAATTTGTGGTCATAAGAAACTAAAACAACGCACTGCTGTGATGACATCAATCATCGTCGCGTGTGATAGCAAGCTCGGCATCGGACGCGATGGAACAATTCCCTGGCGCATACCAGAAGACCTGGCACTGTTCAAGCGATTGACGTGGGGACACCATATCGTGATGGGAAGGCGTACGTACGAGTCCATCGGACGTTGTTTGCCAGGGAGGACGAGCTTAGTGGTAACGCGAAGTGATCGTACATTCTCCCAAGGGTGTGAGCGTGTCGCAAGTCTTACTGAGGCACTTGAAAGAGCACGCTCGCGTCAAGAAACGGAGTGCTTCATCATCGGAGGAGGAATGCTGTACCGCGAAGCTCTTCCACGGGTCGATCGGTTGTACGTAAGCTTCATCGAGGGAGATTACGACTGCGACGTGTATTTCCCACCACTTGACTACACCGTATGGGAGGAACGGATAGCAATGACAGTCGCGCCTGGTAGGGGGAATACTCCTGGATTTGTCTTTCGTGTATTTGACCGCCGCGGACACCCACTTCCGCTACCGACCGTGCTTACCGAATGGGTAGTCCAACGTTGATGCCTACCATGAGGTTCAGCGCTGACGCAACTTGGTTCGAATACACCAGCGCACTCCCATCGAATCCAACACTCAGATTCAATGCCTGTGTAACGGGGAAATGCAACCCAGCTGTAATTGCGGCAACAGGTCCGAGCTCGGTCAACCCAATACTTGGTTGCACAAATGGCATACCTCCGACGATACGAATGGAGGGCTCAAGGAATGAGTAGGCAAGTGCAATGGACGATAACGAAGCGGACGTGATCGTTGCGTTCGGCTGTGCGATGTTGAGCGTGTAAGATGCTCGTCGAAATTCGATTCCAAGCCGATTATTATCATCGAGCCGGTAGAACGCGACGACGCTGAAGTTCTGGAGCGAGCTTGGTGCGCTGTTGGCGAGTAATGAGCCTCGATAGGCAACCTGAGCACTCCACACTGCTGATTCAGCGATTGGCGCAGTCACCATCGGGCCATAGATCATCCCAGCGCGACTTGTCGGTATGCGACGGTGGAACGGTTCAGCTTCGAAGAGCGGATGGGTCTTGCGTGTGAACGTGAACGTGGGGACATCCTCCGATTGTGGAATCTCATCGGTCGTTCCACCTTCATTGTCCACGGTGAAATTGGAAGGTGTTCCCATAGGGGTTTGCTGGGCGGCGATCAGAGCTGGGCGTACCTTGGTCGCAAGCGATGGCAGTGTTGACTGCACGTTCAGTGGTGCTGCCTCTTTGATCGTCGAAGGCGGCTCGATCGTTCGTGACGGGATGAGTAACGCAATTGCAATGGCAATGCCACCAATTGCAGCACTGATGCTTGCGGTGGGTATAAGGCGATGCATCCACGAAGTGCTTAGGATGGTAATCCCAAGCGCTGCGTATACTGCATCCTTGACTTCGGGCGGTGCGACTGCTCGTGCACGCTCTGCATCGAATGCACGCTGCATTTGCAGTGCTTGGTGGAAACGCTGTTGCAGCTCATCGTTTTCACTTAGCGCAGTGAAGAGTTCCTGTTGCTCGTCTGGACTTGCTTCGCCGTCCAGGTAGAGAAAGATGAGCTCGGTCAGTCTATCCATGATGCTTTTGATGCTGAATGTTCATTTGGTTCGTCTCCTCGTCCGTACTCTGGCTGCTCCGATCCTGCCAATATGGTTCGAGGATGGTACGCAGGTGAGCTTTTGCACGGACGATCCAATTACGAGCTGTGCTTAAGGGAACACCGAGAACATCGGCGATTTCCTGGTAAGTGAGCCCATTGTAACATTGCAAGACGACCGCTTGGCGATAGTGCTCTGGAAGAAGCTCGAGCGCCATCGCAAGGATCTCTGCCAGCTCATTCTGTTCGATGGCAGCCTCTCCGAGCGGGTTCTCTGTCTCGACAAGGTTCTCCTCGAACTCTGTCGTCGTGATGTAGCTATCGTTGCGTTTCATGAGCAAGCAGATATTCCGTGCGATGCGTAGCAGGTACCCTCGCAAATTCGTCATGACACGCTCCGATGAAACTGACCGCCAGAACGCGATGAAAACTTCTTGACATGCATCGCGTGCAGAGGTTTGATCTCCCAAAATCCGAGCGCAGTAAATGAATACGCGCCCGCTATGACGGTGGTATAGCTCATCGAACGCATCGTTTCGCTCACGTTCGCTGCCGCTTACCAGGAGGCGGTAGAGCTCATCATCGCTGAGCGAATGGTATTTCCGTCTGTGAAAAGGCATGCGCGTCGCTCATGGTCCGTAGCACACAGGGGCAGCTTCTTGCTACAATATTACAACGGAGAGGTTCTTTGTTTCAATGCCGTTCGAGGAGTGCCCAGAAAAAGCCATCAGCAATGTGTAGCGTGGGGTCAAAACGACCGTGTGCGATGATGTGGACGTATGGTTGTGTGGCGAGCCATTCAATGTGGCGTTCGCCTTCGTCTGCAAAGACACTGCACGTACACAGGAGCGCACGTCCACCCGGAGCAAGCATCGGGAGATATCGCTCAGTGATGTCTTGTTGTTGCTGAGTGAGTCTGGCGAGGTCACCTGGTTCAAGATGCCATTTTCCATCAGGATTGCGACTCCAAACACCGGAACCACTGCATGGCAAGTCGAGCAAGAGCCGATCGGCACGCTTCGACAACCTCTTGATACTTTTGGACGATGTAATGGGACGAGGTTCAATGATGCTGATGCCAGCGCGTGCAGCGCGCCGGCGAAGCTCGGTGAGCTTCCACGCGGCAGTATCGAGCGCAATGAGGCGTCCCTTGTTCTGCATGAGTGCTGCGATGTGGAGCGTCTTGCCACCACTTCCTGCACAAGCATCGACAACACACATTCCCGGCGAGGGACCAAGAAGGTGTGCCATTGCCTGCGACGCTGCGTCTTGCAATTCGAAGAATCCAGCGTGGAAATGCTCCGTTGTGAATACGTTCGCATACGCTTCGAGTACGATCGCTTCTGGTGCAAATGGATGTGCCGATGCAGCGATGCCATCCGCCTGGAGGAGTTCCAGAAGTTCTGAGCGGCTGATTTTGAGTGTGTTCGTGCGGAGCATTGGCGTTGGAGGCTGAGCGAAGTGCTCAAGGATCGCTTCCCAACGGGTATCGCATTGGTCCGCTCCATACGTGTCGAGCCAATCCGGAAGAGAGTAGCGCACTGCACGTGTCGGAGGATTCATCCACCGTTCGTGCAACTGGTGCCGCGAGGGTATCCAGCTGCGGAGCGCTCTCGGCAGTGGGATCTCGTTCAGAACCCACCACGCCCGAATACATGCGCCAAGTTGCTGCGCATCGTACGTTTCCCGTTGACCAAGTGCCCAGATCAAGCGTCGCAGGTGCCGCACGACGCCATAGACAGTTTCTGCTACAAGCGGGCGGAGCGGGGAGCTCGGTGGGAGCGGTCGGAGGAGACGCTCGATAGCACGATCAGCATGGCGACGCTGGTGGATGATCGCTCCAATCGCGCGCGTGAGCTCCTCATAGAGGTGTGGTGTTACCATGCTCGAGCGATACCAATACCGTTGGGCACAGGGTAGAAGTACCAGCACGACGACTGTTGCTGTGTGCGAGTAATTGCCAGTCCAATCAGAGCGCCGACCGACGTTCCAAGGATGACATCGCTTACCCAGTGTTGGTCAGAGTACACCCGTGCGCCGGCGATCAGTAATGCAAGTGCAGCAGCGCTTGTACGAACCACCACCGATTCGCTCCGACCAAGAGTGACGCCGAGAATTGTTCCGCCGATCGTTGCGTGACCGGAGGGCAGCGACCACTGACCATCGTCCCACCGGAACGGGAGAAGGAATCCATCGCCACAGTTGCGCCATGGTCGTGCCCGTCCGATCGTAATCTTGAGCATCGTCGTCGCGGCACCTGCGAGTGCGAGTGCTTCGAGTAAGAGACGCCCTGTTGTTACAGTGTGCTCTGAACCCATGACTGCACCGCCTGCGAGCAGTGCAGCCGTAAGTGCGGCTCCACTCCAACCTTGGCCAAGCGTATTGCCAACGTTGGCAAGTGCATCCAGTGTTGGATGATGGCTACTCTGGACAGCGCTCCGGACCGCCAGGTCGGAACCGCTGAGCCAGACGATGATAGCCACACTACCACTGGTTGCAGCTACAGTTGGAACAGGGTCGCTGCCAAGACCGCGGGGGAGGTTTCGAACATCGTCCCACACGCGGTCGAATACCGTCGCGGTAGTGTCGAGCGCATGCGCTCGGACGAGCGTTATGAATGCAAGAAGGAGAACACGGTTCATCGGACGACACAGTAGTTTCGCAGCCGCAAAAATGCACGGACTCTATGCGCTGGACACTCCTGTTCGTTTGGTTTGGGGTCTTGCTCCCTGCACAGACGGTCATTGAATCACCCGTGAGCATCTGTGGATTCCTCGGTGGTGCGCGAGGTGCCAATGAAGTGCCTGCTCGCATGCAAGGGTGGGGTATTGCAAGTGGCATCTGTGCACTTGTCCAAGATCGTGCTGCCGGAACCTTTGGCGGTGAGCTGAACTTTTGGTATGCGCGTACGCTCTCGACTAGACCAGAAACTCGCTATGCAACTGGTGGAATATTGGTGGACGTCCGCGGACGTGCAACGATGCAATTGCCGATTGAAATGCTCTCCTCTGCATTCGCCTCAGCAGGAATTGGTGCAATCTTCCCACTCAACGAAATCATTCTCGAAAAACCACCCTCGCCAGAGTTTGAGCCGAATACTCCAGCATTGGCATTCCCTCTGGCTGTTGGCGTCAGAGCAATAGTAACCGACCGACTCTCACTCGAACTCCGTGCGACGTATGTGCTCACGACAACCGATAATCTGAACGCTCCGCACGATGGTCAGTACGATGGATTCTTCGCACTTACGCTCGGTATCGTTGTCCCCATCGGTTACTAAGCCGCGGGTGTAGTTTCGCTGCACGTCGAACCATACGGATATACTACTTGTGCGACCACCACTGTTGGACCGTGCCGAAATTGACCACTTGCTGGGTCAGCACCCACATTGGCGCTTGGAAGTAGGTCCACCACCGCCCGCAATGATTGTGCGCGAGATCATTGCGCCGAACTTTTTAGCTGCTGTTGGGCTGATCAATGCAATTGCGCTGGCAGCCGAAAAACTTGACCATCACCCAGACATCCTGCTCTATGGCTGGAACAAGCTGCGCATTAGCTCGACAACGCACGACCGTGGTGGGCTCACCGAGCTTGATTTCAAGCTTGCACGTGAGATAGATGCAATCGCGAATGCCGTTTAGACATTCCAGAATTGCCGATCGAGGCTCCGGTATTGAATCGCCTCGCTGATGTGGACTGCGCTGATCGTGGGACTATCGTCGAGGTCCGCGATTGTGCGTGCAACTTTGACAATGCGATCGTACGCGCGTGCCGAAAGTCCGAGTCGTTGCATCGCAGCATCGAGCAGGGAACGCGCGTTCGAATCGAGCTGGCAGAAACGCTCCAGTTCTTTGGGACCCATGTCGGCGTTCTTGTAGATACCATCGAGACCTGCGAAGCGCTCCGCTTGACGCTGGCGCGCTCTCTGAACGCGTTGACGAATGGTAGCCGACGGTTCGCCACGGCGGGCAGCGCCGAGCTCGCGGTGGTCCACCGGTTGCACCTCGATGTGGATGTCGATGCGGTCGAGAAGCGGCCCAGAAATTTTCGCCATGTAACGCTGAATCTGCTGTGGGGTGCAGGTACATTCGTGCTTTGGATTGCCGAAGTTGCCGCAGGGGCAAGGATTCATCGAGCAGACAAGCATGACATTGCATGGATACTCGACTGTCATCTTCGTTCGGGAGATCGTAATGCGGCGTTCCTCGAGCGGCTGGCGAAGCACTTCGAGCACGTTGCGCGCAAACTCGGGCAATTCATCGAGAAACAGGACGCCATGGTGAGCGAGCGAAATCTCTCCTGCACGGATGGTGGTCATTCCGCCGCCGACGAGCGCTGCATCACTAATCGTGTGGTGCGGCGCGCGGAACGGACGTTCGGTAACCAATGCCTGACCAGGTGGAAGCAACCCTGCGACTGAGTGTATTCGCGTGGTTTCGATTGCTTCCGCGAGTGTCATCGGTGGAAGGATGCCAGGGAGCCGTCGTGCGAGCATCGTCTTGCCTGAGCCCGGCGGACCGATCATGATGACGTTGTGCCCACCGGCGGCGGCAACTTCGAGAGCACGTTTGACTGCTTCTTGACCTTTGACGTCTGCGAAATCAGGTGCATGGTGGCTGCGGTGACGCTCGAACAGTTCGGCTGGGTCCACGATCACCGGTGGAGGACTAAGCTCACCGCGGAGGAGGGAAACTACCTCGCCAAGCGATTCTGCGGCGAATACATCGAGCGCTTGTGCTAATGCTGCTTCGTCTGCATTCTGCGCAGGGATGATCATCCGTCGAAAGCCGCACTTGCCCGCTTCGAGTGCCATCGAGAGTGCTCCATGGATCGGACGAAGACTACCGTCGAGTGCCAGTTCACCGACAACGATTGTTCCTTCAAGTGCATCGGCTGGGACGACGCCACTGGCTGACAGTATTCCGATCGCAATCGGCAGGTCAAATCCTGAACCTTCCTTGCGGATATCCGCTGGAGCAAGGTTCACCGTGATCTTCCGCTGTGGAAAGGCAAAGCCGCTGGACTTAATTGCTGCTGTTACGCGCTCACGCGATTCACGCACGGCAGAATCTGGTAGTCCCACGACGACAAACCCCGGCAGTTGCTGCTCAAGGTGCGTTTCGACCTCGACGATGAACGCTGAGATCCCCACAACCGACACTGAGGAAAGACGTGCGTACATGATACCACGATACCAATTGTTTCCAATCGCTTTAAAAATTACAACCCACACCTCACACCCGATTGTTTGTAACAAAGTGCATAGTAATTTATCATCGGCCATTGAGGCACAGATCCTGTGATACCGTTCAGACGCAGAGCATGAATGCACTGAGAAGTTTTGTGTTGCTTGGAATCGCGACGATGTTGCTTGTGAGCGGACATCTCGCTGCGCAGACAATGCCGAGTGAAGGAATGGGGAAGGAAGATCCCTTTGCGCGTGAATTCGAGTTCTGGAAACAGCGTGCCTTCCCGTATGATCGCATACCAGAAGGCGCATATGAACGTGCAATTGTCCATACCGAACGTCTTGCACAGCGAAAAGGCGCTGCGGCTCTCCTGGCTGCTCAGCCACAATGGAAGCTCATTGGGCCGGACAACGTTGGCGGTCGAACACGGACGGTCGTCCACCATCCATCGCGCACAGGAGTCGTGTACGTCGGAGCTGCAGGAGGTGGTATCTGGCGAACGACGAACGCTGGGCAGACGTGGGAGCCACTGTTCGACAACGGAGTTTCGCTCAGCATGGGTGCACTGGCAATCGATCCCAACAATCCCGATGTACTCTACGCCGGCACTGGAGAGATCACACCTGCATCGAACATGCAGGATGCTTGGGGGACAGGGATGTACAAATCCACCGATGGTGGGCGCACCTGGCGTCGGATCGGGCTTTCGACTGTCGGTGCATTCTCGAAAGTGTACGTCCATCCGATGAATTCGAACCTCATCTATGCGGGCGGAGCGCGGAGTGCAACTGGGCTCTACAAATCAACGGATGCTGGCAACACGTGGCAACGGATGAATCGCTTTGCAATCAGTGACATCACGATTGACCCTCGTGATGAGAACAAACTCTGGATCGGGGTGTGGGGCAATGGCGTCTGGCGATCCAGTGATGGTGGGGCAACGTTTGTCCGAACCTCCACCGGGATGCCATCGGCTAACCAAATCGGGCGAGTCTCGGTTCAATGCGCGCCCTTGAACACTTCGATCCTCTATGCACTCATCGAAGGACCAGATCCCACCGGGCAAGTGACGAGCAACACCATTGGTGCTATCTACAAATCCACGGACGGTGGGGACAACTGGCAGCGCGTCTATCAAGGCGACAACAGCTTTTTCAACAGTCAGGGTGCCTACGACAACTTCATCATGGTGCATCCGACGAACCCGAATGTTGCGTTCGCAGGAGGTATTGACCTCTGGCGTACGACGAACGGTGGGGCAAGCTGGACAAACGTCACACAAGGGTATGGCGGTGGGAACGTCCACGTTGATCAACACGCCGGTGCGTTCAATCCGCTCAACCCGAACGAGATCTACCTTGCGAACGACGGAGGTATGTATCGCACGACATCGGGTGGAGGATTCGGTCAGTGGCAATCGATCAACAACGGGTACGCAGTCACACAGTTCTATGCGATGGACATTGACCGAAGCGCTGAGAACAAGACGTACGGAGGAACCCAAGACAACGGAACACTCGGGAGTGTGCAACAACAGCTCTCGTGGCAATCCATCTGGGGTGGGGATGGTTTTTACACCGTTGTCAATATCCTCAACCCAGCGATTATCTATGGCGAAGTGTACTACGGTGACATGTGGTGGCGTAACCTTTCGACGGGGCAAACTGGTTCGTTCACAGCAGGGATCGATCAGAACGACAGAGGCGCGTGGGCGTCACCGTTAGTCCTCGAGCGCACAACGGGTTCGCTCTACCACGGTCGCAGCAAACTCTACCGCAACTACGTCGGGGGATCTCGCTGGGAAGCTGGCTCCCCAGATGTCTTTGACCCACAGGCGAAAATCAGCGCCATTGGGCCATCGCCCGTTGATGAGACGCTCATTTATGTCGGGTTGGAAAATGGTCGCGTTTTTCGCACCGATAACGGAGGCATTGATTGGACGGAAGTCACGCTTAACGGTCTGCCACTCCGCTTCGTACGCGACATCATCTGCTCGCCATCCGATCCGAACACAGCATGGATTTGCTACTCGGGCTATGGCACAGGACACGTGTTCAAAACTTCCGATCGCGGTCGGAGCTGGTACGACATCAGTACGACGCTCCCCGACGTGCCTGTCAATGCAATTGACGTGCACCCATCAAACGAGGACGTCATAGTTGCCGGCACCGATGCTGGTGTCTTCATCACGTTCAACGGCGGTCAATCCTGGACACCACTCGGGCGTGGCTTACCGCGAGCTCCGGTGCTCGATGTACAGATCTACCCAGAACGGAACGTCGTCCGTGTTGCGACGCACGGCCGTTCGATGTGGGAATGCTCGATTCCTGCCGAACGGATCACCGAGCCGGAGATTACATCACCGTTAGGTGGTGAAGTCGTCACTGCAACAAGTGCGATGGTCTTTTCGTGGCACGGATTCCAGGAGCCAGTCAAATTGGAAATCACCTACACCGACGGGCAGTATTGGACGACGCTTGCAGAAGGCGCCGTTGGTGGTGCATTCCGATGGGTTGTCGAAAATCGCCCATCCGAGCGTGTACGAATTCGCGTCACAGAGCTTGGCAATCCGCTTGTGTCGGTGGTCTCAAACCCATTTACGATCCTTGAGTTCAAACGCGGCTCTGTACAGAACACCGTCTCCATTCCTCATGTTGCCTACGGTCTTGCCTATGACGGCAGGGACGGACTTTGGACGACAAGTTTCTATACGCCGTACCTCTACAAGCTCGATGCAACGACGCTTCAGATTCGTAAGACGATCAAGCTCCCTGCACCAGACACGGTCAATTGCACCGATTTGACGATTGATCGTCAGAGTGGGATCCTCTATGTGCACCGCCTATTGAATACATCGAACGGGGCGGGTGCTCGCATCCTCGTACTCGATACCAATGGTACTCTCCTGCGTCGAGTGGCAAGTCCGGCGACATCCTACGGCATTGGTATCGAAGTTGTCGGCGATAAACTCGTGCTCAACGAGCGTGATGGTGCACAACGCATCCTGATTTGCAATCTCCAGACGTTTCAGGTAGAACGAACGCTCGATAATCCGTTCCGTGAATTCTACGGTCCACGCTGCTTGGCGTACGATGGCACGCAGTATCTCTACCAAGTTGGAACCCAGTTCACAGCAGGCGGTGGTGGTTTGCAAGCAGCGTTCCTTGAACGTCTCGATGCTCAAGACCCCAGCCGCGAACTCGATCGGATGGAACTTGTGAACGCAAGCGGTGCGACGATCAACGCACGTGGCGTCGAGTTTGATCCACGGGATGGGAATTTCTGGATCACCGACTTAGCAGGGAACATCTACAAAATCGCAAGTTTCGATACACCCTCGAACCCCTTGAGTTCTCTCTCAACCAACGCAGACGGTCAGGCAACTGTGCTCGTTGCACCGAATCCAGTGCGTGAGTGGGCCACGTTTCGCGTCCTGCTGCGCGAGCACGCTCAGCGCGTGGTGGAACTTTCACTGCTCGATGTGCTCGGACGTCGCATTGCCACGCTTACAGACAACTCTGGCGAGAGCGACCGCACACTTGCGCTCGACTGCGCTCCATTGCCAAGTGGGAGCTACACAGTCATGCTTCGGTGTGATGGAGTTCTCTGCGCCATCGAACGCATGGTTGTTTTTCGATAGAACTGAAACAAACTCGTTCGCTTTGAAATTCTATCATCGAGTTGGAAAAAAAACTTTATTCTTACGAACCACTTTCGTATGTTAGCACTGCCGCAGAAGCGGCAGCGGTAATGCACTGCAGGGTATGGTGGAGGAAGCATCTCGCCGTATCCTGAGTGTGGAAGTTGATCTACTCTCGAAAACAATTGTTTCCGTTTTGTTCCAGAACATCATTTTGGAGGTTACGATGAAACGTGTTGTGCTCGCATTGGCAACTGCTCTCGTTCTGAGCAGTGGTGTTCTCCAAGTCCACGCCCAAGTTGAAGTGGTGATTGGAACGTGGAACGTGTCTTCGTCCTATTATCCGTACATGCCGTACTATTCGAGCAACCGGTACCAGTACATACTGCTCGCCTCTGAGATTCAGCAAGCGGGAGGATTCGGTGGACTCATCATGAAGATGGCGTTGCAGACCTCCAACTGGTGGAACGGGACCACTGCTCGTGCAACTGAAAACTTCACGATTCGAATGCAGAATACAAACCTAACGAACCTTAGCGGAGGGTGGGTGAACACTGGCTGGACAACCGTCTATGGACCAGCAACCTTCCAAGTGACGGTCAATACCGCAGCAGGTTCTTGGGTAGAGTTCCCTGATTTTACATCTCCATTTGTGTGGGACGGAACCTCCAACCTCCTCATTGATATCTGCCATCAAAACGCTGATCAAAATTCGTGGGGGGGTGCGTATCCTAACTTTCGTGGCTTCTCAACCTCTGGGACAAACCGTGCACGCTGGGATTACGATTGGTTTGGTAATGCTGGATGCACCAACGGCAGTATCTGTGGTGGAACATGCGGGTACTCGCAAACCTTTGGTTGGTGGTACACATCCTATTGCCCAGTAACCAAGCTTTGGATTGCAGCGGGAGTTGAGAGTTCATTCCCTGATGCTGTCGATCCGCGACGGATCTTGGTGACAACGAGTAACTACGATGGGTCGAGCAGTCAATTCCCGAAGCCATCTATTACCTTCCGCCGAATGGGCACGAATGCCTCCCAATTCACATACAAAATCCGTGGACCACTGCCATCCCAGACGGTCGTTTATCAAGGCTTAGCGAGCGCCAATCTCAACGACACGCTCATCGTGGTCAATACAGGAAGTGACGTTGTGACCAAAACGATTGATTTCTCGACAGGGCCTCTCGGCGCTCCGACAGGGCAAACATTCGGGAATGGAACGCTCTACACGACTCAAGCAAGTGGTGGAGAATACCAACTGGAGGTGCACTATCGAGTGCCGGCGGTTGGATTCAACCAGACGTGGGTGAAACGGTTCATCATTGCGTTCAATAATGACATCGCACTCCGTCAAATTATAGCACCACGACTGAGTCCATACAAATACTTGCGTGGGGTGAATATACCTGTCGCTGTGCAGGTGCAGAACGTCGGTTTGAACAACGCGACGAACTTCCGTGTGATCGCACAAGTGAAGTATCAGGGGCAAATCGTGAAAGGTCCTGACACGATTGTGTACAACCAAACGCCTGGCTTGGCGACAGGTCAAACGTACACGGCGAATTTCCCCCCCTTCAACACACTTCAAGTTGGGACGTACACCCTCGAAGCCAAGGTTGAACTGCTCAATGCAAGTGATCAGAATACGAACAATGACGTAACCGCGTATGTCCTTCCCCCTGGGCTAACTGCATGGACATTCGATGTGCAGTACGATACCGAACTCGAAACGAATGCGATATTGCAACCGACCTCGAGCAGCAACGATGTCGTAGTGAATCGTCCCTATAATGTCGGTGCCCGCTTCCGCAACAACGGTGCTGCCGACCAATCGGACGTTCCCACTACGGTGACGATCGAGCGCTGGAATGGCTCCAGTTGGGACTTGGTATTCCAGACAAGCAAAATCTTGCCCGACATTCCTGCGACTCCGCCCGCAACTGCAACGCTACTCTATGATGCGTGGACGCCGCAGCAGACGGGCTTGCACCGTGTGTGTGTGACGATCAGTGCACCGGGCGATCCGGTGACGACGAACAATACGCTCTGCGAGACGTTCACGGTGAACGATGGGCTTTCGGGCACGTACACGATTGGGACAGCAAACAGTGGAAGTCCGCGGAACTTCCCGACGATACAAGATGCGGTGGATGCATTGTATCGGATGGGGGTGGCTGGTCCGGTGACGTTTGAGTTGACGGATGCGTCGTACGTGGTTGGGAGCCTGAGTGGACCGCCGGCGCCGGCGTTGGATTTGAGTTCGAAGATTTTGGGTGTGAGTGCGATGAACACGGTGACGTTCAAGCCGTCGTTGATGCGGAGTTTGACGCGTGGAGCGGTGTCGATCCGTTTGCAGAGCACCAATGGCATCGGCATCTACATCGCGCAGGAACTCAATCCATCGAACCCAAATGCGGTGCTCAACCAGCAGCGTGGTTTCCCGCAACTGTACGCCAATCCCACGCCGTACATTCGGTTTGACGGGGGTGATCAGAAGTCGTTGCGGTTTTTGTTAGACGTAGGGAGTGCGACGCCGCAGCAGATGCCGCACCGAGCGGTGTTTTACTTAGGGACGGGAGCGTCGAACATTGTGGTGCGGAACTGTTTGCTGGAGAACTGGCCGCAGTCGTCGGCGTCGTACGCCAGTGATTTGCCGGTGGTGCGGTACATAGCGCCGAACTTTACGTTTGAGTCGGATGTGCGGCAGTTGCAGACGGGGCCGTCGAGTTATTCGGCGGGAGTTGTGCTGCGGTCGGTGGTGCCGTCGCAGGGCGGGGTGAACGCGTTTGGGTTGGACACGCTGACCAACGACAACAACGTGATCGAGGGGTGTGAGATCAGTGGTTTTGGGTATGGGGTAGTGGCGTTGGGCGTAGGTCCGTTGTTCTACAATGACATATCGTCGAGTCAGCCGAACCCGCGGTATCAGCGGTACTACAGCAAGGGGAACGTGATTCGGCGGAACGTGATCATGAGCGTAGGACGAGCGGGTGTGTACTGTGGGTACACGGAGGGGACGGTGATCGAGGGCAACCGAGTGCTCAACGTTGGAGTAGGCTCGACGGGAGTAGGAGGCCGAGATGCGGCCGGTGTGATGGTAGGGGGGAAGGCCCGACCGGGCGAGCAGGTGTACAACAACATTGGTGTGGTGATCCAGAACAACGAGGTATCGCACATTAGTTCGGATGTACAGTCGTGGGGGATATTGGTGGAGCAGACGCAGAACACGTTTGTGAACCCAGCAGGGGGGACGGTGACGTTTCCGGACGCATCGGAGCGGACGGTGGTGCGTGGGAACATTGTGTGGTCGGTAACGCGGACGTCGGCAGCGGCGACGGCGGCGGGGATTCATCTGTGGACGCGGCGGTCGCCGAATGTGAGTGGGGTGATGCAGATGGTGACGCCGGCGGTGGCGAACTATCTGACACGGGGGGACCGTGTGTTGAACAACACGGTGATCATGAGTGGGGATAACGTCAGTGGCGGTGGGAGCATCGTTGGGATAGGGGTGCAGAACAGTCAGGCGCCGGAGGTGATCAACAACGCGATAGCGGTGACAGCGAGTGCGACGAGTGTGGACCGTCCGAGTGGTCATACGCTTGCGTGTTTGCTCTACCAGGGCATCAAGCCGACGGGAACGGCGGGGTTGAAGTCGAACACGAACGCGTACTGGTACCCGAACGGGGCGGTGATGGGTCGGTTCATCGAGGAGTTGCGAGATCCGTCGACGGGGGCGTTGGTGACGATTGACGTTGGCAATGAGTTAGACTATCGGACGTTGAGTCAGTGGAAGGCGTGGATGGGTCAGGATTTGAGCAGTGTGGTTGGGAACTTTACGAGCGACTACGTGCAGCGGAACACGACGCCGCCGACGCTGCGAGTGCGGACGAATCCGTTGCCGACGGGTTCGATTTTGGATCGTCGAGGGGAGCGTCTTGGCAGTGGGGAGGTGGACCTTGATGGTGATGGACGTGGGGTCAACGGAGCCAAGTACAGCATAGGAGCTGACGAGTTTCAAGGGAACTTGTACGTGAACGACTTGGAGGTGTTGGAGATATTAAGTCCGTCGGTGTATCGGTCGTCGGTAGGGATGTTCAGCGACGCTGAGTACGTGATGACTCGAGCGCCGGTGAACGTGGTGGTGCGGCTGCGGAACAACGGGTCGGCGACGCAGAGTGGGGTGCAGGTTCAGGGGGTGGTGGAGATGGAGCAAGCGCCGAACGTGTGGGTTCCGGTGGCGAGCATGAGTAAGGCGGTGCAGAACCTTCCGCCGGGCGGCCAGGTGGACATAACGTATGACTTCAACCTGAGTCCGCAGACGTACGCGGACATGGGGCAAGGAGCGCCGGCGCCGTACGGGGCGATGAGTCGGAACGTGACGCCGCGGTATCGGGTACGGTTCAGTGCGCCGATAGATGAGAACGTAGGGAACAACGTGGTGCAGAAGGAGTATCGGTTTTACCTGATGCGGTCGAGCAAGCGGATGCTGATCAGCACTGCGACGGCGACGGCGGATGCCGATAATCCGATGACGAGCGTCAATGACCGTGTTGGTCGGTTGAACTATGATTCGTTGGCGGCGGGCTTTGGGCGGTTGAACCTGCCGGTGGGGACGGTGGATGTGTTTGATCGGAGCGGTTGGGAGCCGCGCGCGGTCAACTACACGATGTACAAGCAGGTGTGGTGGGTAGAGGACCAGACGAAGCTGACGCGGCAGGAGCAGGAGGATTTGCGAGCGTTTGTGGTGGCGGGAGTAGCGACGGACAAGCGGAACCTTGTGGTGTCGAGCCAGGAGATTGTCAAGAGTGGGGTGTACGGGACAGGGGATGTGTTGTACGACAACTTTGTCAAGTACGTGTTGCGGATGGATCGGTCACCGCAGGCGTGGACGCCACGGAGCGGTGGGTACCACAACTATGAGGTGGAGGGCGTAATACTCAACCAGGGGGTACGGGAGCGAGTGCTTCGGACGCAGCATGTGTTGGATGGGGTTGACCCGCGACCTTCGTTGGTACGGGTGTACAGCGATGCGCAGACGGTAGGGAGTGCGTCGGTGGCGTACCGGTACGTGACGGTGGATGCGGGGTTGACCGACAACGTGATGGGCGTGGCGACGTCGCGGCTTGGAGCGAACGTGGTGGCGTTGGGCGTTGACTGGCGGCACTACGGGCAGCTTTCGGTGAACGGAGGTATGGAACGGGTGATACGGTCGGTGACGGAGTATTTGGAGCGGAACGGGGATGTGGTGTTGGGAGCAGGATTTGGGAACGTTGGGGTGGTACGGTACGGTGATGGGACGCGGGCACGCGTGTGGTGGGAGACGGTATCGGAGCGAGGGGTGACGCACTTTGTGGTGGAGCGTCGAGTAGTAGGAGAGGAGGGGTACGGCGTGGTAGCGCCGGCGGTGGTGGCGCAAGGTGAGAGCGTGGAGCGTCGGGAGTATGGGTATGAGGATCGTGTCGAGCGTGCGGTGAGCTACGAGTACCGTGTTGGAATGGTCAGGGGTGATGGGAGTGTGACGTGGAGCCGACCGGTGGTGTTGAGAGGGGAGGAGGAGGGCTTCAGTGTGACGGTGCGACCGCAGCCGGCGGAAGCGGAGGCGGTAGTGGAGATACGAGGAGGAGGGCAGTACGAGGTGGAGGTAGTGGACGTGGTAGGACGGACAGTAGAGGTGGGTGTGAAGGCGATGCCAGGCGGGTACTGGTTGGATGTGAGCCGGTTGCCGGCGGGGGTGTACACGGTAGTAGTGCGGCAAGGGGAGATGGTGGTGCGACAGCCGCTGGCAGTGGTACGGTAAGCGCACTGTCGGGTTGACGAAGACGGCGAGGGCACTGCTTACCTGCGGTGCCCTCGCTGCGTTGAAGGAGCGCTCTATGCCGAGTGTTCAAGAAACGTGCGGAGCGACTGGAGGTCTTCAGGCAGCGGCGAAGTGAATTCCATGTAGGTGCCCGTTCGAGGATGGTAAAAGCCAAGCACCGATGCGTGGAGCGCCTGCCGCTTGAGAATCTGCAGACATGCGCTCGCCCTCGCACGTACCGATGAGCTCATTAGTCCTGCGATCGAAGGAATCCCTACCCCGCCATACGCACTATCACCAATGAGCGGATGGCGGATGTGTGCCATGTGGACACGAATTTGATGGGTACGTCCTGTGTGGAGCTTTAGTTCTACCAACGTTGCGAATGAATAACGTTCCAGCACACGATAGGTCGTTACCGCCTGCTTCCCATCACGATCACGCACTGCGAAGAGCTTTCGATTTCGCGGCGAACGTCCGATCGGCGCATCAATGATGCCGCTATCGGTACGAACGATTCCCCAGACAAACCCGTGGTAGAGACGGTGGACGCGACGCTGTGCGAACTGGCGTGAGAGGACCTCGCTTGCGTGCTCATGCTTGGCGACAACGAGAACACCCGAGGTGTCTTTGTCTAAACGGTGGACAATTCCAGGGCGAACCAGTGACGAGGCAAGGACGATGCTTTCTGTTTCCTCATCGAAGTCGTCTCCATCGGCTATCGTGATACGCTCTCGCACGCCAAGATGGAAGAGCACTGCGTTGACCAGCGTGCCTGTGCGATTGCCGTGTGCCGGATGAACAACCATTCCAGCGGATTTGTTGACGACCAGCACGTCGCTGTCTTCGTAGAGAATCTCGAGTGGAATAGGCTCAGGAATAAGTTCAATTGGCGGTCGCCGAAGGATTCGGCACCGGATTCGATCGCCGGGCTGTACCTTCGCGCTGGCTTTGGCTGTGCGTCCTTCGATCGTTACCATGCCTGCTGCGATCGCTTCCTGGATGCGTGTGCGGGTCGCATGGCGGATCGCGTTGGCTAAGTACACGTCCAACCGCACTGCCTTCTGTCCAGGCGGAACCACCAGTTCGATGCATTGCTCTTCGAGTGGGGGATAGTTCGGATCGCTCATCGCGCACTCAGTGTCCATGCCAGAGGCAAATTTATCAGTGCTCACACTACGGGACGAATTGAAGCCCACGGTGGTAGCGACAAAATTTTTTGTCGCTGTCACAACCACCCCGGTTTGTTGAATTACACACTCGAGAGGGGCAAACGATAATGTGCGTAGTGATCGCGACGCTCTGATTTGCGTAAGTGGAAACCGTCGCTACACTACTGCAACGTTGGCTTCGTCACCGCACGAGGTTTGTCTTCCATAGGCTCCTACCGTCCATGATTCAGAGTGAGGAACTTCGCCGCATTGCGTCGCTGGCAAAGCTCTCGTTTCGCGATGACGAGCTCGAGCGGTTCCGCGCCGAGTTCGAACGCATCGTGGAGTACGTCAGTGTGCTCGACCAACTTGAGGTGCTCGAATCGCTCGAGCCGCTAGACTCGGTTGTAAGCCACACGAACGCGTTCGCAGAGGATGTACCACACCAATCCTTGACGACCGCAGAAGCATTATCAAACGCGCCGCGCCACAACGAGTGCTTTTTCAAAGTGCCGAAAGTCATCGCAACGGAATGAAACGCCGACCAGCCCGCCCTCGAGTGACCAGTCGTACGCTCGGCAGCGTGGCGGTCGTTGTGGGGATATCGCTTGCACTCACCGTCTCGAGCTGCCGCTTGTACCGCGACCCAGAAGCGCAGCTCGCAATTGCGCGTTTCGATACAAGCACGTCTCGAGCGACCACCGTCACATTTCGCGGCACGCGGCCAATTGCTTCCGTCCGTGATGTGACCACACTCCGCGTAGATATCTGGAAAGTCGAATCGGAAGATTACCCGCGCGAAATCCGCTTGATGGCACGTGTGTTCGATTCGAGTGGTGCCTTCATCACGCACATGGCACCGCCTGTTGCGCCAACGCAAGAGCGATGGGTTCGACTGACAGAAACGCTCGGGCGCCGCACGGTGCCCATCGGTGAGTTTACCGTCCGTGAATTTGGCGAAGGTGATAGTGCACTCGGCTACACGATCGTGCTTGCACTCGATTACAGCGGTTCGATGCGCGGCGTGCTCGATGCGATGGATGATGGCGCACGCACGTTCATCGGGATGAAGTATCCCTCCGACGAGTTAGCGGTGGCGACCTTCAACACATCGCTCGATCTCAAGGTGCCATTCGAACGCGATCGCAATCGGTTGCTCGACATATATGAGCGCCAGCGCCGTCGCAACTTCGGTGGATACTCCTCCGTGTACGATGGTCTCATCGCTGCAGTGAAACTCTTCGACACCGTCGTCACGACAGAACGACCGCGTGTGCTCGTCTGTTTCACCGACGGCGACGAGAACGCATCGCGAGACGATGCCCGCACGCTCTTCGAACAAGCGACCAAACGCAACGTCCGCATCTTCTCAATTGGCTTTGGATACGTGCGCGATGAACTGCTCGAGTACGTCGCGGCGCAAACCGGTGGGCGGTACTACCGCGTGACCTCGCGAAAGGAGTTGCTCGAAGTCTTTGCCGAAATCTATCGCTCGCTGCGCTACTACTACCTTGTGCGATACCGTCCACCGACGTTCGCTGGATTGCACATCGTGGATCTTTACTTCCAGCCTCGAGATGGCGATACAACGTTTGCCGCGCGCTCAAGCTACGACAAAAGCGACATCAACCCATGGGCGCAGCTCAACGATGCATTCAACAAGATGATTACGTTCAACTACAACAAAGCCACGCTGAGACCAGAGGCGCTCCCGATCATCGAGGAAATCGCCGATCAGCTCGAGCGCTATGAGCGAGTTTGGCTCGAGGTCCGCGGCCATACCGACGACATCGGCGGCATTGCGTTCAACCAGCGTCTGTCGGAAGAGCGCGCCAAGGCGGTCGTCCGAGCACTCATTGAGCGAGGCATTGATTCGATCCGCCTTCGTCCGCGAGGGATGGGAATGCTCTACCCGCTCGTGCCAAATACAAGCGAAGAAAATCGCGCAAAGAATCGCCGTACGGAGTTTGTCATCATCCGTCGCTAACGCTCACCGTGGTGATAGGGCTCACCGCGGAGGATGCTCAGTGCGCGGTAGAGCTGTTCGCAGAGCACGATCCGAGCAATCTCGTGTGGCAAGGTCAGCAATCCGAGCGAAACGATAGCATCGGCACGCGATCGCACGTCACTTGTGACTCCCCAGGGACCACCGACGACGAACACCACCCGACGCGCAGGGCTCATGAGGAGGCGATCGAGCAGGTGCGCGAACGATTCGGATGTCATCGCGGTGCCTTGCTCGTCGAGTAGCACGACGGTGTCGTCGGTTCGGATGCGCTCGAGAAGTTGTGCGGACTGCTCCGCTGCTTGTGCTTGCGCAGACCGCCCGCGACACGGCGGGCACTCTTCGATCTGGACGTGGACGCCGTAGCGGTCGAGCCGGTCGAGATACTCGCTCGTGAGCGCGATCACGGGCTCCCGACGAGTCCGCTCGGCACAGAGAATGGTGATGCGTGTCGCCATTGCATTTGGAAATGTGGGTGTGCGTGTCGTAGTTTGGCGTCGGAAATTACTGCGTGCAGCCGCAAGCGTAAGACGTGCGCCGACGCCAGTGCATCTTCGGAGCGCACCACGTGAAAACGAGAACCGACGATCATCCCTGAAGACGACACACAAACCAGTACTTGTCACACACTCATCCATCCACACCATGGCGAAAAATGGGAACGATGCTCCAGTTGCATCGCCATTGCCTGCAGTGCTCGATGTCAGCGAGCTCAAATCGAAAAAGATTGCTGAGCTGACCAAGATTGCGAAAGCACTCGGCATTACGGACTATTCTGACCTGCGGAAGCAGGACCTTATCTTCCGCATCCTCGAGGCGCAATCAGCGCTCCAGATGCGCGAACGCCACTCCGAGGGAGTGACAATTAGCACCGGTGTGCTCGAAGTGCTGCCGGAAGGCTACGGATTCCTGCGCTCGGCCGATTACAACTACCTGCCCTCGCCCGATGACATCTACGTGTCGCCCTCGCAGATCAAGCGCTTCGGCTTGCGCACGGGCGATACCATCAGAGGGCACGTGCGACCACCGAAGGAAGGCGAGCGTTTCTTCGCGCTGCTCAAGGTCGAGACGGTCAACTACGTCGAGCCAGAGCTGATGAAAGATCGCACGCTCTTCGATAACCTGACCCCAACCTATCCCACCAAGCAACTCAAGCTCGAGACCATCCCGAGTGAATTCTCGATGCGCATCATTGACATGTTCGCACCGATCGGGAAGGGTCAACGCGGTCTCATCGTATCGCCCCCAAAGAGCGGCAAAACAATCCTGTTGCAGAAAATCGCCAACAGCATTTCGCGGAACCATCCCGAGGTGCGGCTCATCGTGCTGCTCATCGACGAGCGACCCGAAGAAGTCACCGATATGCAGCGCTCCGTCCAGGCGGAAGTCATCAGCTCCACGTTCGACGAGCCACCCGATCGGCACGTCCAAGTCGCCGAAATGGTGCTCGAAAAAGCAAAGCGTCTCGTCGAAGCACGGCAAGACGTCGTCATCCTGCTCGATTCCATCACACGGCTGGCACGAGCACACAACACTGTCATCCCTCACTCGGGGAAGATTCTCTCCGGTGGTGTTGATGCGAACGCACTTCACAAGCCCAAGCGCTTTTTCGGCGCCGCACGAAACATCGAAGAAGGCGGCTCGCTCACGATCATCGCAACAGCGCTCATCGAAACCGGCAGCCGAATGGACGAAGTGATCTTCGAAGAGTTCAAGGGAACGGGCAACATGGAACTGGTGCTCGACCGGAAGCTCGCCGAAAAACGCATCTTCCCCGCAATTGACCTCAACCGCTCCGGTACGCGGAAGGAAGAACTGCTGCTCGTGCCCGAAGACCTAAGCCGCATCTGGGTCCTGCGCAAATTCTTGAGCGACCTCAACCCTGCCGAAGCGATGGAAACGCTGCTCGAACGGCTCGCAAAAACCCGCTCGAACAAAGAGTTCCTCACGACGCTCAACTCGTAGCACGCACTGTCGGCAGCTCGTATCGGTGCAGCGCGTTTTGGGAAGCGGTGTGCAAGCTCGTGGCTTATGGCACAACGACCGCAGAGCGAATCTCCCTATTCGCACCGCACCAAAGGCGGAGAGCATAGACCCCTGTCGGTAGCGGTATGGACACGTCCTGCTCGATACGCTGCTCGGCAATCTGCGCTCCGGTGAGCGTGTACATGGCAAGCTGTGCCGATGCACACCCAGCGGGGAGCTCGACGCGTACTGTCGAGCCAGAGACGGCGATGGGCGCGCATTCGAACGAACGCTCCTGGCCGACGTGCAGGATTCCCAACCCACCGATGCGGAATAGGAAACCATCGAAGTCGCCCGCGTTCTGACCCTCGAGGTTCGAGATTGTGGCACTGCTCGTCGAACCTGCGATGGCAAGTGTGCTATCAGCAAGCCAGGCGATCCCGCAGGGGAAGTCGCTTCCAGAGCCACCATAGAGGAGTGACGCAATGCGCCGTGTGCCATCGGGTGAGAACATGCCGACCATCACATCCTCGGCACCGACGAGCGCATCGTTCTCGCTCTCCTTGAGCGGTAGATCGCTCGAGGTCGTCCAGCCGGTCACGTACACGTACCCGTTGGCGTCCATCTGAGCGCCGGTGCAGCGGTCCGCTCCACTTCCGCCGTAGTACGAACCCCACAGGCGCGTTCCGTCCGGACGAATCACCGCGACGAAACCATCCCATGCACCCCCGGCAAATTGATTCTGCGCTGCCTCCGCATCGGCAAAGTAGCTCGCAGCAGAGTTGGTGCCGTTGGTAAAGCCTGTCACAAGGATTAATCCGCTTGCAGTGACGCTCAGGCTTGTGATCGTGTCGGTACCGTCGGAGCCGTAGTAGCGACCCCACAGGCGCTGGCCGTTGGCATCGAGCCGCGCAAGGAAGCCGTCAGGTGGAGTCAACCGCTGGGAGCCTTCACCAATGTTCGCAGCGATGGCCTGCCCTGTGTTCGGACTGGTCGTCACACCAGCGATTGTGATGCTCCCGTCAGCAAGCGTACCGACACCCCAGATGCCGTCGAAGCCACGTCCACCGTAGTAAGTGCTCCAAATACGGCGAGTAAGCGATGCGTCGAGCGTGATGACGTAGCCATCTTCGAGCCCACCGAATTGCTGCTGGTGTGCCGTTGCTGGAAGCGTCGCTGATGCAGTCGTCCCGCCGGCGATAATGCGTCCACCAGAGTCGAATGCAACAGCCCGAAGCTCATCGCTCGCATCACCGCCAACGTAGGTTGCTGCACGTCGTGAGCCGCTCGAAGGATCGAGTGTGACGATGAACCCATCGGCATCGCCCCCACCGTAGCTTGGTCCAATCACGCCTGCCGTCGTCGGGAAGTTCGCTGACCGCGTTCGTCCCACCACTGCGATGCGATCTGGCGATACGGCAAGCCCGAATGCGACGTCCTCGCTTGTGCCACCGATGAGCGTTGCCCACTGGAGCTGGCCATTTGCGGACACCTTGAGACAGACGGCGTCGCCGCCACCAGCGTTCGATGAGCCGAACAGGCTCCCGCTCGCAGTCCACCCCGCAAGGTAAACACTCTCACCGTGGGTCTGAACCTGTGTGAGGGAATCTCTGCCACTCGACCCCAACAGTCTCCCCCCGTGCAACCACGTGCCAGTGGATGCACTCTGGTGCATACGCAGTAGCTGGGCGCTGCCGTCGGCTCGCTCGACCAAGAGACCCTGCGGAGTCCATTGAACAGCAGCTCGAATGGTGCCAGCCGGAGTTCGCCACACAAGACGGCGCCACAGCCGCAGTCCCTCGAACACTTCCGCTGCGTGATACACGTTGAGGAAGGCTGGTAGTTGTTCCTCCGGCTCGACATGGGTACCGCCAACCGCGATGCGTCGGAGCGTTCCATCGCCCGAGTACAGCAATTCAGAGTCGGTAGCGATGACATCACCGCCGATGGAAACAAACCGCCATGTGGCATCCACCTGCCCTCGGTTTTCGATGAACCACTGGGCAAGTGTGGAATCTGTCATGTCAAAAAAGGTTGACACTGTCAGCAAAATGCAACAGATGCCAAGTAATCGGGAAAATTTCATGGAAGCCGGGGAAAGTGGATTCGTGCAGCGCAAAAATAGCGAGCCAAACAGATGAGCATTGACGTCCTCTGCATGTATCGTCAAGGCCTGCAAGCCAATAGCCTCATCAGTGCGACGGCGCATGGTGTATCTTCATAACGAGCAATCCCATTGAGGCAGACTCGGCATACGGTGTACGCTTTTTTCACCACGACAGTTGCAGGGCGCGGGCTCGTGTCGTATTTTTGCCGAGCAATCGGTGGGAAGAGCTTGCAGTAGTTGTCCAATCACCTTTTCTACCAGGCCATGGTAGAACGCTCGGTGTAGCGGCTGGTGGCCGCTCAACCGATTGTGAAACGAAGTGCCAACGTTCTTTCGGCAGCAATCGTGGAGGTACCAGCATCCCGACATGCCGTTGCATTCCAGAGGACTGCACAACTTACAATCCGCTCTCACCACACACGTGGTTCGGTTGCTGCTTATGGGAACCAAAAGGACACTATCACAGTCAAAGGGCACCTGTACCGTTCGCACCATGCCCGCGAACGATTCCGATGTTCCACTTATCGAAACGCACGATGACCGATAGTACCGCTTCGATTTCGGTTAACCACCACAATTCATTGCAGTTGGTACACTCTTTGCATGGGAAGCTCTCCATCGCTATGACTATCGAACATTCATCTGTGAACGTATCAACACATTGTTCCACAATTTCCCTTGGAGGTTGTATGAACGGCTTGGTCCGTTTCTCTGCACGTGCGATCGCAGCAGCGTGCACATTGTTGCTTATCGGGAGCACTGCACTCCGTGCGCAAACGGCTCCCTCGACGTCAAATCATTCCACAACCACGCAATCGGCGAGCACGCTGTCGCCGAGCATTGTTGGTCAGAGTGGACTCGAATTCCTCGAAAACAAAGGGCAGGTAGTCGATGAGCAAGGGCGCAAGGTCGAAAGCGTCCGATTCACTGCCCACTCGCAGGGCGCAAAGCTCTTCTTGATGCCTGATCGCATTGCCCATGTGTTCATCGAAGCCTCCGGACCAGGCGCCAAGCACGAACCGGGCAAAGGTATCAGCTCCAAAGAGCTCGACCAAACCCGCATCCGTTACCAACGCGTGGATATGAAGCTTGTCGGCGCCAGCTCCACGGTCAACCTCCGCGGCGAAGGAGTGCTCCCCGGTGTGACAAACTTCTTCACAGCGAGCGCAGGACCGGAGGGTATCACCGGCGTGCGGAGCTTCTCAACCGTGGTCTATGAAAACGTCTATCCGAATATTGACCTTGTGCTCAAAGCCCGTGGCAAAGGGATGAAAGCCGAGTACATCGTCCGTCCCGGTGGCGATCCACGCTCCATTCGCCTCCGCATCACCGGCGCTCAGGGACTCGAACGAACCCCAGAAGGTGGCTACCGCATCCGCACAGCGCTTGGGACGATCACCGAAGATGCGCCGTACTCGTTCGTGCGTACCGCCGACGGCTCTGAACAAGAAGTTGCAGTCCGATTCCTCATTGAAGGCGATGAAATCGCATTCGACGTCCCAGCGTACGACCATTCGCAAACGCTCGTCATTGACCCAGGTCGCGATTGGGGTACGTTCCACGGTGGGACCGCCGAAGATGTCGGCACAGGTATCGCAGTACAGCGCAGCTTCAACCCATCGAATACGACCCCCTACATCTACATTTGTGGCTACACTGCTGGTGGAACATTCCCAATCGTCTCGGCATCTCAAGGAACGTATGGCGGGGGTGCATACGATGCATTCGTCGCTGCGTACCAGTACGGAGGAGCGCGGCAATACTCGACTTACTATGGTGGATCTAATGATGACCGTGCTTGGGGTATCACGGCTGATGGTTCTGGGAACGTCTGGGTCGTCGGGCAAACGCGGTCGGCAGCGTGGACGGGTTCAGCATTTACAAATACCCCTGCAGGTGATATCGACGCCTTCGTCGCGCGTTTCAACAGTACCGGTGTGCCACAAGCTGCTCGTTTTGTCGGTGGAGCCAACGATGACTACTTCCTCGCCGTTGCGTACGATGGCACCAATCTCACGTGCGGCGGTTATACAGCAAGCCCGGGGTTGGCAACTACTGGCGTCTTCCAGACTACCTACAACGGCCTCTATTGCGGGATGATCGCCCGTTTGCCGGCGACATCGCTCAATGCGATAACGTGGCTGACATACTACGGGAACAATACCGGCTCGCTAAACGGACAGGAAACCTACGTCACAAGTCTTTCTCCGCGTGGTACAAGTGGCGAGGTTTGGGTCGGTGGCTATACAAACAGCCCGAACACCAGTAATGCAATCGCAACAACTGGCTCGTTTAAGACGTTTCCCAATGGATTCCTACCGAATTTTGTCAACTATGATGGCTTTGTTGCTCTTATGACCTCCAGTGGTGGCAGAACGGCATCAACCTATTACGGCGGAGACGAGGATGATCGCGTACTCGGTGTCGCTGCAGACCCACTCGATGCAAATGCGGTAATCGCCGTAGGACGAACAAACTCGACCAACGTAGGAAATTTTATTGCAAGCGCGACGGGCTTCAACACGGTTCTCAATAACGGAACGAACTCGACAGCCTTCGCTGATGGATTCGTCACTCGACTAACAGTGAGTGGTACTACGCTCCAACGTGACTGGGGTAGCTACTGGGGTTCGACTCAAGACGATTACCTGACCAGTGTCGCCGTTGACGATAACAACGTCAACGAAGCAGGTTCGAATACCATTTCCGCTGGTCGCGGTGGGAAAATCTTCGTCGCTGGCCTCACTGCTGGAACGTCTGGGAATTTTGCCACCTACAACTTTGATGCATCGTTCAATACGAATCAAGGTGGCTACGACGCGGTGTGGAGTCGTATCCGCCGCGCACCAGGTGGTAGCCCAGTGGTCGAATATAGCGTGATTACCGGTGGATCGGGGAACGATATCGCAAACGGTATCGCGGTGGACAACCAGCGGAACGTCCATATCGTCGGGACGGCAACAACGCCAGGCGGCGGTAACCTCGCTGGTGGTAGTGGTGCAGCGCAAACGGGCTACGGTGGTGGTCTAAGCGATGCCTTCGCTGTTAAATGGTGCGACCTCATCGTGCCGAATGCACCACAGTTCTCGACGACTGGGGAAGGTGGAACGTTCACCAGTACCGTATCCGTCTGCCAAAGCTTCAATTCATCGGCTACGGGGTTTGTGACAACACTAGGCCCGTATCCGAGTGTCCAACCGGGCACAACCTATGGATCATGTCCTCCGAGTGCTGTGCAAACGCTCACGGTTCGCCTGACCAATGCAGTGCAGGGTGTGCAGTATCGGTTAGAAAATACCACGAGCAGCAATTTCATTAACATCACACCGGGGACGGGAACAAGCGCTGTTACGGCGAACACCGTCTTGGCAACACAGGATGGAACGGTGTACGTCTCCATCAGTGCTGCGAATCTGCCAGCGCCTGGTACATACAACCTCCGCTGGGTTGCATACACCCAAACGGTCGGTTCGAGCTGCCAGGAAAATGGAGTAACGGGCGCTCTTACCGTCAATGCACTGCCTGCAAATAACGCCATCAGCCAGACAGCACCAGGAACGGATAACAATAGCGCCGCTGCGCCAGGTTCGACGTTCAACTTCTACGTCTGCGGTGGCTCGGCGAATAGCTTCACCGTTGCACCCGGTAGTGGCTTGACGTATAACTGGTGCGTCATGCAGAATGGATTGGTGACAACAGCGCCGACAGTTAGTGGCGCCAACAACCAAACAGTGACGATTACGCCGAATACCGGTGCTGGCCAGCGCGATACGCTCTACCTCCGCGTCAGAATATCGAACACAAATGGCTGTGCTATCGAATACCAAGCAGCGCTCTACGTGCTGCCGGTGGTGAGTATCCAAAATGGCATTGCCAATGAAGCATCTAATCCAAATGCGAACCCGCAGAACCTCTGTGTGGACGGTAGCGGGACGGTAACGGCACCTGCAACGTACTCCTTCCAGGATTCCGGACCGCACACGCTGGTGAATACCTATGGGAATGCCACCATTCCTGGAAATGGCGCAACGGGTGGTGATGCCGTCACTGCTGTTACACCACAAAACTATGCGTGGACGACGAACGCCCCAGTAGGTTCAATTAATTCGGTGTCGTTTACTAGCGCATCAAGTCCAAACGGTGGGACCGTAAGTGTGACATATGGAACCATACCGTTCGTCAATGATTTTGCTGCAATGTCAAACCCGACAACGGTTCAGTTCACCCTCACTGAGTCTTATGGTGGTGGTGGTATTAGTGGTTGCTCACGGAATGCAACGTACAACGTGAACTTCTATCCACAACCAACGGTTGCAGTTACTCCCTCCCCGGCTGGACCAATTTGCGAAGGGACGAACGTGCAATTTATAATCACGGTGACGCCATTGTTGGTAACGACTGGTACGTTTACTGTTACTCTCAATGCGGCCTCTCAAACGGGAGCCCAAATTATTAGCGGGACGAATGTCTCCGGAGGTACGTTCGGTGGAACCACTTACAGTGGGAATTTCACCAATAACCCCTTTACATTAACCGTCAACCCCGGCACCGTTACCAGTGCCTACGATGCTTTAGGATCAATCTCGCTTGTTGTCAATAGCCTAACCAACGGTGCATCGCCGGTCTCGTGCGGACTTGCGTCAGCTGTTTCAAGTGGATTAGTGACGATTACGCAGAATCCGGACCCGATTACCTCTTACCAGCAAGCACCTACCAATACCGCAAATACTCCTACTTATGGTATCGGGAATCCTCTGGGGAATTTAGTTCCCCCAACCACCAGCCAAACCGGCACCACCTTCGAAGCTTGCCGCTATGATCCTACCAATGGCTTTGGGCAAGAGTATACGTATACGATAGTGTCGCCTTCACCCTCTTCCGGACCGAACAGTAACGACAACTATACCTGGACTATTCCAGGAACGCTTGGTGTTGACTATACGCTTGTTTCTGGTGGGGGAACGCAACTCGGAAATGTACCTCCCTTTGCTACTATCCAGTGGCTCACCTCAGGCTCTCGCACTATTACTATCACCCAAGTGAACGACCAACAGCCCGGTACGTGCCAGACGGTTAACAATTTTGTTGTGAATGTCAATAACTTGCCAAGCTCACCGGGCAGTATCAACTGGCAGCAAGCCAACTGGTGCGAAAATTCGCTCGTGTCGTTTACCTACGATGTGCCGGCATTGGCAACAGCAACATTCCCCATCACAGTTCAGTTCTATGGAGAGAATGTCGATGCCTTCGGTCCGGGTGTAACTACGTACATACCCACGCCGATGGTAGCAATCACTCAGACATTCACTGCAGCGCAGGCTGGAACAACAGTAGGCCCATTCTCGTTTACGGCGGGGAACATTATCAGTGTTGGGCCTCCAACGTGGGTCGATATCAGTATCGCTGTTTCGATTGTTGACGCTAATGGCTGCGGGCGCTGGGGCCCCGCTGGCGTTGGGGATCCATTCCGCTCTGTTTCTACACGTATTTGGGATATAGCGGCAGAGCCCCAGGTGGAAGACTGGGCAGGTAATGCGGGTCCGTTTACCGCCTGCCCAAATAAGACCACCGATCCTTATGCACTAGTACCTGCAACGGGGATCACTTATCCAGATGATTCCCCTCTCGGTAACCCAAATGATGGTTGGTATCACTACCAGATCGCTAACCTCAGCGCTTATCCAGTAGGAACGACGTTCAACTGGCGACTGGTTGATAACGCAGGAAATCCGCTGATTGTAAATACAGATTACGAAATCACATTAACCTCGAGTGGGCTCAATTACACTAACGACCGAGCACAAATAAGGTATGGCAAGAATCTCGACGCTCTTACGCAACCACTCTACTTGGATATTGAGGTGACCTTCCCCTCATCGTCGGGTGGATGCACGTTACCGTTCGGCTCACCGTTCCACTCAACAGCAGATGTTACCATCAGCCCAGAGCCGAACCCGAACATCAGTGGGGCTGATCTGAACGGTACGAATTCACTCACAAATCCCCCCGGTTTGTGCTCTGGGCAAACAGCGCAGTATGATTGCGGAGTACCCGGAGCATCATACTCGTGGACTATCCTCCCGACTGGTGCAGGTGGGAATTCACCTCCGTGGGGTACGGCGCCAACGTTTGTGGGTCCAAACAATACTCAAGTAGTGACTATCGACTGGCCTGCGTTCAGCGATGTGCCCATCCGCTTGCCACGGATTGATGTGGTTGTACAAAATTCCGCAGGCTGCTACGAAGGGGATACGGCAACAGCATACATCTTGCTTGCGCCGGATGCAACACCGATCATGGTAGGGCCAGAAGGTCCGTGCGTGTTCAACGGTGAGAATTCGCACATTAAGGCGTTCACCGTTCCGAAGTCAACTAACTACACAATAGCGAGTGTGTCATGGTCGCTTGTCAATGGTTATGGCGCTGTTTACTCCTACTCGACGACGGGCGCACCTTTCACGCTTCCCAACGCGAACGACACCGTGCGGTATCAGTTCTATTCGGCAGGGAATGAAACAATTACAGCAACAGTGACAGCGACGAATGGGTGCAGCGTGACAGGAAGTTTGAATTTCACTATCTTCCCACCGCCGAATCCAGTGATCAGTGGTCCGGCAAGCGTCTGCTATGGCCAGACGGGCGTACCGTATGCAGCAACGCCATACATTTATCCTGACACGTACCTGTGGGAAATCATTCCGAGCAATGGAGGTACCATTATTCCTGGTTCAACGCCTGACCAGATTACAATAAACTGGAACGGTACAGGTGGCGCGAACACATACCAGATTCGCTTGACGCAGATCTCCGCCCAAGGGTGCACGGCACGGGTGTACTACACTGTGGTCGTCAATCCACTGCCGACACCGTTTGTGAGCGGACCATCGACGATCTGCGTTAATCAGAACTATACCTACACAACGCAAAACAACGCACCGGCGAGCAGCTACGTCTGGTCAATATTGAGTAACACCGCCAGTGCAAGCATCGTGAGCGGCCAGAACACCGCTACGGTGACAGTCAGTGCAGCAAATACAGGCTCATTCGACCTCATGGTCACCGAGACGATCATTGCGACATCATGTTCCGCCTCCCATACGAAGGCAGGTATCCAAGTCGTTGCCTCACCGACGCCATCAATCTCCCGCCAGTCGCCCCCAGGACCGGTCGGTCAAGCGTGCGTCGGACAGACAATCACCTACCTGACTCCGGCAAGTGGCAACGCGTACCAGTGGAGTGTAACGGGTGGTGGGTCTATCGTCGGTGCCAGCACGAACAACACTGTTGACATTGCCTGGAGCGCGACGGGATCGCAGACGATCACGCTCACCGAGACTATAGGGAACTGTTCGGTAACAGTGACGCAGACGGTCAACGTGGTGCCACTGCCGACACCAGCGGTGATGGGACCAACTTCACCGTGTCAAAATACTGCAGTCACCTATATGACAACGAATAACACTGGAAGCACCTATAGCTGGACAACCAGTGGGGCAAGCTTCACAGCTTCGGGTCCAACCAATACCTATCAACTCAATGGTATGTGGACCGGTACTGGCAGTGGAACAGTGACAGTGACCGAAACAAATAGCATCGGTTGCGTGCAGACGAACTCACTCAATGTGATCGTCCAACCAGCGCCCACACCGACGATTACTGCGTCACAAGCGAACCCAATTTGCGGTGGACAAACGGTGACGTTCACAGCGACACCGTCAGGAGCAACATCCTACACGTGGACGGTCGGTTCGAATGGAACCTTACAGTCCGGTCAAGGGACAAGCTCGATCGTTGTATCGTGGGCGAACGTGCCATCGAGCTATAGCTCATCTGTCTCCGTAGTTGTGAACGTTGGCGGATGCACAGGAAGCGCATTCTATACCGTGAACGTCATCCCACAAGCAACGCCAATGATTAGCGGCCCCGCTACAATTTGCTCCGGTCAGAGTGGAACCTATAGCACGCCATTAACGACCGGTCGCACCTATAGCTGGAGCACGACGAGCACGCCTCCAGGTATGACACCGTTCAGCCAGTCTGGAGTGAACTTGAATTCAGTCACGATCAACTGGGTTAACACGAGCTCAAGTCCGTTCGTTGCAACCGTCCAGGTTGTCGAATCAGCAGGCGGTGTCTGCACCGGAACGGCGACGTACAATGTAACGGTCAACCCACTTCCAATCACGGCGATCACGGGTCCGACGAGTGTTTGCCAAGGACAGACGGTGACGTACTCGCATACTCCAGCACTGACGGGCCACAGCTTCGCATGGACCGTTACCAATGCACAAAGCTGGAGTGGCCAAGGGACGGGTGCCATTACTGTCACGTGGGGCAATACGAACGGCACGGTCGCACTGACGGTTACCAATAATAGTACCGGATGTACGAACACCGCGACCAATAGCCCACTTCCGGTGACGGTCAATCCGAACCCGACGCCGACGATTAGTGGCAATGTCAATCCGTGTGCTGGTTCGACGCATACCTACAGCACACAAACTGGTATGACGAGCTACAACTGGAGCATCACACCGGCAAGTGCTGGAACGATCATTGGTCAGAACGACCAAAGCAGCGTGACTATTCAGTGGAGCAATACGCAAGTAACGGCAACACTGACTGTGCAAGTGAACAATAGTGGTTGTACCGGACAGCAATCCATTACGATCAACGTCCAACCGAATCCAACGCCTGCGATCAGCGGTGTTGCACAAACCTGCCCAGGCGTTGATCGGACCTATACGACACTGTACACGGCTGGTAACACGTATAGCTGGATGATCAGCTACACACCGGGCTTCATCATCACCGGTGGAAGTACGACCAGCAATACCGTGACGGTACGCTTCAATAGCCCAGGTGCATCAAGTCAGACAGCTACGCTGCAAGTGACTGAAACATCACCGTACGGATGCCAAGGCACAGCAACTCAGACAGTCACCGTTCAGCCAGCACCACAGCCGGTCATCTCGGGCAATACGAACGTCTGCGGCTATCTGGCGCAGTACGACGACATTCCGATCAACAACACGGAAACGTACGTTGTCAGCGATGCAAACGGTATCGACTACACGACGGCGAACATCGTCTGGACGTTGCCATTCGGTGGCGGTACCTTCACGGGTGCATCGAGTGGTACCGGTGTGACGACCATCACCGTGCAGTGGGATGAACCGACTGCCGCTGCAACGGTCAGCCGCCAGATTGCAGCACAGGTGACGCTCGGAGCGCCGACAAACTGTACTGGCCAAACCACAAGCAACGTGCAAGTCAACTGGAATCCGAAGCCTTCGATTAGTGGACCACGTGCTTGGTGTGATAACTCGCTTTACACTGCAAACAGCACGAACGCATCGCAATCAGGACTGGCGACCTATAGCGTCCAAGTTCCCGAGACGCCAGTGCTCCCAGCTGGTTCGAGCCGTACCTACAACTGGACAATCACACCAGCGAGCGCTGGAACGGTTGTCAGCGGACAAGGGACACCAACTGTGCAAGTCTCCTGGACAAGCGGGTTGGCAAATACACCA